>Ga0207671_10000307_pt1 | contig 72252 bp, 65 predicted proteins | sample KBSC24metaG_FD_184352 | JGI IMG/M metagenome (GOLD analysis project Ga0207671, IMG submission 184352) | Corn rhizosphere microbial communities from Kellogg Biological Station, Michigan, USA - KBS C2-4 metaG (SPAdes) (version 2) | ecosystem: Host-associated > Plants > Roots > Rhizosphere > Soil... | reverse complement strand
TGGCTTCGGGGACTGCTCCGGCGCGCGTGCGGCGCTTCTACCAGGACATCGCTCTTTAACCGGCTCCACTGACACGCCCGGCCGCACCGGCCGGGCTTTCGCGCAAGGTGATTCGGGATGTCAGGTGTCTTGATAAGCTCTCGTGGTGAGCGACCGACATCAGCAAGCGAACTGCCCGGGCGGCACGGCATTGCCAGTGCAAGACAAGGCGATGGCGGCGGTGACAGCGCTGATAGCACCGGCGGCCTGGGCCGCACGCTCGTCCTAGCCCTCGGCACCTTCGCTGTCGGCACCGACGCCTTCGTTCTCGCCGGCTTCCTGCCCGATGTCGCGGCCTCCCTGCACACCTCCACCGCACGCGCCGGCCAGGCCGTGACCGTCTTCGCCGCCGCCTACGCAATCGCGTCCCCGCTCGTCGCCACGCTCACCGCGCGCCTCCCGCGCCGGGCCCTGCTGGTCGCGGCGCTCGCGGTTTTGGCGATCGCCAACGCAGCCTCCGCGCTCGCTCCAAACCTGCCGCTTCTGCTGATCAGCCGCGTCCTGGCCGCTGGTGGTGCGGCGGGCTATACCCCGACTGCCGGTGCCGTGTCGGCCGCGCTGGTCCGGCCGGAAATGCGGGCCCGCGCGCTGTCGGTGGTCGTCGGCGGCCTGACGGTGGCGACCGCGCTGGGGCGTTCCGCTCGGTACGGCATAGATCCTGTCGGCCTACGGCCTCGGGGCGATCGGCGGGAACCTCGCCGCGGGTACAGCCGCCGACCGGCTCGGCCCGACGCGCGTGCTGATCGCGGGCTACACGCTGATGGCCGCGACCATGGCCGCCTTCGCGGTGCTCGCCGCTGCGCATGCTCACGTCCCGGCGCTCGTCGCGCTGCTCGCTATCACCTGGGGCGCTTCCACCTGGTGTCAGACGCCGCCGCAGCAGCATCGCCTGTTCACTGCCGCGCCGGCAGAGGCGCCGTTGCTCATGGCGCTCAACGCTTCGGCGATCTACGTCGGGATCGGTATCGGGGCGGCGTCCGGCGGCCTGCTGATCTCGGCCGGAGCCGCGAGGATGTTCCTCATCGCGGCCTTGATCGCCTGCGCCGCGCTGGCATGGCTTGCGGGGACGAGGAACAGGAACCGCCGCTCGTGCACTACCCTCGCCAGGTGACCGGCCGACCCCATACGCTCCGGACCGCCGCGACGCTGAGCACCTGCGCCGCACTCCTCACCCTGTCCGCTTGCGGCGGCGGGAGCAGCGGAAGCAAGGCCGCCGCTCCACCTCCTGGCAGTGCGGTCAGCAGTAGCAGCTCCGCGCCGTCGGCTCCCTTGTCACCCCCCGATCCGGCGGCCCTGGAGCGCGTCGTGCCCGAGCCGATGTCCCTCAGCGCGGCTGCCGGGACGTTCACTCTGACGAGTGCTACGACGATCCACGCTTCTGCCGGCGCCGAGCCGGTCGCCGCCGGCCTGGCGGCGTATCTCCACCAGCAGACCGGCTTGTCGCCGCAGACCGGCGGGGGCGCCGATGCCGCGATCCAGCTGGTGTTGCAGCCGAGCGGCGGGGATCCGACGCTGGGGACCGAGGGCTACACGCTGGTGATCGCGCCGGGGTCGGTGAAGCTGACGGCGGCGAGCGACGCAGGGCTCTTCCACGGTGTGCAGACGCTGCGGCAGCTGCTTGTCGGCGACAAGATCCAGGACGGGACGGTCACCGATCACCCGCGGTTCGCCTACCGGGGCGTGATGCTGGACGTGGCGCGGCACTTCTTCAGCGTCGCGGATGTGAAGGCGTACATCGACGCCGCGGCGCTGTACAAGGTCAACGAGTTCCATCTGCACCTCAGCGACGACCAGGGGTGGCGGTTCGTCGTGCCGGGCTGGCCGAAGCTGACGTCGGTCGGGGGCTCGACGCAGGTCGGCGGCGGGCCGGGCGGGTTCTATTCGCCGGCCGATCTGAAGGAGATCGCCGACTACGCGGCCTCGCGGTACATGACGGTGATTCCGGAGATCGACATGCCGGGGCACGTCGGCGCGGCGGTGTACGCCTATCCGAGCCTGGCGTGCGACGGGCGCCATCACGGGCCGGTGACGACGGTGTCGCCGGGGTTCGACGCGCTGTGCACCACGGGCGAATCAACATACAGATTTGTCGATTCAGCGACGAAGGCGGCGGCCGACGCGACGCCCGGGCCGTACCTGCACATGGGCGGCGACGAGGCGCAGGCGCTGAATCTGACGCAGTACAACGGGTTCGTGCAGAAGGCGCAGAGCCTGGTCGCCGGGCACGGCCGGACGCCGATCGCGTGGGCCGAGGCCGGGACCGCGCCGCTGCTGCCGCAGACCGTGCTCGAGTACTGGAACACCGCGCAGCCGCAGCAGTACGTGCTGCAGGCCGCGGACAAGGGCACGAAGCTGATCATGGCTCCGGGCAACCACGCCTACCTCGACCAGCAGCCGGTCGCCGGGTTCCCGATCGGGCTGCACTGGGCCGGGTACGTGCCGGTGTCGAAGGCGTACGACTGGGACCCGGTGACGGTGCTGCCGGGGGTCGCGCCGTCGGCGGTGCTGGGGGTCGAGGCGCCGCTGTGGGCGGAGACGGTGAAGAGCCTGAAGGACGCCGAGACGCTCGCGTATCCCAGGCTGCCGGCGGTCGCGGAGATCGGGTGGTCGGCGCCGAATACGCACGACTGGCAGAAGTTCTCGACGCGGCTCGCGGCGCAGGGGCCGTTGTGGGACAAGCTGGGGATCGCCTACTACAAGTCGCCAGAGGTGCCTTGGGGGCAGGGGCAGCAGTAACTCGCTACGGCACAGCGGGCCGGACGCCCGTCACTGTCCCGGACCGGGCCCGGGCAGAGCGATCTCGGCCCAGATGGTCTTGCCGACCGCGTGGTGGCGGGCACCCCACCGCTGCGACACCTGGGCCACGAGCAGCAGGCCGCGGCCGTCCTCGTCGAAGGTCATGGCCTGGCGCATGCGCGGCGAGGTGTTGCTGCCGTCGGAGACCTCGCAGATGATCGCCGCGTCGCGGATCAGGCGCAGCCGGATGGGCGGGCTGCCATGGCGGATCGCGTTGGTGACCAGCTCGCTGACGACCAGTTCCAGGGCGAACGCGGCCTCCTGCAACCCCCACTCCGCCAGGCGGTGGCTCGCCCAGGCCCGCGCCTCGGCCACCATCGCCGGATCGTTGGGCACCTCCCGCGTGGCGACGTGGGACGGGCCCAGGATCTGGGTGCGCGCGATGAGCAGGGCCACGTCGTCCTTGGGCGGCGTGGGCAGCATGGCCTGCAGGACCCTGCGGCAGGTTTCCTGCAAGCCGTCCGGCCGGCGCGCCAAGCTGCGGCGCAGCAGCTCCAATCCGGTGTCGAGGTCGCGGCCGCCGGCCTCGACGAGGCCGTCGGTGTGCAGAACCAGCAGGCTGCCCTCGACGACCTCCCAGGTCGTGGCCTCGAACGGCAGACCGCCGACGCCCAGCGGCGGGCCCGGCGAGAGCTCGACGAAGTCCACGGCCCCGTCGGGGGTCACCACGACCGGCGGCAGGTGGCCTGCACTGGCCGCGGTGCAGCGGCCCGCGATCGGGTCGTAGACGAGGTACAGGCAGGTCGCCACGATGTCGGAGACGGTGTCCAGGTCGGGGTCGATCACCGCCTCCTCGGTGGCCGCGAGGTGCGTCACCAGGTCGTCGAGGTGCGCCAGCAGCTCGTCGGGCGGGAGGTCGACATCGGTCAGAGCCCGGACCGCGGTCCGCAGCCGGCCCATGGTGGCCGAGGCGCGCAGCCCGTGTCCGGCCACGTCGCCGACGACCAGCGCGACCCGGGCGCCGGACAGCGGGATCACGTCGAACCAGTCGCCGCCGATCCCGGCCCGGGAGTCGGCGGGCAGATAGCGGGAGACGACCTGGACCGACTCATGGCCGGTCAGCCGCTGCGGAAGCAGGCTGCGTTGCAGAGCCAGCGCCGTGGTGCGCTCGCGGGTGTAGCGGCGGGCGTTGTCCACCGCCACCGCGGCGCGCGCCGCGATCTGCTCGGCGAGCAGCAGATCGTCCTGCCCGAACGGGACCGGGTTGCGGTGCCGGACGATCAGGCAGACGCCGAGCACGACGCCGCGGGCGCGCAGCGGCACGACCATGATCGAGTGGACCCCGAAGGTCCGGAGCACCTCCGACCGCTTGGGATCCGCGGCCTGCCACCTCGTGATCGCCGGGTCCGGAACGTTGTGCAGCGACGCCTTTCCGGTGGCCAGGCACTTGGCGGGCGGCGAGTACTCCGGGTAGTGATCGACCTCCCCGCGTTCGATCAGCGACTCCGGCGCTCCGGGCAGGACGGACCGGTGCGCGGCGCGCCGTAGGGCCACGCCCTCGGCCGAGGGGGCCGGCTCCACGCCCCGGAACAACGGATCCGGCAGGTCGACCGTGACGAAGTCGGCCAGGCGGCCGACCATCAGATCGGCCGCCTCCTGGGCGGTGGTGGCCACGTCCAGCGTGGTGCCCACCCCGACGCTGACCTCGTTCAGCACCGCCAGACGGTCCCGGGCCAGGTGCAGCTCCGTGACATCCACCGCCGTGAGCTGCACGCGGTAGACCTGTCCGGCCGGATCCCGCAGGGGCGAGACCGTGACAGCCCACACCCGGGGCCGTCCGTCCGCGGGACTGTCCACCGCGACATCGGACTGCTCGGCTTCGCCGGTGGCGAACACCCTCCGAATACGCTCTTCCACCTCCGCACCCGCGGGGCCGAGCAGCATGCCGACGCCGCGCAGGCCGCGGACCCCGTCGGCGGCGAGACCGGATTCCCGGGCCAGGCCCCTGCTCGCCCGGACGACCCGGAGCTCGGCGTCGTAGATGGCCACCGGCATCGGACACTGGACGAACGCCTCCTGCGCGGACCGCTCGTCTCCCTGCCCGTACTGCTGCTCTGCGGGGGCGGACACGATAGGTCTCCACGGGTCGACGGTCGAACCAGCGGGGTGCTGTTCCACTGTCTATCGCCTTTTGAACGCTCGCGCAGTTCGAATCCCGATTTGGAGGCAGGCGAACATGCGCTCGCGGGGCGCCGATCAGTGCGAGAACCGGATGTTCGGCAGGATCCGGGCCAGCCAGGCCGGGCAGGACCAGGTCTTGCGCCCCATGAGCCGGAGCAGGACCGGCAGCAGGACCAGCCGGACCAGAGCGGCGTCCAGGAACACCGCGACGCCCAGGATCAGGCCCATCTCCTTGGGCGGCAGCGGCCCGGACAGCGCGAAGGTGAAGAACACCGCGACCATGACCGCGGCCGCCGCGAAGACGACACGTCCGGAGTGCCGCAGCGCGCCGGTCATCGCCTTGCGGGCATCACCGGTGAGTTCCCACTGCTCCTTGGCCGCGGCCAGCAGGAACACGGTGTAGTCCATGGCGATGGCGAAGATCATGGCGAAGAAGAACACCGGGGCCCAGCCGTCCAGGAAGCCCTGCGGGGTAAAGCCCAGCAGCCCGGAGCCGTGGCCGTCCTGGAACACCAGGCGGGCCACGCCGAACGCGGCGGCGGTGGACAGCAGGCTGGTCAGCGTGCCGGCCAGGGCGGCCAGCGGTGCCCGCAGCGTGGTCAGCAGCAGCACGAAGCCCAGGCTCAGGACCACGCCCAGGACCAGCGGGGTCTTGGCGTTCAGCGCGTGCTGCAGGTCCAGGTTCTCCACCGCCGCGCCGCCGACCTTCGCCTGCTGGGGCAGGTGCGTCCGCAGGTCGTGAACAGTGGCGCCCAGGGCCGGGGAGGAGGGATCGGCCTTCGGCACGGCCTGGATCAGCACCAGCCCGGAGCCGTCGGTCGCGGGCACGGCCGGGGCGACCGCGGCGATGCCGGGCGTCGCCGCGGCGGTGGCGGACACCGGTGCGGCCTCGGCGGCGGGAGCCACGATCTGCAGCGTGCCGGGCATGCCGGGGCCGAACGCCTGCTGCACCTGGGTATAGCCGACACGGGCCGAGGCGTCCTTGGGGACCACGGTGATCGACGGCATCGAGGTGCGCAGCCCCAACAGCGGTGCGGCCAGGGCCAGCAGCACCGCCAAGGCCGGCAGGCCGTAGCGGAACGGGTGCCGCCACAGGCGCTCGCCCCAGCGGGCGAACAACGGGGATCCGGAGGCTTCGTCGGCCTCGATCTGGTCCGGCCTGTTCGTCCACGGCAGGCGCCCGGCGTCGACCCTGTGCCCCAGCTTGCCAAGGACCGCCGGCAGCAACGTCAAGGTGGCCCCCAGGATGAAGGTGACGGCCAGCATGATCCCGGCGGCCATCGACCGGAACGCGGGCACCGGCACCAGCATCACCGCCGAGAGGCTGACCAGGACGGTGGCCCCGGACAAGGCGACGGCCTTGCCCGCGGTGTCCATCGTCTCGGCGACCGCCCCGGCCACGCCCCCGTGCCGGGCCAGCGCCGCCCGGAACCGCACCACCAGGAACAGGGCGTAGTCGATGCCCAGGGCCAGGGCGAACATCATGGCGAAGTTCATGGCCCAGATCGACACCGGGGTGAGGTGGTTCAGCAGCACCAGCGCGCCGGCCGAGGCGGCCAGGCCGGAGACGGTCAGCAGCAGCGGCAGCCCGGCGGCCACGACCGAGCCGAAGGCGATGACCAGGATGACCATGGTCACCGGCCAGGACATGATCTCCGAGTGCAGCATCGCGTGGTGGTTGGCGGCGTTGAAGTCGCTCCACAGCACCGAGGAGCCGGTCGCGGTCACGCTGATCCCGTCCCCGGACAGCGCGGCCAGCGGCTTCTTCAGCTCGTCGGCGGCGCGCACCATGTTGTTGGGGTCGGCCTTGGCGCCGGCCAGCAGGACCTCGGTGTGACCGTCGCGGCTGACGGTGATCCCGGGCTGCGGCTGGACCACTCCGGAGACCCGGTGATCGGCGGTCAGGATCGTGGTCGCCTCGGCGGCGACGGACTGTACGGCCGGATCGCTCACCGGCTTTCCGTCGGTGTGGATCACGACCTGCAGCGCGGTCGAGGCCGCCCCGCCGAAGTGCTGCTGGGCCAGCTGCCGCACCTGCACCGACGGTGAGCCGTCGGCCTGCCAGCCCGCGCCGGCCAGGGAGGTCATCGCCTTCGGCGCCAGCACGCCGAGCCCGGCCAGCACGGCCAGCCAGACCACGAGCGTGACCCGGAAACGGCGCGCGGCCGCGGCCCCGAGACGGCCGAGCAGGCCCGTGGCGTGCTGATCGGCGACGGAGTCGCCGCCGTCCGCGTGCGGCCCGCGGGCCGCGCCGTCGATGACCGTCATGACCACCCACTCCCTCCGGATACCCCCTCGGGTATCACACGAAGATCGTAAACATACCCCCGGGGGTAAGTCAAAAGTACCCCCGGGGGTATGCCGTCCTGGGCCCGCCAGGCGCGGATTCCGGCAGCCGGGCACGCGGCCGGCCTGGGAGCTGCTGCTCCCAGGCCGGCCGGACATCCTTCTCAGACGCTCGCGTCCACGGCTATCTCCGGACCGGCTCGCCGCCGAGGGCGTCCAGCGCCGCGCCGAGGCGGGCGGCGGCTTCGTCGGCCACCGGCGCCAGCGCGTCCTGCCCGGTGAGGCCGACCATGATCTGCGGATCCAGCGCCTCGACGAGGGTGGCGTCACCCTCGGCGCGCACCACGACGTTGCAGGGAAGCAGCAGTCCGATCCCCCGGTCCACGTCCAGGGCCCGGTGCGCGAGCGGCGGATTGCACGCGCCGAGGATCAGGTACGGTTCCATCTCCTCACCGAGCTTCTCCTTCAGCGTCGCCCGCACGTCGATCTCGGTCAGCACGCCGAAACCCTGGTCCTTCAAGGCCGCGCGAACGCGTGCCACGGTGTCGTCGAAAGCCGCCCGCAGCCGGACGGCGGTGCCGTAGCCCATGGTGGTCATCTCTTTCCTCAGTGACGGGACGGACTCATGAGAACCCGGTCGGGGGTCAGCCGCGACGGGAGCCCAGCAACCGGGCGAACAAACCGCCGGACCCGGTCTTGCCGCTCTCGCAGGAACAGCGCTGCGACGCGGGAACCCCGGACAGGACTTGCTCGACGTGCATGCCGCAGCCCCGATAGGTGGCCTTGCCGCAGTTCTTGCAGGTGACTCGTTGGCACATTCCAGTACTCCGTTTCCTCGTGGATCGAAACGCTCCCCCGGCGGCGCCGGGAAGGACTTCAGGGACGGCGGTCAACCGGCCAGGGCCAGTCCGGCGCGGACGGCGACGTAGCCGGCGACGGCGAACAGCAGCACGGTGAACGCCTTCGACAGCACCGCCGCCGGCACGCGATCGGCGATGGGCCGCCCGGCCAGCGAGCCGGCGAGAGCGGCCAGGCCGAAGGGGATGAGCAGCGACCAGTGCGGGCTCATCTGGCCGGCCCTGGCTGTCAGCGCGGCCGCGGAATTGACGGCGATCACCAGCAGCGAGGTCCCCACCGCGGCCGGCATCGGGTAGCCGAGGACCATCACCAGCGCCGGGACGATGACGAAGCCGCCGCCGACTCCGAAGAACCCGGTGAGGAACCCCACCGCGAGTCCCGCGAGGAGGACCTTCACCGCCGGATGCACCGCAGTGCGGTGGGCGGGCGCAACGGCCCGGACCGGCGGGGCCAACACCGCGAGTGTCCCGGCGCCCCGCGATCCGGACTCCGGCGTGCCGGCCCATATGACGGGGGCCGTCGGCGATCCTCCGGCCACGGCATCCGGCCGCGCAGCCGAAGTCCGCCGCCAGGCACGCCGGACGGTCATCGCCAGACCCGCCGTGACCATCACAGCGGCGAACGCCATCAGCAGGACGTTCGGGTCGACTCGGCTGTTCACAGCGGTCCCCGCGTAGGACGCCGCGACGCCGACGGCGCCGAAGGCCAGACCGGAACCGAAGCGGACGTGGCCGGCACGGGCGTGCACGACGGTTCCGGCCACCGCGGCGGCGCCGACTATCACCAGGCTCTCGGTGGTCGCCGTCCGCACCGGCTCGCCGAGCACGTAGACCAGCGCCGGGACGGCCAAGATGGAGCCGCCCCCGCCGAGGACGCCCAGGGCGAGGCCGATGAGCACCCCCAAGCCCAGGGCGGCCAGCGGGATCATGCCATCGCCTCCGGCGTCCCGGCCGGCGAGCCGGCGGACACGGCCGAAACGGCCGCCGAGGCCGACGCGGACACCGCGGTTCCGGCTGGCTCGACCGGCTCGGCTGGTTCGGCTCGCTCAGCAGGCTCAGCGGGCTCAGCCGACGACGGGGCCCAGCCGAAGGCGTCCAGGGCGGCCGCCGCGGCGAAATCGTCGTCGACGTGCACGACCCGACGTCCGGCGGCCGCGAGCATCGAGGCCGCGATGGACGCGCGGTATCCGGCGGCGCAGTGCACCCACACCTCGCCCTCCGGGACCTCGCCGAGCCGGTCCCGCAGCTCGTGCAGCGGGATGTGGAGCGCGCCGGGCAGGTGACCGCCGGCGTGTTCCAGATCGCGCCGGACATCGAGCACGACCACCGGCCGGTGATGGCGCACCTGCGCCAGCTCGGCGAATCCGGCCCGCGGGTAGCCGCTCAGCGGGGCCCCGCCGGCCAGTGCCCGGATGGGTCCGGCGGCGTGGGCTTCGGGGTCGACGCCGATGCGGGACAGCTCACGGCGGGCACGAAGCACCTCTTCCGGTGTCTCGGCGAGCACGGTCAACGCCGCGCCCGCCGGGACGATCCACCCCAGGTAGGTGGCGAAGCTGCCGTCCAGCCCCATGTTGACGGTGCCGGCGACGTGCCCGGCGGCGAAGGCGACCCGGTTGCGCAGGTCGACGACCCACTCCCCGGCCGCCAGCGCGGCCCTGATCCCGGCGGCGTCGGCGCGCGGGGGCAGGCCGAGGTCGCTCGCGGCGGGCCCGGCGGAGTTGGCCGGGGCCATCCGCGCGTAGTAGGCGGGCCAGGCGTCCAGACCGGCCAGCAGATCGGCGATGAAGGTGTCCGCGTCGGCGGTCAGAGCCTGGTTGGCGGCCTTCTCCGTACCGATGGTGGAGGCCTCGGCCGTGCTCTGCGTCGCGGCGCAGAAGCTGCCGAACCCGTGGGTCGGCAGGACCCGTGCGTGCTCCGGGAGTGCGGCGAGCCGCTGCGCCGAGGCGTGCTGGTGCCGGGCCAGAGCCCGGGTGTGCTCCGGACCCAGCAGATCGGGGCGGCCGACCGCACCGTGCAGGAGCGACCCGCCGGTGAACACCCCGACCGTGGTCCACTCGCCGTGGGCCAAATGCTCCAAGGCGTAGGACAGGTGGGTGAAGGTGTGGCCGGGGGTGGCCAGCACCCTGACGCGCATCCGCTCGCCGATCCCGACGACGTCGCGGTCGCGGACCGGGACGCGCTCGAAGGCGACCGGGTCCTCGGAGTTGACGTGGTACGCCGCGCCGGTGACGGCGGCCAGGGCGAACCCGCCGGTGACGTAGTCGTTGTGGATGTGCGTCTCGAAGACGTGCGTGATCCGCACCCCGGCTTCCCCGGCGACGGCCAGCACACGGTCGATGTCGCGCTGCGGGTCGACCACCAGCGCCACGCGGCCGTCGTGGGCCAGATAGCTGCGGTCGCCCAGGGTCGGGGTGTCGATCGGGATGACGGTCGGCATCAGGGTCTGTCCTTCCTCGGCGGATGTATACCCCCGGGGGTACCTGACCTCTACCGTAGCCCTCGATGGCGCCGTCGTGTCAAACCCGCTGCGCACGGGGGCATATACCCCCGGGTGTATGCTGGAGCCCGGAGAACCAGAGAGGGAAGCGATGCAGATTCAGGAAGACGTCGTCGGCGACGTGGTCAAGCGGCTGCGCCGGATCGAGGGCCAAGTCCGCGGCGTGATCGCCATGCTGGAGTCCGGCCGCGACTGCGCCGAGGTGGTCACTCAGGTCGCCGCCGCCTCACGGGCCCTGGACAAGGCGGGCTTCAAGATCATCGCCAGCGGCCTGGAGCAGTGCCTGTCCGGCGCGAACGGCGACGGCGAGCAGACCGCGGATCTGGCCAAGATGGAGAAGCTGTTCCTGTCCTTGGCGTGAAACCGTCTCGGACCGGATCGAGAGCACGTGGGCCTTTCTACCCGGCCAGGACGGTACGGAATGCCCTTTTCGGCAGGGCCGGACCAGGCGAGCGTTGAACCGCGGGCTCGGCGCCCCGTCCGGCCGAGCCGCAGAGAGGCACTCATGAGCGGCATCGTCGTCGGTGTCGACGATTCGCCCGCGGCCGAACGCGCGCTTCGGTGGGCCGTCGAGGAAGCCCGTCTGCGCGGCACCGAACTGCACGTGATTTCCGCCTGGGAGTTCCCGTTCGCCCCGGCCGCGGCCTCCGGCTCCGACGACGACGATCTGTTGCCGCGGGTGCCCTCCCTGGAACAGTCCGCCCTCGACGAGCTCGCCGAGACCGTGGTCAAGGCCGGCGGGAAGCCGGAGGACGAAAAGGTCGACGTGCGGGTCGTCCACGGGTCCCCGCCCCGGGTTCTGCTGGACGCCGCGCGGAACGCCGATCTGCTCGTCGTCGGCTCCCGCGGGCGCGGCGGCTTCACCGGACTGGTGCTGGGATCGGTCAGCAACGTCTGCATCCGGCGCGCGACCTGCCCAGTGGTGGTGGTTCGCTGACGCGCGCCGGGTCCGGGCCGAAATCGGATTGCCCGCGCGGCACCGATCCCGATATGACCGCCGGGTGATAGTCAACGGCACCGTCGGGCTGCGGGCCCGGCTCGAGCGGGATGTCCAGGTTCTCCAGACCGAGTTGTACGACGACGTCATCACCCGTACACGCGCCGATTCCCGCCCGTGGCGGCCGATATCGCCGGGCTCGGAGAACGCGCCGTACGCCGTCCGCGAGCCCTCCGACGGGGCTGCGTGCTTCTCCGTCGTCGTGCTGCCGGACCAGGAGCTGGCCGGGGAGGCCGTGCTGTGGGGGATCGACAGCCACAATCGGGCCGCCCACATCGGAATCGCGCTGCGGCCGGCCTTCCGCGGCCGCAACATCGCCACGGACGCCGTTCTCGCGTTGTGCGACTACGGCTTCGGCGTGCTGGGTCTGCACCGGCTGCAGATCGAGACCGTCTCCGACAACCTTCCCATGATCAAGGCTGCGGCCCGCGCCGGCTTCTCCGTGGAGGGGACGCTACGGCACTCCGCCTGGGTGTACGGCGCCTTCGCGGACGAGCTCGTCCTCGGCCGGCTGTCCGAGGATTGGGAACCGCTTCCTCAGCCGAGCCGTCAACCGAGCAGTCCGGCCACGGGCGCGGGCCCCGCCCGGGCACCCACACGATCCGGTCCCGAATGATCTACGCTTTCCGGACGATGCAGAGCTCGAACATACCCGGTAACCCTGGTCACCATGATCTGGAAAGTCGCCGTCCGCATCGCGCGCCGCGAAGCCCTGCGTCACAAGGGCCGGTCGGTGCTGGTCGCGGCGATGCTGGCGCTGCCGGTGGCGGGTGCGGGCGCGGCCGACACGCTCTACCACACCACCAAGCTGACCACCGTCGAGCGCGTCCGGCGCGATATCGGCAGCTCGGACGCGCTCGTCTCCTTCGTCGCGCCGGCGCCGATCGAGCAGTTGCCCGACGGCACCGTGCCCGCGCCCCCGCAGGCGGCCGGGATGCTGGCCGGTGCGCTGCAGGGCACGCAGATCGCCTCGCCGCTGGACGCCGGTGTGCTCCCGCCGGGCTCCCGCGTCGTCCCGATGCCCGCGCCGCAGGAGCTCCGCGTCAGCTCGCCGCAGGGTGCGTACTCGGTCCAGGCCGCCGAACGCGACCTCGCCGATCCCCTCCTCGACGGCCTCTACGTGAAGAAGGCCGGCCGCGCGCCGACCACCAAGGGCGAGGTGACACTGTCCAGCTCGCTCCTGGATGCCCTCGACAAGCGCATCGGCGACCACCTCAGCGCCGAGTTCCTCACCGCCGAGGAGCACCCCGACACCACCGGCCGCCTCCCCGAACACCAGCTGACCATCGTCGGCGAGTACGACGACCCCGCGCACCTCGACTCCGACGAGATCGTCGTCTATCCCGGTACGCTGCCCGCGGGCCAGGCGCAGGACCAAGCCGACCCCGGCCCCGCGCAATGGCTCGCGCACATCCCAGGCGGGCTGAACTGGGCCCAGGTCCAGAAGCTGAACCAGAGCGGCTACTCGGCCGAATCGCTCCTGGTCGCGGAAGATCCCCCGCCGGACTCGGCCGTCCCGCTCCTCCAGCACTACCACGCGGCCTCCGTCAGTAACAGCAGGCTGACACAAGCACTGCTCGCCGTCGGCGCCGTCGGCGTGGTCATGGCGCTGCTGGAAGTGGTCCTGCTGGCCGGACCGGCCTTCGCCGTCGGAGCCCGCAGAAGGCAGCGGGACTTCGGCCTCATGGGCGCCGCGGGAGCCGACCAGCGGATGGTGCGCGCCGTGGTGCTCGCCGACGGCCTGGTGCTGGGCGCGGCGGGAGGAGTGATCGGGGCGGTAGCCGGAATCGGGTTGGGCAGGTTGGCACTCCCCGAAGCCGTGAACCTCACCCACCGCGAACCCGGCGCGTTCCGCATCGCCCCCGGCGACCTCGCCGCAGCGGCACTGATAGGGGTGGCGACAGGACTCGTCGCAGCCCTGATCCCCGCCGTCACCACCGGCCGGCAACACGTCCTCCAAGCCCTCACCGGCGGCCGCCGAGGAGCCCGCGGCCTCCCCTGGAAGCCGGCCGCCTTCGGCCTGCTCATCCTCGCCACCGGCCTGGCCGCCACCGGCTACGCCGTCTACCGCCCCGGCATCCACACCCTCCCCCTCGTCGCCGGCATCGCAGTATCCGAACTCGGTGTCGTCGCCTGCACCCCGCTGCTCGTGGCCCTCACCGGCACCCTCGCCCGCCTCCTCCCCCTCACCGGCCGCATGGCCCTGCGCGACAGCGCCCGCAACCGGGGCCGCACGGCCCCGGCCGTGGCCGCCATCCTCGCCGCCGTGGCCGGCTCCACCGCCGTCGCGACCCTCCTGGCCACCGACGACGCCCGGGGCCGGGCGCAGTATCACAGCACCCTGCGACCCGGCCAGGTCGCGCTCATGTTCGGCCGCGCCGCGCTGGAACAGCAGCAGCACGGCATGCCGAACTTCGGATACGCAGGCCCGGGCAACCCCGCTGCCCCCTCCGTCGACGCCCCAAAAGCCATAGCCGCGATCAGCGCCACTCTCCCCGTACGCTCCGCCGCCGTGATCCCCACCCAGGACTTCACCGGCTTCGTCCCGCTGAACATCGTCGTCAAACGCACTGTGGCCAACGACTGCCCCTTCTTCACCGGCGGAGGTGGCGACGTCAACCTGCCCACCGGCGCGGACGGCGAGTCGATGATCCAGTCCGACCCCCGCTGCGTGGCGGCCTTCAGCGGCAGCCAAGTGATCCCCGGCGACGCCGCCACCCTCCGCGCCCTCACCGGCACCGACGACCCGCGGGCTGAGAGGACCCTCGCCGCCGGCGGCATGGTCGTGTTCAGCCCGTACGACCTCACGGGAGCCGACTCCTCCACCGGCACGCCGACCGCCACCATCGCCCTGCAACGCACCTGCCCGCCCGCCGGCGCCGACCTCCCCGACCTCGTCCGCCAGCAGTTCGCCCCCTCCTGCAGCGGTCCGGCCCCGGCCCCACTGACCCTCCCGGCCGCCGTGGCCCAGACCAAGGACGGCAGCCCCGTCAACGGCGTCAGAGCCCTGATCCCGGCGTCGGCGGCCGCCCGCTTCGGCGTGAAGTACGTCCCGTCGATGATCCTGTTCGACACCACCCGCATGCCGACCAAGGCCGAGGAAGAGCGCGCCAACGCCGCCGCCGAGTCCCTCGGCACCACCGCACTGCTCAAGGTCGAGCGCGGCTACCAGGGCGGCGACGACACCACCATGCTCGCCCTGGCCGCCGTCGCGGGCTTCGTCACCCTCGGCGCCGCGGCCGTCTCCACCGGCCTGGCCGTCACCGACGGCCAGGCCGACCTGGAGACCCTGGCCGCCGTCGGCGCGCGCCCCCGCGTCCGCCGCACCCTGGCCGGATCGCAGGCCACGATCACGGCCGTCCTGGGCACCGTCCTCGGCTCGGCCACCGGCCTGGTCCCGGCGATCGCCGTGATCGAGGCCCGCTCCCACAGCTTCCTGCAATCCGCGTTCGAAGGAAGATCCGGTTCCGGTCGCTTCGCCTCCGCGCCCGGCGTCCACGCCCAGAGCTATCTGGCGATCCCCTGGTGGTTCCTGATCGGCACGATCGTGATCGTTCCGATGCTCGCCGGGATCGGTGCGGCGCTGGTGACGCGCTCGAAGGTAGAGATTCGGCGACGACGGGGATAGCCGGGCCCCGGCGCGGGCAATTGGAGAGCGGCCGGATGGCGCGCGCCTGGCGGGCGCGCCATCCGGCTCGGGCACTAGGGGAAATCGGGGATGCGCGGACGGTGACCGGGGCGGGGCGTCAGGCCCCCGCCAGCGACGGCGGCAGGTCCCGGACGACCACCTTGCCGGTGGCGTTGCGCGGCAGCGCGTCGACGAACACCACGTCGCGCGGCACCGCGTTGCCGGGCAGGTAGCGCGCCACGACACCGCGCACCTGAGGCGCGGTCATCTCGGCGCCGGGCCGCACCACGACGTAGGCGGCGAACACCTGCCCCTGGTCGGCATCGGACACCCCGACCACCGCGGCCTCACGGATGTCCTGCACCGAGGCGAGCAGGTCCTCCACATCGCGCGGGAACAGCTCCTCCCCCGCGCACACGATCATGTCGGCGTCGCGGCCTTGGACGAACAGCCGCCCCGAGGAGTCCAGATGGCCGCGGTCGTTGGTGGCCATGTACCCGGCACGGTGTTCCTTGGTGCCGCCGGTGGTGTAGCCCTCGAACAGCAGCGTGTTCCACACGAAGATCCGTCCGGTGACGCCGCGCGGCACCACATCCCCGCGGTCGTCGAGCACCTTCAGGCGCGAATCCATCGGCGGGCGCCCGGCGGTGTTCGGCGCGATGCGCAGATCGGCCGGGTCGGCGACTGCGGCCCAGGAGACCTCGGTGGAGCCGTAGAAGTTGTACAGAACCTCGCCGAAGACGTCCATGAACGAGGTGACCACCGGCGTCGGGATCGCCGAGCCGGAGGTGGCCACGATGCGCAGCGACGAGGCGTCGTAGGAGTCGCGCAGCTCCGGAGGCAGCTCCATGATCCGCTGCAGGATCACCGGGACGCCGAACACCACCGAGCAGCGCCTCTCCTCGATCGCCTGGAGCGCGGCCTTGGGCTCGAAGCGCCGCTGCAACACCAGGGTGCTGCGCAGTGCCATGCTGATCTGCAGTCCGGCCAGGCCCCACATGTGGAACAGCGGCGTGGCCACGAGCACCGATTCGCAGGAGCGCAGCGGTATTCGGGAGATCAGGCTGGCCGCGGCGGACAGCCCGGGCGGGTTGGCGCGCTGCGCACCCTTCGGCGCGCCGGTGGTGCCGGAGGTCAGCACGATGATCCGGCCCGGCCGCTTGGGCGGGCGGCGCTTGGCGGCCGAGGAGGTCGCGATGACGTCGTCGACCGTGGCGGTGGCGGCCATGCGGTGCGCCGCCGGGCCGAAGGGGCGGCCGCTCCCGGGCCCGGTGACGTCCGGCCAGGCGACCAGGAACGGCACCCCGAGCCGCGCGGCGGCGACGTGGTCGGCGAACTCCGCGTCGGCGATGATCGCGGCCGGCTCGTGCGCGCGCAGCACCTCGGCGGTGGCGCGCACGGTCAGGCCGGTGTTGACCAGGACCACGTCCGCGCCGAGTTCGGCGGCGGCCACCACGGCCTCGACGAACCAGGCGTGGTTCCGGCACAGCACGGCCACCCGGCTGCCGGGCGCGGCGCCGAGCTTCTCCAGGCCGTTGGCCAGCCGGACGGCGCGGCGCTGCACCTCGCGGAAGGTGACCGCGCGCAGCTCGTCGACGACCGCGATCCGGCGCGGCGAGCGGGCCGCGGCCGCGCGGTAGCCGCCGGCGACGGTGGCGCCCCAGCGGGCCAGGCTGAGCAGTTGGCGGAAGGTCCGGTCCGGGCGCGCCGGGCGCAGGACGCCGGAGCGTACCAGGATGCGCATGACCCGCAGGGAGGTGGCCTTCGGGCCGGTGATCTCGCTGGGCTCGGCGCGGTTGGCGGACATGGTGGGGGTGCCCTCCTGTCGGGGAGACGGATGGCTGTGCGTGTGGGCGTGCAGTTTTCCGGATCCGTTCAGGTGTGGGCCGGCCCTGCCCGGCCGGCCCGTCGTGAAGAGGTAGGCAGGCCGTTATCCCACCGGTCGCTCTTCATTCACCAGTCACTTCACTCTTTCGTGTGAAGATCAGTCCGCAAGGAGCCGGTTGACGACCTTGCCGGTGGCGTTGCGGGGAAGTTCGTCCACGAAGTGCACCTCGCGGGGCACCGAGAAGCGGGCCAGGCCGGCCTTCACCAGAGCCTTGACCTGCTCCTCGGTCATCGACGCGCCGGGCAGCAGCGCGATGTAGGCGGCGAAGCGCTGGCCCCACTCGGCGTCCGGGACGCCGACCACGGCGCACTCGCGCACCCCGGGCTGGGCCGCGATGAGCTCCTCGACCTCCCGCGGGAAGACGTTCTCCCCGCCGGAGACGATCATGTCGTCGTCGCGGCCGCAGACGAACAGCAGGCCGTGGGCGTCGACGTAGCCGCGGTCGCCGGTGGCCATGTACCCGTCGGCGGTCTCCTTGTTGGCGCCGTTGGTGTAGCCCTCGAAGAGCATGTCGTTCCAGACGAAGATGCGCCCGACGGTGCCGGTGGGCACGGGCTTGCCGGTCGCCACGTCGCGGATCACGATCTTGGAGCCCAGCGGCGGGCGCCCGGCCGTGGTCGGGGCCTGGCGCAGGTCCTTCGGGTCGGCGATGGAGGCCCAGGAGACCTCGGTGGAGCCGTAGAAGTTGTACAGGACCGGCCCGAAGGCGTCCAGGAACCGGGTCACCGCCGCGGCCGGGATCGCCGAGCCGGACAGCGCCACGATGCGCAGGGTGGAGGTGTCGTACTTCCTGATCACGTCCTCGCCGAGGTCCAGCATCCGCTGCACCATCACCGGCACCGCGAACATCGCCGTCGGGCGCTTGCTCTGGATCGCCTTGAGCGTGGACTCCGGGTCGAAGCGGCGCTGCATGATCAGGGTGGCCCGCAGCGGCATGCTGATCTGCAGCGCGGCCAGGCCCCAGGAGTGGAACATCGGGGCCGGGACCAGGATCCGCTCGCCGGCGTGCAACGGGATCCGGCTCAGGATCGAGGCCGCGGCTCCGATGCCCGGCGGGTTGGGGCGGCGCGCGCCCTTCGGGGCGCCGGTGGTGCCGGAGGTGAGGACGATGATGCGGCCGGGCTTGGCCGGGGGCTTGCGGTGGTCGTCCGCAGCGGAGTCGATGATCTCGTCCAGGCTCAGCGCGACCGCGGCGCCGGGCTCGGGCCAGGCGTTGATCCGCAGCACGCCCTCCGGGCAGTCCGTGAGCACCGCGTCGAACTCGGAGTCCGCGATCACCGCCTTGGGCTGCTGCTCGGCGATGACCTGGGTCATCTGGCCGGCGGACAGGCCGGTGTTGAGCAGGACCGCGTCCACGCCGAGCTCGGCGCAGGCGATGAAGCAGATCACCATGCCGGCGTGGTTGCGGCACAGCAGCGCGACCTTGTCGCCGGGGACGACCCCGCGCGCCTGCAGGCCGTTGGCCAGGCGCGTGGCCTTGGTGGTGAGCTGCTTGTAGGTCAGGACGACACGCTCGTCGATGACGGCCTCGGCGTTCGGGGTGCGCGCGGCCGCGGCGCGGAAGCCGCCGGCGATCGTCGCGCCCCAGGAGGCCAGCGCGCGCAGCTGCCCCACGCTGCGGTGCGGGGGTCCGGGCCGGATGACCCCGGCCCGTACCAGTGTCGCGGCCACCGCCAGGTGGGATCCGCCGCCGTCGATGGTCGCGCCTGCCGGGCCGGGCATGGTCGGTACCTGCTTTCGTGGGGACCAGGTCGTCCTGTGGGCGACGACCGGGACTGAACCGTGGGGCCGTACTGTCGGGAGATGCCGCTCGCTCGAAGTTACCCTCCGGTAAATTGGAGCCGACGTCAATACCCCACCCCCGGTCCGGCAGCCCCAGGGCCAGACGGGTGAATATCATGGGGTTGAGAATGTACGGAAGCGCACGGCGGGCCTAGAAAGGACTCATGCGACCGGTTTCCTCCCGTCCACGAACCCTGCGACGCCGTGCGGCCCGGCTCATGGCCGCGGCCCTGCTGGCCGCCCCCGCGGCGACCCTCGCGGCCCCGGCGCGCGCGGACGCCGCGCCCGCCTCCTCCTCCGGCATCAACGACTTCGGATGCCGGCCCAGCGCCGCGCACCCTCGTCCTCTGGTACTGCTGCACGGGACTTTCGTGAACCCGGCCGAACAGTGGCTGATCGGCGGGCCGTACTTCGCCGACCGCGGCTACTGCGTATTCGAGCTCGACTACGGCCAGTACGGCGGGATCCCGCTGGTGCACGGTATCGCTCCGATCGAGCAGTCGGGCGCTCAGCTGGCCGACTACGTCGATGGCGTCCTGGCCGCGACCGGCGCGCGCCAGGTGGACATCGTCGGGCACTCGCAGGGCGGCGGGGCGCTGCCGCGGTACTACCTGAAGTTCCTCGGCGGCGCGCCGAAGGTGCACACCCTGGTCGGGATCGCGCCGACGAACCACGGCGGCACCGCCTCGGGGATTTTCACGCTGGCGCAACAGATTCCCGGTGCCACGCAGGTCGTCGGGACGGCGTGTCCGGCGTGCGTGGAGCAGTTCGTGGGGTCGGCGTTCAACCAGCGGCTCGACGCCGGCGGGGACACCGTGCCGGGAGTCGAGTACACGACGATCGTGTCGCGGGACGACGAGGTGGTGACGCCGTACACGAACCAGTTCCTGGACGGGCCGGACGTGCACAACGTCGTGGTGCAGGATTTGTGTCCGCTGGACGTGTCCGATCATGTCCTGGTCGGGACCGTCGACGAGGTCGCGTTCCATGAGGCCGCGAACGCCCTGGACCCGGAGAACGCGACGCCGACGACGTGCGCGGATCTGCTGACCGGGGTGACGGGAGCTCTGATCTAGCCTTGCCACATGGCTGATGTCTGGGTGGTCGCGGGGGCACCCGGTGCCGGGAAGTCGACGGTCGCCGGGCTGCTCGCGGCACGTCTGCGGCCGGTCCCGGCGATCCTGGACAAGGACACCATGTACCGCGGCTTCGCCTCGGAGGTGCTGGCCGCGGCCGGGCGTCCCTTCGGCGAGCGCGAGGGCGCCTGGTACGACGAGCACGTCAAAGTGCACGAATACGGCGGGATGACCGCGACCGCGCGGGAGATCCGCTCGTCCGGATGCCCGGTGATGCTGGTCGCGCCCTTCACGTCCCAGATCCGCGATCCGTCGCGATGGGACGCCTGGCACGCCGAACTCGGCGGCGGAACGATGCGGCTGGTGTGGGTCCGCTGCGACATCAACGCGTTGAGGTACCGGATCCTCGCTCGGGGCCGGGATGAGGACGCCGCGAAGCTCGCGGCGTTCGACACTTGGGCCGCCGCCATCCGACCGGACACTCCCCCGCCGGTGCCGCACCACGTGATCGACACCTCCGCCGACCAGCCCGGACAGCTCCTCGCGGACGTTTCGGCGCTCGCCGAAGGCTTCGCCGCGTAGGGTTCGGCGTATGAGCCTGCTGACCGCCGAAGACCAGTACCGCCGCGCCGAGACCTTCACCTCCCTGCACGCCGGGCCGGACGTGTTCGTGATCGCCAACGCCTGGGACGCCGGCACCGCGAAGATCTTCACCGCGCTCGGTTTCCGTGCGCTGGCCACCACCAGCGCCGGTATCGCGCACAGCCTCGGCAAGGGCGACGGCGGCATCACCCGCGAGGAGAGCCTGGCCAACGCCCGCCTGCTCGTCGGCGCCACGCACCTGCCGGTCGCCGCCGACCTGGAGAACGGCTACGGCGCGAGCGCGGACGACGTCGCCGAGACCATCCGCCAGGCCGCCGGCGCCGGCCTGGTCGGCGGCTCGATCGAGGACGCCCTCGGCGACGAGATCATCCCCGTGGAGGCGGCCGTCGAACGCGTGACGGCGGCGATCGAGGCCGCCCGCGCGCTCCCCTTCCCCTTCACCGTGACCGCGCGCGCCGAGAACTTCCTCTACGGCCGCGACGACCTGAAGGACACCATCGCACGCCTGCGGGCCTTCGAAGCCGCCGGCGCCGACGTCCTGTTCGCCCCGGGCCTGACCACCGAGGAGCAGATCCGCGCGGTCACCTCCGAGGTCGGCAAGCCGGTCAACGTCATCGCCGGCGGCGCGCGCCTGAACGCGACCGTCGAGCAGCTCGGCGAGTGGGGCGTGCGCCGCATCAGCCTGGGCTCGAACCTGTCGCGCGCCGCGATGAGCGCCGCGATCGGCGCGGCACGGGAGATCGCGGAGCACGGGACGTTCGAGTTCGGCAGGAGCGGGGTGCTGCCGCACGCGGACATCGAGCGGTTCTTCGGCTGACGGGGCTGACTGACAGGATGTCCGCCATGGATCCGGACCCGATCGTCATAGCCGCCCACGGCCTGGTTCTCCGGGAGTGGACCGAGGACGACGTCCCTGTGATGCAGGAGCTCTTCGATGATCCGGAGGTGGCTTTTCGGACGCCTTTGGAATCGCCGTTCGACGAGGCTGCGGCGCTGCGGTACTTCCGCAGCGCGCAGCTGGCCCGGACCGAAGGCAAGCGCCTGCATTTGGCGATCACGCTCGACAGCAAGCAGGCACTCGGCGAGATCCTGCTCGGCCTGAGGACGCAGAGCATCGGCTACGCGGTCGGCACGGCTCACCGAGGGCAGGGACTGGCTCGCAGGGCTCTGGCAGCGGTGGTCGAGTACGCGCACGCCAGTCTCGATCTGCCCGAGATCATCCTGGAGATCGAGGCCGACAACGGCGCCAGCGTGGCCGTCGCGCGAGCCGCCGGTTTCGTGCCGGTCGACGCCGAACCTGAGACAGTCACGGACAAGGGCCGCAGCTACGACTTGTTCAAGTGGACGCACCGGGCCACGGCGGTCGTCGCTCCGTAGCCGCTTCTAGAAGAGCGTCGGCGTGTCGTAGAGCAACGGCCGCCGACGCTCGACAGTCCGCACCCCGGTGGCTCCGGTTCCTTCGGCCATCGGGACCGTGTGCCTTCCGGCGAGCAACCGCGTGTCCAGCAGCAGCGGTGCACCGCCGTCGACCGCCAGGAACAGATGCTTGCCGATCACCGAGCGCACCTCGCCGGCCAGGCTGCCGCTGTCCTCCAGCGCCTCGACCTCGCGGTAGGTCGCCGGGGCGCCTTCGCCGAGCCCGAAGAACGTGGTGTTGTCGACCAGCGGGCCTTCGGGAAGGGCGTCGAGCGTGTGGTCGGCGAGGATTCGCAGTGCTTTGGTTCGGCCTTCGGTCAGGGCCGAGCGCAGCCCTTCCGCCTCCGGGAGCCCCCACCACGCTTCGACCTTCGCCCGCGACCGATAGCGCTCCTTGGCCAGGCCGGACGCCGAGACGGTGAGTTCGGCACGACGGGCCGCCGGGAGCGTTCCGGTCGCGATGACGGTGTAGCCGATCGCGCCCTGCTCCAGAAGCCGGGCCACGCCGCGCTGCACACCGGTGATGCCGACCTTCAGCATGCCCGGCGCGAACCACGCCAGATACAGCTGGTAGGAGCGGCCGTCATCGGTGATCCGGTCGCGGGCCACGGCCAGGCCGTGGTCGCGGTTCTGGCAGGCCAGGCATTGCGCCAGCGTCGCCGCGCCGTCGATCTCAGCGTCTTCGGCGCACGCGGTGCGGCCCGTCCCCGGCGCGGTCCAGCCGATGCAGCGCCGACGACCCGACCAGGACAGCGCGAGCTGCGCGCCCGGACTCAGGGCTTTGAGTCGCAAGTCGCCGCCCTCGACAGCTGTCAGAGCGGGCTTCTCCTCGAACCAGCTCAGCCCTGTCATTATTGAATCAGTGGCGCTTGCGCCTCCATGACGGGTGGCCGGTGGGCGACGGGTGGGCCGATCAGGCGCCGGCGAGGGTGCGGGGACTGAGACAGGGTTCGGATTCGGCTGCACGTCTTCCATTGTGAGCGACGATATACGGCCGCTCTGACAATCGGTGACGGCTACTCCCCCGCCACGCCCGCTGCCGAAGCGGCAGCCGCAGCCACGCCCCCACCGGCCACCGCATCGGCGCAGTCCTCCGCCCGCGGCACCCGCATCCCTTCCAGCAGCACATCGGCCATCAGCGCCGGATTCCCGCCGGCCACGATGGCCTGGCCCATCCCGCACATCAGCGCGTCGAAGTCCTCCAGCGCCAGGTCTCCGCGCACCACGCCGGCCTCCTGCGCGCGCTCCATGATCGCCATCTTCCGCTCGTGCAGGTCCTGCCGGTAGTACACGCACTCGTCGAGCTTGCTGTCGGCGACCACCTGCACCTGGAACGACTCGCGCAGGCCCATGTCCTCGTCCATCATCGCCGCGAGGTCGTGGATGAAGCGGCGCACGGCGGTGGCCGGGTCGCAGGCCTGCATGCTCTCCTCGGCGCGGGCGATCGTGGTGCCCATCCGGCACTGGACCAGCTCGACGGTCAGCGCCTCCTTGGTCGGGAAGTGCCGGTAGACCGTGCCGACGCCGAGCCCCGCGCGCTGGGCCACTTCTTCCATCTGCAGCGCCATGCCGTCGCTGCGGAACAGGTCGTCCGCCGCGGCGACGATCGCCTCGCGGTTGCGCCGTGCGTCGGCACGCAGGGGACGGCTTGTGGGGGGCGTCTGCGACAGGACCATGGTTGAACGGTACACCGGTCTCCGCGTAACCGGAAGGTGAGCTCCGCTTCCCCTTGACAACCGGAGGGATGGTTCCGCTACTGTCTCCAAGGTAACCGGAACCGTAATTCACCTTCCGCTTTTAGGGGATGTCCTCCATGTCAGCTGCTGCACCGAACGCAGCCGCGGCCCCGCTCGGGAGCCGCGCCATCAACCGCGGAGCGGCGCTGGCGCTGCTCGCGGTCACCCAGTTCGTCTTGATCCTGGACGCCGGCATCGTCGGCGTCGCGCTGCCGTCCCTGGTCAAGGGCCTGGGCTTCGCGCAGAACGACCTGTCCTGGGTCACCAACGCCTACACCTTGATGTTCGGCGGCTTCCTGCTCCTGGGCGGCCGGCTCGCCGACTACCTGGGCCGCCGCCGGATGTTCATGGGCGGCCTGATCCTGTTCTCCATCGCCTCGCTGGCCGGCTCTTTGTCCCCCGACCCCGGCTTCCTGATCGGCGCCCGCGCCGTCCAGGGCTTCGCCGCCGCCGTGGTCTCCCCCGCCGCGCTGTCCCTGCTGCTGATCTCGTTCCCGGACTCCACCGATGAGGAGAAGGCCGAGCGGAACAAGGCGCTGGGCGTCTGGGGCGCCGTGGCCGGGGCCGGCGGCGCCGTCGGCCTGATCCTGGGCGGCATGCTGACCGACTGGTTCGGCTGGCAGGCGTGCTTCTGGGTCAACGTGCCGATCGGTGTGGTCGCCGCGCTGCTGGCGCCGCGCATCCTGCCGGTGGGCGCGCCGAGCGGGGAGCGCAACGGGTTCGACCTGGCCGGCGCCTTCACCGTCACCGCGGGCCTGGCCGGGATCGTGTTCGTGCTCGTCAACGCCCAGAAGGTGGGCTGGACCTCGCCGGAGACGCTGGGCCTGGGCGCGGTCGGCGTGGCGCTGCTGATCGCCTTCGTGGTGATCGAGGCGCGCACCAAGCAGCCGCTGGTCCCGCTGTCGATCTTCAAGCGGCCGGTGCTGCGCGGGGCGAACGTGGCCTCGATGCTGCAAGTCATGGGCCTGATGCCGGCGTTCTTCTTCATGACCCTGTACACCCAGCAGGTCCTGGGCTACTCGCCGCTGAAGTCGGGTCTGTCCCTGGTGCCGATCGCGGTGGCGATCATGGTGGCCGCCACGGCCGCCGGGCAGCTGGTGGCCAGGGTCGGGATCAAGGCCACCACGGTGGCCGGGATGGTCGTGATGGCCGGCGGGCTGCTGTGGGTCAGCGGGATGCCGGCGAACGGCAGCTACGTCACCGACCTGCTCCTGCCGCAGATCGTCATCGGCCTGGGCGGCGGCATGGCCTGGGTGGCCCTGACCGTGGCCGGCACCGCCGGCGCCTCGGAGGAGGAGTCGGGCCTGGCCTCGGGCCTGCTGAACACCGCCCAGCAGGTCGGCGGCGCGCTGGGCCTGGCGGTCCTGGCCGCGGTGGCCTCGGCCCGCACCTCGCACCTGTTCGGCACCGGCGACAACGCCGCGCAGGCGCTGTCCGGCGGCTTCGGCACGGCGCTGCTGGCCGGCGCGGGCCTGGGCGTGCTGGCCGCGGTGGCGACGCTGTTCCTGCTGCCCGGCAAGAACGCGATGCCGGCGGTCGACGAGCACGCGATCGAGCTCGCCGAGGAGACCGACCACGTCGCGATCCTGCCGGTGCACGCGGACGCGTAGTACGCACTGCGCACCACCACCACCGCCCGGGGCCGGGCATCAGGGAGGACCTGATGCCCGGCCCCGGGCTTTCGCGCGTCCGGCGGACAGGCAGCGCCGGGCCGGAGCGAGTAGCGTCACAGCATGTTCGAAAACACGAAAGCCTTCAGCGGCTTCTCCGTGAACGACATCCCCGCCGCCAAGAAGTTCTACGGCGAAACCCTCGGCGTCCCGGTCACCGAGGCCGACGGCATGCTCCGCCTGCACGTCGGGGGCGACACCGAGATCCTGGTCTATCCCAAGGGCACGGCACACCAGCCGGCCACGTTCACCATCTTGAACTTCCCCGTCGACGACATCGAGGCGGCGGTGACGAGCCTCGGCGACCGCGGCGTGCAGTTCGAGCGGCTGCCCGGCGTCGACGAGGACGGGATCTTCCGGCAGGGCGGGCCGTTGATCGCGTGGTTCAAGGACCCGGCGGGCAACTGGCTGGCGGTGCTCGAAGAGTAGGGACAAGAGTAAGGACACGAAGATGTCCGATCACGACAGCACGATCCCCGGTTTCTCAGGACGGCTCGTCACCCCCTCCGACTCCGGCTACGACGAGGCCCGCAGGGTCTGGAACGGCGCGATCGACCACTGGCCCGCCCTGGTGGCGCAGTGCCGGAGCGCCGAGGACGTCGCGGCGGCGCTGATCACGGCCCGCACCCGCGACCTGGACGTCTCCGTCCGCGGCGGCGGCCACAACTTCGCGGGCAACGCGGTCTGGTCGGGCACCCTCACCATCGACCTGCGCCCGCTGGCCGCCGTGAAGGTCGACCCCGTCACACGGACGGCGTACTGCCAGGGCGGCGCTCTGATGGCCGGCCTGGACGCCGCGACTCAGGAACACGGCCTGGCGGTCCCGTCCGGCACGATCAGCCATACCGGCGTCGGCGGCTTGACCCTCGGCGGCGGCTTCGGCTGGCTGACCCGCGACCACGGCCTGTCCATCGACAACTTGCGCTCGGCGCAGGTGGTCCTGGCCGACGGCCGCATCGTCGAGGCGTCCCCGGACTCCCATCCGGACCTGTTCTGGGCGATCCGGGGCGGCGGCGGGAACTTCGGCGTGGTCACCGAGTTCCGCTTCGGCCTGCATCCGGTGGGGCCGGTGGTGCAGATGGGGCTGCTGTTCTGGCCGCTGACCCAGGGCGCCGAGGCCCTGCAGGCGATCCGCGACACGCTGGCCGGCCTGCCCCCCGGCTTCGGCGGACTGGCGGCGGTCGGGCTGAACGCGCCGCCGGCGCCGTTCGTGCCCGAGCAGTTCCACCTCGCACCGGGCCACGCGCTGATCATCGCCGGATTCGGGACCGCCGAGGAGCACGAGGCGGTCGTGGAGTCGGTGCGCACGAAGGCGACGCCGCTGTTCGAGTTCGTCACGCCGATGCCGTACACGGCGCTGCAGTCGATGCTCGACGACGCCGCACCGCCCGGAATCCTCGCCTACGAGCGGGCCCTGTACCTCGACGATCTGACTCCCGACGCCATCAAGGTGATGGCCGACTTCTCGACGACGAAGAACTCGCCGATGTCGTTCTCGCCGGTGTTCGGGATCAACGGCGCCTACGCCGAGGTCGCCGACGAGGACACCGCGTTCGGCGGGTCCCGGCGGCCGGGATTCGTGGTGAACCTGGCGTGCATCGCCCCGGCTCCGGAGCTGCTGGAGGCGGACACGGCGTGGGTGAAGGAGTACTGGGCGGCGCTGCTGCCGTCCGCGCGAGGCGCGGGCAGCTACGTGAACTTCATGGCCGAGCCCGACCAGGAGCGGGTCGTCGCGGCCTACGGGCCGGACAAGTACCAGCGGCTGGCGGCGATCAAGGCCGAGTACGACCCGGCGAACGTGTTCCGGCACAACGCCAACATCAGGCCGGCGGCTTACACTGCCTGAGGCCTGAGCTCTGAGGCCTGAGCTCTGAGCTCTGAGCCCTGAGCTCTGAGCCCTGAGCTCTGAACCCCTGAGCTCCAGCGTTCTCCGCCACGGCGCGCGGACGGCCCCCCGAGGCCCTCCGCGCGCCGTCGCGCTCCTCCATGATCGACTACTTGCCGCCCGGAATCGCGAACCACCCCGCCACGGACGCTGCGAACATCATGTCGCCGCCGACCTTCAGCTTGCCCTTCAAGAACAGCTCGACACCGCCGGCACCGCCGGTGACCAGGCGCAGGAAGGGCACGCCGTCGGCGGTGATGGTGGCGCGGGGGTGCTCGGTGAGCTCCTTGGAGGTGGTGCACACGCCGTCCTTGATGGACGCCTGGTAAGTGTTCTTGGTCCCGTCCGGGCCGCCGGTGATGACGAAGTGCACCGCGACCGTCTGGCCCTTGGCCTTGTCGGCGCGGAAGTGGTCGCCCATGCGGCGGAAGATCTCGTCGAGCACCTGGCCGCGCAGGGCGCCGTCGGAGAGCACCTCGCGCAGTTCGGCGTCGGAGAGCTGGCCGACCATGCCTGCCAGCTGGTTCGGGTCGGCACCGGCGAGCTCGACGGGCAGGCCGGCGATACCGGAGGTCTGTGCACTCTCTGAAGCCTGTGCACTCTCTGAAGTCTGGGCACTCTGAGAAGGCTCGGTCACGGCGGGCGGGTTCCCCTCTGGATCGTTACATCATTCTACGGTACGTTCAGTTGCGTCACAGTGTTCACCGGCCACGCGGCGTCCGCAAGGGGGCATCGGCAATGAGCTTCAACCTGGAGGCGCTCGGCGTCTGGACCGAGCCGAAGCACTTCACCGTCGAGCGGGAGCGGGTCGCGGCGTACGCGGCGGCGACCAACGATCCGATCGCCGAGCACCGCTCCGGCGAGCTGGCGCCGCCGGTGTTCGCGGTGGTCCCGGCCTTCGAGTCCAGCGCCGAGGCGGTCCTGGCGGCGGCACCGCCGGAGCTGCTGATGATGCTGGTCCACGGCGAGCAGGACTTCCGCTACCACCGCCCCCTGACCCCGGGCATGGAGCTGGTCACCCGCTCGGCGCCGCTAGGCGTCCGGCAGACCTCGGCCGGCGTGGTCCTCGCGGTGAAGTCCGAGACCCGCACCCCCGACGGCGACCTGGTCAACGAGCAGTGGATGTCGACCTTCTTCCGCGGCGCGCAGGGCGAGCAGAACGCCGGCGAGCAGGCCCCGGGCCACGCGCTGGAGGAGTCCGTCCGCGCCGCCGACCCGGTCGGCGAGGCCAAGCAGCACGTGGACTCGGACCAGACGGCGCGCTACGCCGAGCCCTCCGGCGACCACAACCCCATCCACCTGGACCCGGACTTCGCGCGCGCCGTGGGGCTGCCGGGGATCATCAACCACGGGCTGTGCACGATGGCGTTCGCCTCGCACGCCGTGCTCGGCCTCGCCGAAGCCGACCCTCGCAACCTGGAGCGGCTGGCCGTACGCTTCGCCAAGCCGGTGCTGCCGGGGCAGGACATCAGGACCCGGATGTGGGCGGCGGAGTCTGGATCGGAGTCCAGTTCGGGGTCCGGGTCCGGGTCGGGGTCCGGGTCGGGGTCCGGGTTCGGCTTCGAAACGTCCTCCGACGCCGACCTGGTCGTGATCAAGGACGGCCTGGCCGTCTTCCGCCGGGCCTGACCACAGACCACGCAGTCCCAGCCCCGGCAACAACCACCACCCGAGCCACTCACCCTCAAGGAGCGTACATGGGAGTCCTGGACGGCAAGGTCGCGATCGTCACCGGATCGGCGCGCGGCATCGGGCGGGCCACCGCCGACCTGCTGGCCTCGCAGGGTGCCAGTGTCCTGATCAACGACCTGGACGGCGACGTCGCCGCCGAGACCGCGGCGCAGATCGCCAAGGCCCACGGCACCGACACCGACGTCTTCGCCGGCGACCTCACCGCCGAAGGCGTGCCCGACGCGCTGGTGGCCAAGGCCGCGGACAGCTTCGGCAAGATCGACATCCTGGTCAACAACGCCGGCTACACCCTCGACAAGCCGATCCACACCATGACCGACGACTGGTTCCAGCGCATGCTCGACATCCACACCGTCGTCCCCTTCCGCACGATCCGAGCCGCCGCCCCCTACTTCCGCGACCCGGCGAAGAAGGAGCGCGAACAGGGCATCGAAGTCTTCCGCAAGATCGTGAACGTCTCCTCGGTCTCAGGCACCATGGGCAACGCCGGCCAGGCGAACTACTCCTCAGCGAAGTCGGCGGTGGTAGGCCTCACCAAGACCCTGGCCAAGGAGTGGGGCCAGTTCAAGGTGAACGTCAACGCGGTGGCCTTCGGCCACATCGAGACCCGCCTCACCGCCGCCAAGACCGACGAGAACACGATGGAGATCGGCGGCGAGACGGTCCAGCTCGGCATCCCGGAGGCGATGGTCGGGGCCACCAGCTTCCTGATCCCGCTCGGCCGCCCGGGGACGCCGGAAGAGGCGGCCGGCGGCGTGTTCTACCTGTGCTCGCCGTGGTCGAACTACGTTTCGGGACAGGTGCTGAACGTCACCGGCGGGCAGTGGATCGGGATGATGTCCTGAGGTAGGTGCTGGTGCAGGTCGGGGCCGCCTTCGGGCGGCCCTTGCCGTTGTGTTCTCCAAGCCCCGCTTCAGCTCCCCGCAGCACGATCTCGGGCCTGTCCCCGCAAACACCGCACAACCGCATCCGCGTTCTCCACAACCAACCGCCGCAGCGCCGGCACCGGTTGCCTGTCGGCGAGCCAGGTGTCGGTGGCGTTCAGCGTGGCCTGGTCGATCACCAGGGCCGGGTACAGGCCGGTGGCGATCTGTGCGGCGATCTCGTGCGTGCGGGAGTCCCACGCGGCCTCGACCGCGCCGAAGTACCTCGCGACGTACGGCTGGAGCAGTTCCTCGCGTTTGTCCGCCGGGACCGCCTGAAAGCCGGCGATCACCGAAGCAACAGTACGGTTGGCCAGGCTCTCGCCGTCCACCACCGACGCCCACGCCTCGGCCTTGGCCTCGGCGGTCGGGCACGCGGCGCGCGCCTGTAACGCGTAGCGCTGGCCGGTGGCGGTGTCGTCGCGCGCCGACTCGGCCTCGATCTCGAGCACGCCCGCCTTACCGGCGACGACCAGGGCCAGGAGCAGGGTCCAGCGCAGCTCGGTGTCGACCGTCAGGCCTTCGAGCACCGTCTGCCCGCTCAGCAGTGCGGCGACGCGCGCCAGCTGCTCGTCCGTCCTCGCAGCCTCGGCGAAGCACCGGGCCCAGGCGAGCTGGAAATCGGAACCCGGCTCGGCGGCGGTCAGGTGCTCCCACGAAGCCTCGGCGAGCAGCATCTGGCCGGTTGGGCGCCACGCCGGGTCGGCGAACAGCTCGACCGCGGACTTGGCCTGCCGCTGCAGCAACTGCGTCACGCCGATGTCCGACTCTTGGCCGATGCCGCCGAGGACCAGCTTGAGATAGTCGCGAGCGGCCAGCTCAGCGTTGCGCAGCATGTCCCACGCCGTGCCCCAGCACAGGGTGCGCGGCAGCGGATCGGCGAAGTCGCCGACGTGATCCACCAGCGTCGCCATCGAATGTGCGTCCAGGCGGATCTTCGCGTAGGTCAGGTCGTCGTCGTTGAGCAGCACCAGCGCCGGGCGAGCCTTGCCGATCAGGGCGGCAACCTCGGTCCGGGCACTGATGACGTCCAGCTCGACCCGATCAGTACGCACCAGCGCACCGTCGGCCAGGTCGTACAAACCGATCGCCAGCCGATGCGGACGCAACGTCGGGAACTCCTCCGAGAACCCTTCCTGCTCCACCACGAAGGAGCTGAAGTTCCCGGCATCATCGACCTCGTACACCGGCCGCAGCGTGTTCGGGCCGGCCGTCTCCAGCCACGACTTCGACCACTGCTTCATGTCGCGGCCAGACGTCTCCTCCAACGCCGCGAGCAGATCGGCCAGCGTCGTGTTGCCCCAGGCATGCCGGTCGAAGTAGCGCCGCACGCCCTCGAAGAAGTGCTCGTCGCCGACCCAGGCCACCAGCTGCTTCAGGACCGCGGCACCCTTGGAGTACGTGATCCCGTCGAGATTGACCTGCACGTCTTCCAAGTCGCGGATCTCGGCGACGATCGGATGCGTACTGGGTAACTGGTCCTGCCGGTAACCGTGCGACTTCTCGCCATTGGCGAACGTCGTCCACGCCTCGGTGAACCGGGTCGCGGCGACCAGCCCGTAGAACGAGGTGAACGTCGCGAACGACTCGTTCAACCACAGGTCGTTCCACCACTGCATCGTGACCAGATCGCCGAACCACATGTGGGCCATCTCGTGCAGAACGATGTAAGCCCTCTGCTCATACGACGTCTCGGTGACCTTGGACCGGAAGATCATCTCCTCCCGGAAGGTCACGCAGCCCGCGTTCTCCATCGCCCCGAAGTTGAACTCCGGCACGAACAGCTGGTCGTACTTGGCGAACGGGTAGTCGCGCGCGAACTTCTCCGTGAAGAAATCAAAGCCCTGACGCGTGACCTCGAAGATCTCCTCCGGCCGCAGGTACTCGGCCAACGAAGCGCGCACGGCCACCGCCAGCGGAATCCTCTGCCCACGCGGCGTAGTGTGCTCCGACCGCGCCACGTGGTACTTCCCGCCGGCCAACGCCGTGATGTACGACGAGAGCCGTGGCGTCGCCTCGAAAGCCCACACCGCAGTACCGTCGCCACAAGCCTGCGCCTGAGGAGTCGGCGAGTTCGAGAACACCTGCCACGACTCGGGCGCCCGCACCGTGAAGCTGAACGCAGCCTTCAGATCCGGCTGCTCGAACACTGCGAACGCCCGCCGCGACTCCGCCGTCCCGAACTGCGTATACAGATACGCCTCACCGTCGACCGGATCGATCATCCGGTGCAAGCCCTCACCGGTGTTCATGTACGCGCAGTCGGCGACCACTCGCAGCTCGTTCTCAGCGGCCAGATCGGCCAACACGATCCGGCTGTCCTTGAACACCTCCGCCGGATCCAGTTCGCGGCCGTTGAGGACGATCTCCTGAACGTTCGGAGCGATCAGATCGATGAACGTCGCCGCCCCCGGAACCCGCGCGGTGAACCGGACCACCGTCTCCGACTCGAACGTGGCGACCCGCGCATCAGGCGCTCCCGACCAGTCCAACCGCACGTCGTAGGACTGAACCTCCACCAGCGCCGCACGCTCGCGCGCCTGCTCCCGGGCTAAGTTCGTACCGCGCACCGCCGCCCCCTCGCCGATCGTCATGGAGTTCCCCCGATCCTTGCACGGCAACGAGGTGAACGCTCGTAGCGTGTGCTCTAGCCACGGCCGGACGCAGTAGGGGGTTCACCTAGAAAGTCCGGCCACCGCCGGAACCGCGAGGAAACCCTGAGCAAGGCAGAGCACGACCATCCGCTTCGGGCCCGGCCCGGGTCGGGCTCGACCGGGCTCCCCACTCCCCCGAATGCCACTCCCGCCGCGTAGAGCACACCGGCCGCTCTTAGCCTCACCAGTGAGGAGAGGAGCAACGGCCATGTCCCACCCCCTGCTGAACGCGTTCTGGATGATCTTCTGGTTCTTCATCTGGATCATGTGGCTCATGCTGCTGTTCCGCGTCATCGGCGACGTCTTCACCGACAAGGGGCTCAGCGGCTGGGCCAAGGTCGGCTGGACGCTGCTGGTCCTGCTGCTGCCCTTCATCGGCATCTTCATCTACCTCATCGCCCGCGGCGACGGGATGGCCGCCCGCGCGCAGGCCCGCCACGACCGGGACCAGCAGGCCTTCGACGACTACGTCCGGCAGACCGCCGGCTCCTCCGACGCCCGGGGCGGCGGGACTGTGGACCAGCTGAGCAGGCTGGCGGACCTGAAGACCTCCGGGGCGATCAGCGACACCGAGTTCGAACAGGCGAAGCAGAAACTGCTGGCGGCCTGAGGCGCTGACATCGAGACCGGCACGCGAGCATGCCTGGTCCGGCCGACACACCGCCTCCCGAGCAAGATCCGGTCCCGCCTCCCGGGCAAGAACCGGTTTCGCCTGCCGGGCAAGAACCGGTTTCGCCTGCCGGGCAAGAACCAGTTCGACCGCCCGAGCAAGATCCGGCCCCGCCCGCCGACCAGCATCCCGCTCCGCCTGCCGGGCAAGAACCAGTTCGACCGCCCGAGCAGGATCCGGCCCCGCCCGCCGACCAGCATCCCGCTCCGTCTCCCGAGCAAGAACCAGTTCGACCGCCCGAGCAAGATCCGGCCCCGCCCGCCGACCAGCATCCCGCTCCGCCTCCGCCGGCCTCCGCGCAGGATCTGCCTCCAGCCGGCGAGCCCGCAGCCGCCCCGGCGAAAAGCGCGTCGCCAGCAGCGACAACAGGCTGGCCGGTGCCTGCGTGGGTCGTACGCACCACAGCGTGGAACCTGGCGATCATCGTCGCGGTAGCGGTCCTGGCCGGCGTGATCTGGCTGTGCGTGGAACTGCGCGCCGCCGTGGTTCCGCTGCTGCTGGCGCTGCTGGCCACCTCGCTGCTCGAACCGTTCACCGGCCGCCTCACCCGCGGCATTCGCAGCCGCTCCGCCGCGGCCGGGATCGCCTGCACGGTCCTGGTGGCCGTGGTCGCCGGCACGGTGTTCCTGGTGGTGCGGGCTATCGCCGAAGCCGCGTCGGGCATCGGCCAGGCCCTCGGCCGGGTCGGGCAGCGCCTCGGCGTGGGATCGCCCGAGGACCTGGTGTCCTCCGCCGCCCGCGGCCTGCGGTCGATGGGCTCGGACTCGGCATCGAGCCTGACCACCGGCGTCGTACGCGGCGTCTCCACCGGCGCGCAGGTGCTGACCGGCTCAGTCCTAGCGCTGGCTCTGATCTACTTCACCCTGCGCGACGGGCGCCGCTTCCCCCGGCTGCTCGACGAGAACCTGCCCGCCGAATCGAGCCGCGCCGCGGCGCGGATGGCCCACCGGGCCTGGGCGGCCTTGTCCGGGTTCATGCGCGGCACCACCGTCATCGCCCTGATCGACGCGGTCTTCATCCTCGTCGGGCTGCTGATCCTGGGCGTTCCGGGCGCGGCCGGGCTGGCGGCGCTGGTGTTCGTCGGCGCGTACGTGCCCTTCATCGGCGCGTTCTTGTCCGGCTCGGTGGCCGTGCTCGTCGCGCTCGGCGACCAGGGCATCGGCACGGCGCTGTGGACGCTCGGCGTGGTCCTGGCCGTCCAGGTGCTCGAGGGCAACCTGCTGCAGCCGGTGATCCAGTCCCGGACGGTCGACCTGCACCCGGCCGTCGTCATGCTGGCGGTGACGGCCGGCACGGCGGTCGCCGGGATCCTCGGCGCGCTGCTGGCCGTCCCGCTGACCGCCGCCGCGTTCGGCGTCGTGGCCGAATGGCGGGACATCAGGGCGGAAAGCTGAAATCCAGCCACCCCATCCGGCCCATCGCCCTTGGTAGGTGGTGGGCCGAACAAGTAGTTTTCCTTCCATAAGGTGTCTTAAGGTACGAATTCGCCACCAACGGCGCCGCGCACAGCGTCGGAGAGGAAGGTTGAATACATGCCCTCACATCGAGCCCGCTGCCTGGCGGGCGTCGCCGGAGGCGTTCTCACGACCAGCATGCTGATGGTGAGTGCGGCACTGCCCGTGCACGCCGCCTCCCTTCAGGTCGTGCGCCCCGGCGAGTCGATCCAGCAGGCCGTCGACCGGGCGCACCCCGGTGACACGATCCTGCTGCTGCCCGGTACCTACCGGGGAAGCGTCCTGATCACCGTCTCGGATGTGACCATCCGGGGGGCGGGTGACGCGACCGTGATCGTCCCCGCAGCCGGTGCGGGCCAGACCGGGACCGCCGCCGCCGGCGCGACGAGCCCTGCCACCGACCCGACCGGAGGTACCTGCGCGTCCCCGGCTCACGGCATCTGCGTGCTCGGCACGCCCGGGCACCGGCTCACCGGCGTGGTCATCGAGTCGCTCGCCGTCTCCGGCTTCGCCAAGAACGGCATCTCCGGCTCCGAGACCGACCGGATGACGGTCCGCAACGTGCTCGTCGAGCACAACGGCGAGGAGGGCATCAGCCAGGAGAAGTCCACGCGCGGGGTGCTGATGGACGACCAGGCCAGGGACAACGGCCAGGCCGGGATCTTCGTGACGAACATCGCCTACGGCAAGGGCGGGGCGATCGACACCGAGGGCACGCTGATCGCCGACAACACGCTGACCGGCAACCGGTTCGGCGCCGACCTGCGGAGGGCTCGGAACCTGGCGTTCCAGGACAACATCGTCACCGGCAACTGCTCGGGCGTCTTCGTGGTCGGCGACGACGGGATCCCGCGCGGCGGTGCGCTGACCGTCCGCAGCAACCAGGTGAGCACGAACAACAAGTACTGTCCCGCGGACGGCCGGCTGCCCTATCTGCAGGGCATCGGCATCGTCCTGACCGGCGTGGAGGACACCGTCCTGACCGGCAACCGGCTCGACGGGAACGTCGGCGCGTCGCCGATGTCCGGCGGCGTCGTGCTGTTCCGCAGCTTCAAGGGCGGCCCGGACACCCGCAACAGCATCAGCGGCAACACTCTCGTCGGCAACAAGCCCGCGGACGTGGCCGACCGGGACGGCGGGCCCGGGAACATCTTCGCGGGCAATATCTGCCACACGTTCGAGCCGGCCGGCCGGGCCTGCTGAGCGGTGGCGGTCGGCGGCTCAGGTCGCTGATGCAGGTCGCTGATGCAGGTCGTTGATTCAGGTAGCTGGTTCAGCGGTCGCTGACTGAGGTCGCAGGTGAGGGGCGCCGGTTTCCGCCGGCGCCCCTTTCTGTTATCGCCGCGGCTTACTTGGCCGGCGGCGGGTTCAGCGGCAGCCACTCCTCGAGCCGCGTCGCGCCCAGCTGCGCGTCGGAGCCCGGCACCAGCGTGTCCTTCTCCAGCAGGACACCCCAGTAGCGCGCCTCCGGGTCGGTCACGACGGTACGGGTGTCGCCGCGGAACGTCAGGGCCTTGCGAACGAACTCATCCACGCCGAACTGCTCGGGCCCGCCGACCTCGACCGTGCCGTTCACCGGTGCGCCGACGGCGACCCGGGCGACGGCGGCGGCTACGTCCTGCGACGCCATGGGCTGGATGAGGGCGTTGGACAGCCGGACGGTGTCGCCGTGGGTTGCCTCGTCCGCGATGCCGCCGACGAACTCGAAGAACTGGGTGGCGTGCACGATCGAGTACGGCAGGCCGGAGTCCTTGATCAGGTCCTCCTGCACCTGCTTGGCCCGGAAGTAGCCGCTGTCCAGGAGCCGGTCGGTGCCGACCACGGACAGCGCCACGTGGTGGCCGACGCCGGCTTTCTTCTCGGCGGCGAGGATGTTGGTGGTGGAGGTGCGGAAGAAGTTCATCACCGGGTCGTCCGCGAAGGACGGCGAGTTGGAGACGTCCACGACCACGTCCGCGCCGGTCAGCGCCTCGTCCAGGCCCGTGCCGGTCAGGGTGTCGACGCCGGTGTTCGGCGCGGCCGGCACCGCCTCGTGACCGTGCTCCCGCAGCCTGGCCACGAGCTTCGAGCCGATCAGGCCGGTACCGCCGATGACCACGATCTTCATGTTGGTGCCCTTTCGCTGGCGCCGCCCCGGGGGGTCCGGGGCTCGTTCACCAGCTGAGACCGGACACCCTCCCGGTTTGTGACACCGGCGGCCTCGGGCCCGGTCGGAGCTCTCACGCCGAGGCGGCGATCTCCGCGTTCTTGGCCGGGTTGACCATCCACAGCAGCTGCTCGATCCCGTCGTCCGAGGCTTCGACGGCGAGCAGGCCGTAGACGCTCCCGCCGGCCACCAGGACGACGCAGGTCTGTCCGTTCATGGTCGCGAACCGCGTCTCGACGTCCTCCCAGAACCAGGCCATCGCGACCAGGAACTTCGCCACCGCCTCCGCCCCGACGACCGCCCGGCGCGCGACCTGGTGCCGCCCGCCGCCGTCGGACAGGCTGGTCACGCCGGGGGCGAAGAGCCGTTCCAGCGCGGCCATGTCCCCGCTGCGGGCGGCGTCGACGAACGTGGTGAGCAGCTCCTTGTGCGCCGCCGCGGCCACCGGGGTGTGGCGCTCGCGGGTCATGTGCCGGCGCGCCCGGCTGACCAGCTGCCGCACCGCGGGCTCGGTCGACCGCACGACCTCGGCGATCTCCGCGTACGAGTAGCCGAAGGCCTCCCGCAGGACGTACGCGGCGCGCTCGTTCGGCGTGAGCTTCTCCATCAGCAGCAACGCCGCGAACTCCAGCGCCTCGCCCCGCTCCGCGCCGAGGTACGGATCGGCGCTGGTGTCGACCGGCTCGGGCAGCCAGGGCCCGACGTACGTCTCGCGACGCACGCGGGCGGACTGGAGCTCGTTGATGGCCAGGCGGGTCGTCGCCGTCGCCAGGAACGCCGACGGATTGACGACCGCGCGCCGATCGGTGGTCTGCCACCGCAGCCACACGTCCTGCACCAGGTCCTCGGCATCGGTGGCGCTGCCGAGCATGCGGTACGCGATCCCGAACAGGCGCGGCCGCACGCTGGTGAACACGGCCGCGGCCTGATCGAGGTCGTCGGCTTGGTCGAGGTCGGCCGCGTGGTCGCGATCGGCGACCTGATCGAGGCCCTCGGCGTGGCCGAGGCCCTCGGGTTCGCCCGGTCCGACGGCGCCAGTTGCGTGCACAACCTCATCCTGAGCCAAGCACTACCCCCGCACCAACTCCGGGGTCACGAAGGCTGAACGAACCGCAGGTGCCGCCGCCCGGCCAGCTCCTCCGCCCCGACCACGGTCAGAATCGGCGTACCGGGCGGCGCGAACAGGGTCACCACCAGCTCCGACTGCGCGTCGGAAAGGTTGTTCGCACCCTGGTAGTGGATGACGTCGCCCCCGGGCTCGTATACGGCGTCACCGGCCTTGAGCACCCGCGGCGCCTCCCCCTCCAGCTCGAACAGGATCTCGCCCTGGGTCACGTAGCCGAACACCGGCCCCGGATGCCGGTGCGGCGGCGCACCGGGATCGCCGGGCGCCAGGGACACACGCACGGTCCTGGCCTCGGCACCGGCCGGAATCAGGGCCGACGCCTCCGCCAAGCTGGCGATCACCTCGACGCCCGGGGGCAGGTGGTTGTTGGCAGCGCTCATGTCTTCCTCCAAATCGGGGACTGTCCTCAGCAAGGACAGGACAGGGTCCCCGTTTGTGACGGCCCGGCTCAGTGCCCCAGCACCCGATGCGGCCGATAGGGCCCCTCCACCGCCGCGACCTCCTCCGCGCCCAGCCGTACGTCGACCGCCGCGACCGCGTCGTCGACGTGCTGTGCCTTGGTCGCGCCGACGATCGGCGCGGTGACGCCGGGCTTGGCGAGCAGCCAGGCCAGCGCGATCTGCGCCGGCGGGATGTCGCGCTGCTTCGCCGCGGCGCGCACCGCGTCGACGACGTCGAAGTCGGCGGCGTCGTACATCGCGTCGGCGACCGGGTCCTTGCCGGAGCGGGAGGTGTGGTGGGCGCCGCCGCGATCGCGGGTACCTGCCAGCAGGCCGCGGGCGAGGGGGCTCCAGGGGACCACGGCCACGCCCTGGTCGAGGCACAGGGGGATCATCTCCCGTTCCTCCTCGCGGTAGACGAGGTTGTAGTGGTTCTGCATCGCCGCGAACGGGGTCCAGCCGTTGGCGCGCGCCGTCTCCTGCGCCTTGGCGAACTGCCACGCATACATGCTCGACGCCCCGATGTACCGCGCCTTGCCGGCGCGCACCACGTCGTGCAGCGCCTCCATGGTCTCCTCGATCGGGGTCTCGGCGTCCCAGCGGTGGATCTGGTACAGGTCGAGGTAGTCGCAGTTCAGGCGGCGCAGCGAAGCGTCGATGCCGGCGAGGATGTGCTTGCGGGACAGGCCGCGGTCGTTCGGGCCGGGTCCCATCGGGAAGTAGACCTTCGTGGCGAGGACGTAGTCCTCCCGGTGCGTGAAGAACTTCGCGAGCAGCCGTCCCGTCACCTGCTCGCTGGCCCCGTTCGAGTACATGTCGGCGGTGTCGAAGTAGGTCACGCCGGCCTCGACCGCCCGCCGTACGATCGGCGCGGCCGCCTCCTCGCCGAGGATCCAGTCCCGCGACGACTGGTCGCCGTAGCTCATCATCCCCAGGCATATCCGCGAAACCTTCAGCCCCGACCGGCCCAACGTCGTGTAATCCATCCGGCCATGCTCGGCCATCGCGTAGCCTGGAGGAATGCCGAACCGCAGGCCCAGACCCGAGCGGGCCTACGAACCGAGGGAACTGGACGCCCTCGACCGTCGGATCGTCGGCGAGCTCCAGCGCGACGCCCGCCTGAGCCTGGCCGAGCTGGGACGCAGGGTCCGCCTGTCGGCCCCGGCCGTCGCCGACCGGATCCAGCGCCTGGAGGAGACCGGCGTCATCACCGGCTACCACGCCGCCGTCAATCCGAGCGCGCTCGGCTTCCCCGTCACGGTCCTGGTACGCATCAACCCGGCCGTGCGCGAGCTGCCGCGCGTCACGAAGCTCGCCGAAGAGATCCCCGAGATCGTCGAGTGCTACCGCATCACCGGCGACGACTGCCTGTACTTCATCGCGCATCTCCGGGGCGTCGACCAGCTCGAACCCATTCTCGACCGCTTCGCCCCCTACGGCCGCACCACCACCTCGCTCGTGCACGCCGCGGCCGTGCCCCGACGGCCGCTGCCCATGGACGTGGACCAGAACGCGGGCCAGGACCAGGACCGAAACCAGGACCCCGAGCAGGACCAGGACCCGTGACCATGATGTGGGAAAGATGCTAGTTTCCCCGCCCTAGTCTTCGTTACGGTGAGAATCCAGGCCGCCCGGGCGGCGTCATGTGCTTGTCGGCATCTGGAGGGCCTGTCTATGCGGACGATGGACTGGGAAGACGGCGCGATCGTCACGATCGACCAGACCGCACTCCCCCATCGGGAAGTCATCCTGCGGATCGACACCGTCGACGGAGTGATCGAAGCCATCAAACGCCTCGCGATCCGCGGCGCGCCCGCGCTGGGTATCGCCGGGGCGTTCGGGGTGGCGATCGCGGCGCGGACACACCTGTCTCAGAGTCCGGAGTCCGGCACCACGAAGGCGAAGGCGGAGGCTGAGGCGGCCGCGCGCGCCGACGCCGAACGCCTCGCCTCCGCGCGCCCCACCGCGGTCAACCTGCGGTGGGGCGTGGAGCAGGCCCTTGAGTCGCTCACCGACGGCCCCGACGCCGTCCTCGCCACAGCCCTGCGGCTGATGGACGAGGACGACCAGATGAACTACCAGGCGACCGTCAGCGCGGCCGATGTCATCGTCGGCCTGTGCCCGGACCGGCCGCTGCGGCTGCTCACGCACTGCAACGCCGGCGCGCTGGCGACCGCGGGGCTGCGCGGGACGGCGCTGGGCGCGGTGTTCGAGCTGGCCGAGCGCGGCCTGGTCGAGTTCGTCGTGGTCGACGAGACGCGGCCGCTGTTGCAAGGCGCGCGGTTGACGGCCTGGGAGCTGGGACGTGCCGGGATCCCGCATCGGCTGTGCGTGGACTCGGCGGCGGCGTCGCTGATGGGGCGCGGGCTGGTCGACTGCGTGGTCGTGGGTGCGGACCGGATCACGGCGAACGGCGACGTCGCGAACAAGATCGGCACGTACAGCCTGGCGGTGAACGCCGCGTACCACGGCATTCCGATGGTGGTCGTCGCGCCGGAGTCGACGGTGGACGAGCAGTTGAAGGACGGGGCGCTGATCGAGGTCGAGGAGCGCGCCGCCGACGAGGTGCGGCAGGTGCTCGGCACGCCGGTCGCGCCGGAGGCCACCGAGGCGTTCAACCCGGCGTTCGACGTGACGCCGGCCGAGCTGATCACCGCCGTGGTCACCGAAGCCAGGATCATGCGGTCGCCGCGACGCGTGACGGCGGCGGAGCGTGGCCGGTGAGGAATCGCTGGGACGAGAACGAAGCTCCCGCCGACGGTGACCTCTTGGATCAGTGTGTGTATGTCAGCCGTCTGCTGGGCGCCGATCCGGACCTGGTGCTGCACGGCGGAGGCAACACCTCGGTCAAGACCACCACGCGGGACGCCTTGGGGCGCCACGTGGACTCGCTCCTGGTCAAGGGAAGCGGCTGGGACCTGGCGTCCATCGAGCGGCCCGGCTTCGCGCCGCTGCGCCTGGAGCGGCTGCGAGAGATCGTCCAGGCCGAGTCGCTGTCCGACAGCGAGATGATGAACGAGCTGCGGTGCGCTCTGCTGGACGCCCGGGCGCCGGATCCCTCGGTCGAGACGCTGCTGCACACGCTCATTCCGGACACCTTCGTGCTGCACACGCATGCGGATGCGGTACTGAAGCTGACGAACCTGGACGACGGCGAGGCCCGTATCCGTGAGGCGCTGGGTGACGATCTCATCGTGGTGCCATACGTCATGCCGGGTTTCGACCTGGCCAAGTACTGCCGCGAGTTGCTCGGCAGGGTGAGCGGCGCGCTGCCGCGGACCATGGTGCTGCTGCGGCATGGCGTCTTCACGTACGGCGATTCGGCTCGGATTGCTTACGATCGGATGATCGAGGTGGTGGGGCGTGCCGAGCAGTACATCGGCGAGCACGCGCAGGCCACGCCGTCGGCGCCGACACTGACTCAGACACCGACACCGACACCGACGCCGACGCCGACGCCGACCACGCGCTCGCAGGCGGCACCGGACATTCTTGAAGTGGCGTCCCTACGCGAGGCGATATCTCGCGTCGCGGGCGTACCCATGATCGCCACACGTTCGACGGATGCGACGAGTGCAGCGTTCTGTCATCGCGCCGACCTGGCGACCGTGTCCCAGCAGGGCCCTGCGACGCCGGACCACGTCATCCGCACCAAGCGCCTGCCGATGGTCGGCCGCGACGTGGACACGTACGCGAAGGGGTACGTCGCGTACTACGAGGCCCAGGAATCGCGCAGCCCTGACACCCCGCTGAAGATGCTCGACCCGGCTCCGCGGATCGCGCTGGACCCCGAGCTCGGCCTGGTCGCGTTCGGCCGCCGCCCGAAGGACGCCGACATCGCCGCGGACGTCTACCGGCACACGATCGGCATCGTCGAGGACGCCGAGCAACTGGGCGGCTATCGGGCGCTGTCGGCCGAGGACATCTTCGCGGTCGAGTACTGGGAGCTGGAGCAGGCCAAGCTGCGGCGCGCCGGCGCCCCGCCGGAGTTCGCCGGCGAGGTGGCGCTGGTGACCGGCGCTGCGTCGGGGATCGGGAAGGGGTGCGTCAAGGCTCTGCTGAGGCGCGGGGCGGCTGTCGTCGGCTTGGACATCGACGAGGGTGTGACGACGACCGCGCCGGGGCCGGACTACCTCGGCATCGTCACGGACGTCACCGATCCCGCGGCTGTGAAGGACGCCATCGCGCAGGCCGTGGACCGCTTCGGCGGCATCGACATGCTGATCGCCTCCGCCGGCATCTTCGGCCCGAGCCGCGCCATGGCCGAGTTCGACCCGCGTCAGTGGCGCACCACGCTGTCGGTGAACACTGAGGCTTTCGCGGATCTGCTGGCGCAGACTCACGGTCTGCTCAAGCGCGCGCCGCGCTATGGGCGCGTGGTCCTCATAGGCTCCAAGAACGCCGCGGCTCCCGGCCCCGGCGCGGCTGCCTACTCGGCGTCGAAGGCGGCGGCGACGCAGCTGGCTCGTGTCGCAGCGCTCGAATGGGCTCCTGATGGCATTCGAGTCAACACGGTCCATCCCGACGCCGTGTTCGACACCGGCTTGTGGTCCGCTGAAGTCATCGAAGCGCGTGCCACGCACTACGGCATGACCGTGGAGGAGTACAAGCAGCGCAACCTGCTGCACACCGAGGTGACGAGTGACGTCGTCGGTACCGTGGTCGCCGACCTCTGCGGGCCGGCGTTTCGGGCGACGACCGGGGCTCAGATTCCGGTGGATGGCGGGAGTGATCGGATCATCTGACGGTCGGCCTGTCGCGCGGGCTGCAGGGGGCGGAGGGCAGGTCAAGCCCACGGTCGGAGGCAGGTCGCTCCGGCCGCGACGGCTACCGCCGCGAGGATGAGCGCGCTCGGCTGGAGGCCCGCGACGGCTACGAGGGCGCCGGCGATCGGCATGCTGATGCTCTCCGTTGTGGATTCGGCTGCGGAGATCACCCCGGCGACCCGGCCCAGCCTCCCCGGAGGGGCGAGGCGCTGCAGGGTCGTGGTCGCGGCTGCGTAGAACACGGTGCCGCAGACACCCCAGAGGAGGGCGCCGAGGTAGGCGACGGGTATCCAGGGCGTGCCGGTGAGGAGCGCCGCTGCCAGTCCGCAGCTGATCGCGCTGGCTGCCAGGAGCTTTGCCGACGACTGGGTCTTCGGCATGCGGCGGCGGACGAGCGGGATCATCAGGCCGGTGGCGATCGCGCCGATGCCGGTCGCTGCTTGGAACAGCGCGAATTGGGACGACGCTCGGCCTAGGACGTGCTGGGCGTAGAGGGGCTCGATGACGAGGTAGGCGCCGGCGGTGAAGATCACTCCCATGCGGGCGAGCGCGATGGCGCGGAGTGCGGGGGCGCGGGTTACTTCTGCCGCGCCGGCTGCGGCAGTGGTGATGGTGCGGAGCCATGTCCGCTTGTGTGGCGTGGGGTCGGGGGTGTGTGAGTCCGGCTGTTCGAGGACCGGCTGTTCGAGGACCGGCAGCGGAAGGAGGGCCAGCGCGTTCAGCAGGTACATGGCCGCGTCGGCGACGAACGCGACCCGGAATCCGCTGGCGGCCATCAGGACGCTGGCGGCCAGCGGTCCGGCTACCTGGCCGATCGAGGCGGTGACTCCGAGCAGGGCGTTCGCGGCGAGCAGGTCGTCGGGCGCCACGACCCGGGCCGGGAGCGCGCTGCTCGCCGGGCTGCACAGCGATCGGGCGGCGCCGCAGGCGAGCGCCGCGAGGTCGAGATACAGCAGCGAGCCCGAGGCGGCCATGCCCACCGAGGTGGCGGCGGAGCAGGTGTAGCCGATGATCAGCATGCGGCGAGGACCGAAGCGGTCGGTGAGGCCGCCGGTGAACGCCGTGAGCAGCACCGGCGGACCCGACCAGCACAAGGCGGTGAGCGAGATGGCCGCGGGACCGGCGCCGAAGTGGTAGGCGGCGAACCCCCACAGGACGATGGACGCCGCCCAACTGCACACCCAGCCGGCCGACTGGCCGGCGAGCAGCAGGGCGAAGCGCGGATCATGGAGCGAAGGACGAACCGGGCGCGCCGGAGCACGGCGCCCCCCGGAGAAAGCGGGCATGACGAAAGACCTCCACGCGGAGCTGCGACGATGACGTGGCAGCCGCGGCGTCGCGGGCGCGAAGGCGTTGCGGAGCCCGGGTCGGGCCGGCGCTGGGAGCTGGCTGGCGCTGAGGCTCAGGCTCCGGCGAATCGCGCGGATGACGCGGCGGCGTGGATGGCCTTGGTAGTTATCGCTCCACCTCCGTGGTCGGTTGCTTCATCGCAGTATGCGAACGGCAGGCGTAGGGCGCATCTCAATTTCGGCGCCCATGACTTGTGTGTGGGTCGTGGCGGGCGTGGCGCGGGCAGGAGCGGGTGGTTGCGGCCGGTGTGCTGGTGCGGTTGGGGTGTGGCCTTTTGGGCCAGTCCGAGTAAAAATCGCCTGTCAAACCACAGACCAACCGCACTGACCACACACCAGCACTAATTTCTGGGGTGTGCCGGGCACCTGCTCGTATCGGCGGCAGAACCCGATCTCAGAAGCTTCACATACTCCCGAATGCGCAGCACGTCATCCGGGAAGCAGCTGTCCCAGCCCTCCTCAAGCCGCCTCCAGATCGCGGGCTGGCCGGGCTCCGCGGTCAGCGGCTGGTCCGGGTCGGCGATCGCGGAGTAGGACAGGGACAGTGTCACCGGCAGGCCCGGGTGGAACGAGCGCACCGCCGCTGCTGCCGGGCGCTCCAGCAAGCGTGGCCGCAGTCCGGCCTCCTCCGCCAGTTCGCGGGCTGCGCCGTCGCGCGGGCATTCTCCGGGCTCGACCTTGCCGCCGGGCGGGACCAGGCCGCGCACCGGGTTCCTGACCAGCACGATCTGTTCCAGCGCCGGGTCCAGGACCCATACCTCGGCGCCCAGCGGCTCCATCGGTGCGGCCAGCGCGGAGTGCAGCCAGGTCCGGGCTTCGTCGAACTCCAGGGTTGCGGCTGCTGCGTCGGCGACGGCGGCATCGAGCGGGCGCTGCTCGAAGGGGCTGCGGATCATGGCGGCAGGCTACCGAGCGCCGCCCACACCGAATGCTGCAGCAATGCGTACTAGGCGAGCGGACCCGGCTGGGGCACGAAGATCGCTTCGCGGTAGTAGCGCAGCTCCGCGATGGAGTCGCGGATGTCGCCGAGGGCGCGGTGGTTGCCGGTGCGCTTGGGGGTGTTGGCCCTGGCGTGCGGGTACCAGCGGCGGGCCAGTTCGCCGACCGAGGTGACGTCGACGATGCGGTGGTGCAGGTGCTGCTCCAGGTCGGGCATGTCGCGGGCCAGGAAGCCGCGGTCGAAGCCGACGGAGTTGCCGGCCAGGTGGGCCTCGCGGGGCTCCGGTACGTATTCGCGCACGTAGGCCAGCGCCCGCTCCTGCGCTTCGGCCATCGGTATGCCTGTCGCGAGCTCGTCCAGGAGGCCGGAGGCGGTGTGCATTCGGCGCACCACGTCGACCATGCCGTCGAGCAGAGCGGGCAGTTCGTCGGCGGGCGGTGCGATGACCACGTCGACGCCGTCGCCGAGGACGTTCAGGTCCGCGTCCGTGACCAGGACGGCCACCTCGATCAGGGCGTCCTTCGCCAGGTCGAGCCCGGTCATCTCGCAGTCGATCCACACCAGCCTGTCGCTCATGGGGGCAGCCTAGTCAGGGTTCGACGCCCGCTGGGAAGCAGTACCCCGCGCACCAGGGCGGGAGGACCGGTCCTCATCGCAGAGCTCTACCATCCCCCACGAATGAGGGCATCAGGGAACCGCCCGCCGACAGCCACCTTCCAGGGGGACACGTGGACAGCGACATCCAACCGGGCACCGTCCTCGCCGGGCGCTATCGGCTGGCGCGGGTCATCGGCTCCGGCGGCTTCGGCCGTGTCTGGGAGGCCGAGGACCAGCAGCTGCACCGCGCGGTCGCCATCAAGGAAGTCATGTTGTCGCTGCTACCGCCGGAGCAGCAGAAGGAGCGCCTCGAACGAGCACTGCGCGAAGGCCGCAACGCCGCCGCGCTCGCCGACCATCCGCACATCGTCAGCGTCTACGACGTGCTCATCGAGGCGGGCAAGCCGTGGATCGTCATGCAACTGGTCCGGGGCGTCTCCTTGCGCCAGAAGCTGCTGTCCGATCCGGAGGATCCCGCCGGGGCGAAGACGCCGCTGGACGTCGCGACCGCGAGCAAGATCGCCGAGGCGATCCTGTCCGCGCTCAGGGCCCTGCACGCGGCCAAGATCCTGCACCGCGACATCAAGCCCGGCAACATCCTGCTCTCCGACGACGGCCACATCCTGCTCACCGACTTCGGCATCGCCAAGGCCGAGACCGACTCGACGGTCACGGTCTCCGGCTCGTTCATGGGCACCATGGCCTACATCGCGCCGGAGCGCGCCGAGGGCGAGGACGACGAGCCCAAGTCCGACCTGTTCTCGCTCGGAGTCACCCTGTTCGAGGCGGTGGAGGGGACGTCGCCGTTCGAGAAGAGCAGCAAGACCGGGACGCTGACCGCGATCCTGACCAAACCGCTCCCGCCGATGAGCCGCGCCGGGACGCTGGCGCCGCTGATCACCGCGCTGACGCTCAAGCTGCCGGAGCAGCGGCCGACCGTCGAGCAGGCGGAGGCGCTGCTGACGGGCAGAGCCGGCAAGGGAACCGCGACCTGGCAGGCCCCGTCGCCGGATGATGTGGACACCGCGGCCGTGCCGGCGCACGCGAAGGCCGGTGGCGGTGCGAAGGCGAGAGCCAAGATGCCCTGGGAGTCGGTGACCCTGACCGGCAGTGCGGGACTCCCCCGCCCACCGGTCGTCAGCACGCCGCAGCCGCCGGCGTCCGGCGCCACGCCGTCCAAACCGGTCAACTGGGAGGCTGTCGGTGGGGGTGTCGCGCTGGTCGCCGCCGCCGTGATCGGGCTCGGCTGGTGGAGCAGCCACCACAACGACCAGCCGTCCGCGCCGGCGGCAGGGTCGGCCGCCACGACCCCCTACAGCATCCCGCCGGCACCCGTCACGACGGACCCGGTGACGCTCCCGATCGTGACCACGTCCTCGACCGCCTCGATGGCAGGCTGCAAAGAAGCCACCGACGCCATGGGCAAGCAGCACGACGCCATGAGCGCGGCACCCGACATGTCCTCGGACCCCGTCGGCGCGCTGACCGCCCAAGCCGACGCCTTCACGAACGCGGCAAGCGACTACAACAACGCCGCCGATGCCGCGCAGGACTCATCGATCCGCCAAGCGATCCAGAACCTTGCGACGAACGCCACGAAGATCAGCTCCGCGCTGCTCCAGCTCTCCCGCGACTACAGCGACAACCAGGACATGACTTCCGCCAAATCCTCCGCCAACGCCCTCCTCGACCAGCAGACCGTCGCGGGCGAGGACCTGCTGCACGCCTGTCAGAACGCTGCGCATCAATAGTGGGCGGACCGGCGGTCACTCCGGGCAGATCTTTCGGTAGCCGATGTCAGGAATGTACTTCGCCCACTCGGCCTTCGTGATCACATCCCCGCCGGCACGGCAGATCCGCTGCGCGGTGATCGCCGGATCGGTGTCCCACAGCTGCACGTCGACGTTGGCGGCGCTGGCCATCGTCTGGCCGCCGGGGGCGTACCGCAACGTCCACAGCTCCTGCGAGGTGTTCATCGCCACGGTCAGCCGGGGCGGCCCCGAGCCGCTGACCTCCCACTGCCAGATCTGCCCGACACCCGTCCCCGCGGTCAGTGTCCCGCCGTCAGGGCTGAACGTGAGAGCGAAGACGCGGCCGTCGGGGCCGGACAGCGGCGCGCCGACCGGGGTGGGGCGCCCCGGCCCGGCGGCGTTCCACAGATGGACGACGCCGTTCGCGTCCCCCGCGGCCAGCAGGGTTCCGGCGGCGTTGAAGGCCACCGAGTAGATCTGTACTCCGGCGGCGGCCGCGCTCAGCGTGCCCAGCGGTACCGCCTGCTGCGGATGCCGCACATCCCACACCGCCACGGCGCCGTCCTCCCCAGCCGCGGCGAGCAGCCCGCCGCGGCTGAACGCGACCATGAAGACCTGTCCCAAGCCGGGTTTCAGCGTCGGCAGCGGCCGCGGATGATCCGGGTCGCCGAGACCCCACAGATACACGGCCCCGTCGTCGGACGCGGCAGCCAGCGTCCGGCCATCCGGACTGAACGCCAACGCCTGGATCTCCCGCCTAGGACCGCTCAGCGCCGCGCCCAGCAGAACCGGGTGCGCCGGATCGGCGATGTCCCACAACGCCACACCCTCCCGATCTTCATGGATCCCCGCGGCGAGCATCCGGCCGTCCGGGCTGATCGCGACCGTCCCGTCCATCCGCTGATCGCCCGTGGCGGCCGAGAACGCCGGACCGGCCGCGACCGGATGATCGAGGTCTGAGACGTTCCACAGCCGCAGGTCCGACCCCGCGGCGGCGAGCAGCCCGCGCCCCGGGGCATCCGGCCGATCGGGGACGTAGGCGACCGTCGTCACCGTCCCGTCGGCCCCGGCGAGCACCCGCCCCGGCATCGCCCACACCCGCGCCACACCACCGATGCTGTTGGTCAGCAGAGCATCGTCGCCGGGCTGGAAGGACACCGCCTCGACCGGCTGCGGATGCGGCAGTGTCTCCATGACCTGGCGCTTGTGCACGTCCCAGATCCGCGCGTTCTCATCAGCTCCGGCAACGGCCATATAAGCGCCGGTGGCGTCGAAGGCGATGCCATTCACCCAGGCGTTCACCGCCCCGGTCATCTCCGCGCCGGTCTCCCGCAGACGTGCGCCGGACGTGTCCCACGTCCGCACCGTCCCGTCGTTTCCGCCGGCGGCCAGGGTCGTGCCGTCCGGGCTGAAGGCGACAGCGTTCTGCCGGCTCGCGAGCACGATCGGCGCGAACGCGGCGCTCGCGGAGACGCCGGGACCCTCGCCCACGTTCCACAGCAGTACCGCCCCGGAGGCCCCGTTCCCGGAGTCGGCCGCCGCCAGCATCCGGCCGTCCCGCCGGAACGCCAGCGACTGCACGCTCCCCGTCGCCTGCCGGGGCGCCGCCCCCAGCGCCACCGGACGAGCCGGATCGCCGACGTTCCACAGGTGCACCTGCGAAGAACCCCGGCTCACCCCGCCTTCGGATGCGCCGCGAAGAACTGCCAGAACACCTCGGTCGCGTTCACGGCCGTCGAAGGCGGGTCCGTCCCCAACACCGTCTCCTGCACCGGCTTCTGCGCGCTCCCCGGCCACTGGTGCCCAGCGCCGGCGATCGAGATCAACTCGACGGTCCGGCCGCTCGGGCACGAAGCCGTGGACGTCGTGACCGGTCCCTCAGTACTCACCGAAGGCTGCTCGCATCCGTCTGCCGTGCGCCAGCCGGCCACCACCGTTTGCACCGCCGGCCCGTCGATGTGCGCATACCCCTCCCCCTCGCCGCCGTTGTACGGGATCCGGGTGTCCGCGGTGCCGTGGATGTGCAGCACCGACACCGGCTTGGGCGCCGGGCACGTGCCCAACAGCGTCGCCGAATCCGGTCCGATCGCCGCGAACAGATCGGTGTCGCACGCCAGCCGGTAGGCCATGATGCCGCCGTTCGAGATGCCGGTGGCGTAGATCCGCGCCGGATCGATCGGCACCTCGCCCTGCACCGCGGCCACCACGGCCTTGATGAACCCGACGTCGTCCGTGTTCTGCTTCGCCGGCGTCCCGCAGCACCCGCCGCCGGTGTTCCACGCACGGTTCAACCCGTCGGGATACACCACGGCGAACCCCTCGCGATCGGCCTCCTGATCCCAGCCGTAGTACTGCTCGGCCTGGGTCCCGCTGCCGAAGCCGCCGTGGAGCATGATCACCAACGGCGCTCGGGCCGGCAGCTTCCGCGGTCGGTAGAGGTGGAAGGTCCGCGTGAGGCCGCCGGCCTGAAGCGACTGCGCCGACTTGCCGACCGGAGCCGACGCCGGAACCGGCGAGGCCGCGCTCCGGCACCCGGCCAGCGCCGACACCAGGACCAGACAGAGCGCGGCGAGGCCTACGGCGCTTCGTCTCATCGCGGTCCCGCGCTGTCGCCGGAGATCGCCGAACGCACCGAGGTCACTTCTCCCCCGACCGAGGACAGGATGCCGTTGAGATTGTCGACATCCTGCTGGCCGACCGACCCCGAGCCTGAGCTTGAGCCTGAGCTTGAGCCTGAGCTTGAGCCCGAGCTTGAGCCCGAACTCGACGCCGAGCTTGAGGCCGAGCTCGAAGCCGAGGGCGGAACCACAGGTACGTCATGGTTCGCACCTGTCCGCGCGCGGCATCCCGCCACCCCGGAAGCCAAAGCCACAGCCAGACCCACCGCGCTCAGCCGACGACCGACCGCATTCACGACGCCGCCCCGAACCCGTGCGCCTGACACCACGACGCACCGGTCCCCAGCATCTGCTGCCGAGTACCGAGCACGGCCCCCTGTTCCTGCCGCAGCGTCGCACGCTCGGTCAGCCACGCGGCGAGATTCGCCCGCCCCGCCGCCTTGGCGCGCGCCGCCTGAGCGGTGAGCCACGCCGACGAGCCCGGCGTCGTGGCGCTGCCGTTGACGATGCCCAGCAGGTCCGAGACCACCGGCTGCAGATCGGCGATGAGTTTGCAGTCCTGCGCGGCGTCTGCGCGAAGTCCTGCAGCGCCACTGCCATCAGTCGAACCGGCAGTCGGGCTGGGCGCGGCCGCGAACGCAGTACCCGTCGAGCCCGCGAGCAGTCCGGCGGTCAACACCGCGGCCGCCCAAGTCGTGCGAGACATGGTGGTCAACCCTTCGGTCAGTGCGGCTGCCCGAAGACGTCAGCCGCTCGCGACCGACGTTAGAAACGTTCTTTGGGAAAACCTTGTGACGGCAGCCGGACCACGAACCGCGTCCCCCGGCCGGCCGGCCCCGGCCCCGCCTCGACCGTGCCCCGCTGCAGCGCGACGACCTGCGCCACGATCGTCAGCCCCAGTCCGAAGCCGGGACTGCCCTCGGAGGCGACGAACCGGTCGAACAGACGCCCCCGAAGCTCCGCCGCGATTCCCGGGCCCTGGTCATCGACCGTCAGCACGAAGTACCCCGGCTCGCGCCACAGACCGAGCGCGATCAGACCGCCGCCGTGAACCGCGGCGTTGTCGAGCAGGTTGTCCAGCACCATCCGCACCCCGTCGGCCCAGCTCAGCAGGACCGCCGCCGCCGGCTCGCCCGCCGGGACGTTCCCCTGGGCCTCGAACCGCACCCCGGGATGACGCCCGCGCGCCGCGTGCAGAGCCGTCTCGGTGAGCTCGGCGAGGTCGACCTCGGTGAACTGCTCCGGCCGCGCGAGCTCGGCCCGCGACAGCGCCCGCAGCACCTCCAGCAGTCCCAGCACCCGCGTGTGCGCCTCGCGCAGGTCGCCCAAGGCCTCGCGCCGGTCGCCGTCCTCCGCGCCGGGATGCTCCAGCACGTCCAGCGCCGTCTGGATCCCGGTCAGCGGCGTGCGCAGCTCATGGGCCGCGGTCGCGGCGAACGAGCGCGCCGCCTGCCAGGCCTCGACGATCCGCATCTCCTGCTCGTCCCGGTGAGCCAGCGCCGTGTCCAGGATCCCGGCGACCTCGTCGATCTCCTCGACGCCGGTCCGCAGCGCTATCCGGGCTCCGGTCCCGGAGCTGACCAGGCGCGCGCGTTCGCGCAAGACGGTCAACGGCCTGATGGTGCGGCGGCCCAGCAGCCCGCCCGCGAAGAAGGCCACCGGCGAGACGATGAGGGCCATCAGCCACACCCGCCCCCGCAGCGTGCGGACCTTGGCGGACAGGACCGACTCGGGCTCGACGACCCAGACCCGCGCCCCGGTCGCCGAGTCGGACGCCGCGTAGCCGCGCCACTGCCGCAGTCCTTCGCGGATGCTGAAAGCGCCGTCGGAGTTCGGCAGCCGCCCGGCCGAGGGCGCGTCGCCGACGGTGACGTCGGTTCCGTGCACGGCGAGCACGACCGCGTCGTCCGGCGCCTGGAGCGCCTCCCGGACCCGGGAGGCCGGGTCCGACGTCGCCGCGGCCAGCGACGCCGCTTGCGGGGCCAGGGTTTCAGCGCGTGTGTGGAGGTAGGAGTCGCGTTCGGCGCGCAGATCCGCGGTCTCCCACGGGACCAGCGCGGCACCGGCGGCGACGATCAGCACCGGGATCAGCGCCGCGGACATCCAGGCGAATCGAGTCGACAGCTTCACGACGGCTCGCCGTCCAGCCCGCCACGCAGCGCGAAGCCGACGCCCCGCACCGTGTGCAGGACGCGCGGCCGGCCGTCGGCCTCCAGCTTGCGCCGCAGGTAGCTGACGACGGTGTCCACGGCGTCGGAGCGTACCTGGAAGTCGTAGCCCCAGACGCGGTCCAGCAGCTGGTCGCGGGTCAGGACCGCTCCGGCGTTGCGCACCAGCACTTCCAGGACATCGAACTCGCGCCGCGTGAGCTCCAGCGGGCTGCCGGCGGCGGTGACGCCGCGGGCATCGGTGTCCATCACGATCCCGCACGCCGCGACCACGCCGTGCGGCACCGGGCGGCCGCGCCGCAGCAGCGCCCGCACCCGCAGTTCCAGCTCGGCGGTGGAGAACGGCTTCACCACGTAGTCGTCGGCGCCGGCGGCCAGGCCGGCGATGCGGTCGGCGACGTCGTCCAGCGCCGAGAGCATCAAGACCGGAACATCGTCGCCCTGCCGGCGGAGCCGCCGCACGACCTCGACGCCCGACAGGCCCGGCATGGAGACGTCCAGGACGACCGCGTCCACACCGCCGGTGCCCAGCACGGCCAGCGCGGCCTCGCCGTCGGCCGCGGCCTCCACCGCGAAACCCGACAGCCCGAGCGCCCGGCCGAGCCCGCGCCGCAGGGCCGCGTCGTCGTCGACCACCAGCAGGCGCCAGGTCGCCGCCGTCCGGTCCGCCAATTCCCCGCCCTCCTCGTCCTTCTCCGCCGGGCTGGATGCTATGCGAGGATGGACTCTCGCGTCCCGCGTGTCCCAATCGTTACGGCCGCTCCACGAGATTTCAGTCACCGACCTCTTCCGTCGGCGTGGCCGCGACGAATAGGTTTTCGACTCTCCAAAAGAGATAATCGTTGCCGCCCTGACATCGACGCGTAAGGGGCGTCCCGCGTCTATGCCTGAAGCACATCGCCTTCTGCCGCCCGACGGTGTGCTTCGGCTCCGTAAAAGGAATCAACAATGAGACATCTGATCCTCCGCAGCATGACGGTCGGCGCCGTCGCGACCCTCGTGCTGGGGGCGTGCAGCAGCGGCCCGAACGACAGCGGGTCGGCGAAGGGCAGGACTCCGTACATCGGCGTGATCCTGCCCGACACCACGTCCTCGGTCCGCTGGGAGAACCAGGACAAACCCGCCCTCACGGCGGCGTTCAAGGCCAAGGGCGTCCGGTACGACATCCAGAACGCCCAGGGCGACAAGGTGAAGTTCGGGGAGATCGCCGACCAGATGCTCAAGGAGGGCGTCAACGTCCTGGTGATCGTCGACCTCGACGCCCCCTCGGGCATCGCGGTGCTGGCCAAGGCCCGCGCCGAGGGCGTGGCCACGGTCGACTACGACCGCCTCACCCTCGGCGGCGGCGCGGACTACTACGTCAGCTTCGACAACGTCGACGTCGGCGACCTGCAGGGCCAGACGCTGGTGCAGTGCCTGCAGGGCACGCCCCACCCGGTGGTGGCCGAGGTGAACGGCGCCCCGTCGGACAACAACGCGACGCTGTTCGCGCAGGGCTACAACTCGGTGCTGAACCTGCGCTACGCCGACGGCAGCTACATCAAGGGCCCGAACATGTCCACCGAGGGCTGGGACAACAAAACCGCCGGCAAGAACTTCGAGAAGATGCTGGCCCAGGCCCCGAACATCAACGGGGTGCTGGTGGCCAACGACGGCATGGCCCAGGCGGTCATCGGGGTGCTGAAGCAGCACCACCTCAACGGCAAGGTCCAGGTCACCGGTCAGGACGCGACCGTTCCCGGCCTGCAGTCGGTCCTGACCGGCGACCAGTGCATGACGGTGTTCAAGGACTCGGTGGCCGAGGCGAACGCGGGCGCCGAACTGGCCATCGACCTGGCCACCGGCCAGCCGGCGGCCTCGGCGACCGCGATGGTCGCCGACACCGTCACCGGCAAGCTGGTGAAGTCGGTGATGCTGACGCCGGAGGCGATCGTGAAGTCGAACGTCAACGACGTGATCGCGGCCGGCGCGGTGACGAAGGCGCAGCTGTGCACGCCCGAGTACGCGGCCGCCTGCGCCGCGGCGGGGATCAAGTAGCGGCCGACGGGCCGGAGAAGCCGGAGGCGCGTCGGGCGGTGTGCGGGGCGGCTGGGCGGCCGCTCCGGCCGTCCGGCTCGCCCAGTTTGCCCGGTTCGCTCGGTTCGCTCGGCCGCCCGCTCGCCCGGGCGCTCAGTCGAGGTGGAAAACCTCGGTGAGGGGCACCATCGCGGCATCGGCCGCGCCGCCGTCGAGCCCTTCGAAGTAGTGCGCCACGTCCGCCTGCCATCGAGCATTGACATCGGTCTGGGCCATGGCGGCGAGTGCGGCGTCGAAATCCTCGGTCTCCAGGTATCCGATTAACAGTCCGTCGGGCCGAAGGAACAGTGAGTAGTTCCTCCAGCCGGACGCGCGCAGGGCTTCGAGCATTTCGGGCCATACCGAGTCGTGGCGTTCTCGGTAGTCCGCAACAAATTCGGTCTTCACTTTCAACAGGAAACAGACGCGCTGCATGCCGGGCAGCTTATAGCGGGCAGGGAATTCAGACGCCGGGCGCGGGCACCGCACCGACCTCGTCCAGGAACCGGGTCACGCCCTGGACCGGGTCGTGTCGGTGCCGGTGAGGGCGGTGATCTGCGCGAGCTCGGCGGCGCCGAAGTCCTCGTGGTCGGTCGAGCGTGTCAGCTCAGCGAAGGCGGTGTCGCTGGCCGCCTGCGCGGCGGCCGAGGCCGTGGCGACGACGAGGGCGTCGCTGCCCAGCAGCAGGCGCGCCGGCGGGGCGTCCATGGCGGCGACGGCGCGGATGGCCTGGGCCACCTTGGCCGGGTCGCCGGCGGAGTCGTCGTTGCCGGAGGCGAAGTGCTTCGCGACCGCGCCGACGGTCTGCTCGTAGGGCGCCGATATCGGCGGGACGGCCATCGAGGCGCCGGCCCAGTCCGTGCGCATGCCGCCGGGCTCGACCGAGGTCACCTTGATGCCCAGCGGCCCGACCTCGCGCGCCAGCACCTCGCTGAAGCCGCTGACGGCCCACTTCGACATCTGGTACGCCCCCAGGCCCGGGGAGGCGGTACGCGCTCCGACCGACGACACCGTGATGATGTGCCCGCCGCCCTGCCCCCGCAGCACCGGCAGCGCGGCGCGGGTCACGTTGACCACGCCGAACAGGTTGGTCTCGACCTGGTCCCGGAAGGCCTCCTCCGACGTGTCCTCGACGGAGGCCAGGGTGGCGTAGCCGGCGTTGTTCACCACGACGTCCAGCCGCCCGAAGGCCGCCACCGTGTCGGCCACGGCGCGGCGGGCGGCCTCGGGGTCGGTGACGTCCAGCGCGATCGGGGCGACGGCGTCGCCGTAACGGGCCACGAGGTCGTCCAGCCGGCGCGGGTCCCGGGCGGTGGCGGCGACCCGGTCGCCGGCCTCCAGCGCGGCCACCGCGATGTCCCGGCCCAGACCGCGGGCGCTTCCGGTGATCAGCCAGACAGTGCTGCTCATGATGGTCGTCTCCAGGGGTGAGAGGTGCTCGCCGGCGACTAAGAGACCGGCGGTCTGTTCGCTCTCGACGCTAACAGACCACCGGTCTGTACGCAAGAGACCGGGGGTCTGTAAGCTGGAGGGGTGACTGGGCAGAGTGCGGACGCAGCCGAGAGCAGGAGCCCGAGCGGGAGCGGAGCCGAGACCGGCGACGGCACCGGAACCGGGGCCGGAAGCCAGCCCGGACCGGCGACCTCGTTCCAGCGCGCCCACAGCGAGGAGCAGCGCGCGGTCCGCCGGCGCACGATCCTGGACACGGCCGCCGCCATGCTGACCGAGACCCCCGTGGGCCAGGTCAGCCTCAACGAGCTCAGCCGCCGGGTGGGGCTGGCCAAGTCCAACGTCCTGCGCTACTTCGAGTCCCGCGAGGACATCCTGCTCCACCTGCTGGCCGAGGCCAGCGCGGAGTGGCTCGAAGCGCTGGGCCGCGAACTGCGCGCATGGCAGAACCCCGACGTACCCGCCGCCGAGCGCGCCACCCGCGCGGCGAGCGCCCTCGTCGACTCCCTGGCCGCCCGCCCGGTCCTGTGCGACCTGATCGCCAACCAGGCCGCGGTCCTGGAGCACAACGTCTCCCCCGCCATCGCCGCCCGCTTCAAGCGCACCGCCCTGGCCGACGCCGAAACCCTCGCCGACCTGCTCCTGGAGTACATCCCCGAGCTGGGTTCGACGGGTGCCTGGGAAGTCGCCGGCACCACGATCCTGCTGGCCGGAGCGGTCTGGACGCATTCACGCCCCTCGCAGGCCATGCTCGCCGCCTACGACGCCGACCCCGAACTCGCCGCGATGCGCCTGGACTTCGCCGCGAGGCTGCGCGGCACGCTGCGCACGCTGCTGATCGGGGTACTGGCCGGCCGGTGAGTATCGACTCGGGAACGTATTCGTATCCTGCTACGTTCGAAGCAGCGCGGCGCAGGCGCGCGTTTGCGCCTTCACCGGGACGCATGGGGGACGAACGTGAGCAGCAAGCAGCCGAACCCGCCGACCGACGGCGATGAGATCACCCGGATCCTCGCATCGGTACCGGAGGACACGCAGGACATAGAAGCCGCTACGGCCGCCGGCCAGCAGCTGGGGCAGTTGTTCGAAGGAATCAAGCAGCGTGCTGAGGCTGACGTCGCCGCGGCCCGCGCCGCGCAGCACCAGGCCGAGACCGAGGCGGCGCGCCGAGGAGCGCGCCGCTGCGGCGATCCAGTTCAAGGACGAGAAGGCCGGCCGCCACGCCCAGGAACTGCGCCGCCTGGAGACGGCCTACGAAGACAGGGCCGATGCCCTCACCGCCGCGTCAGCCACCCACCAGGCCCGCGCTGAAGCTGCAGAGGCCGAGGCCGCACGCCTGCGTGAGGAACTCGCCAGCCGTTAGCAGGCACGGTCAGAGCGAGCGTCGTCAGGTGCGGGCTTCGGGGGCCGCGAGGAGCGTCCGGCGGATGGCGTTGCGAAGCCAGTGATGCCCTCCGTCGGCGGTGTGTCTCGGGTGCCACGCCATGCCGATCTTCACCGGCGGCAGGTCCACCGGGACGTCGAGCAGCCGCAACCCCAGAGCCTCAGCCTCCTGCGTCAGAAGCGACGGAGCAGCCCCGGGAAGCGCGGCGGGCACCAGGCACACCACATCGCTGCGCGCCGCGAGCGCCATGGCCGCCAAGTGGCTCGGGAGCACGACGCTCACCCGGCGCCGCAGCCCCACCTCGGCCAGCGCCGTGTCCAGCGGCCCCGTGAACCGCCCGCGCCTGCTGACCACCACGTGGTCGGCAGCCGCGAGCCGTTCCGGGGTCACCGCGCCGTCGGCCAGCCGATGGCCGGACCGCACCGCCGGCACCATGCGCAGGTTCACCAGCTCCTCGACCTGTGTCTCGGGGTCCACGTGGTCGATCGACCCGACCTCCAGATCGATCCGGCCGTCGCGCAGCGCGGGCCCCGCCTCCCATTCCTCGGGCCGGATCCGGAACGACACCCCCGGCGCCTCCCGCCGGGCCAGCGCCAGCAGTCCCGGAGCCAGCGCCGCGCCGAGCACATCAGCGGCCTGCAACGTGAAGGTGCTGCGAAGGCTCGCCGGATCCACGCTCGCTCCCGGGCTGAGCAGCGTCCCCAGGCTGCGCACCACAGCCGCGGCCTCCTCACGCAAGGCCTGGGCCCGCGGCGTCGGCACCATCGTCTGCCCGGCCCGCACCAGCAGCGGGTCCTGAAGGATCCGCCGCAAGCGCCCGAGCGTACGGCTCATCGCGGCGAGCGACGTGTGCAGCCGCTCGGCGGCGCGCGTCACGCTGTTCTCGGCCAGGAGCGCGTCCAGCGCGAGGGCGAGGTTGGCGTCGATGACCGGGTCCATGGTGCTCACCTGCATTATTCCATTTCCGGCAATGATTGCGTGCTGAAGTTCCCATTGTGGCATCGCCGCGCGGCTCCGCAGGATGAAGGGCGTACCGATCACCACCGAAGACTGAGGAATCCATGATCGTCATCACTGCCCCGACCGGGAACATCGGGCGTCTCGTCCTGGCCGGGCTCCTGGAGTCCGCGCCCGCGGGCGAAGAGCTGCGCGTCGTCGTCCGCGACCCCGCGCGCCTGCCCGAAGCAGCCCGCGGCCGCGTCGCGGCCGTCACCGGCTCCCACGCCGACCCCGGCGTGCTCGACCAGGCCTTCGCCGGCGCGGACGCCGTCTTCTGGCTCGTCCCGCCGGACTCGTCCAAGACCCCGCACGAGGCCTGGACCGAGTTCACCCGCCCCGCCGTCAAAGCCCTGAGCGCCCACGGCGTCACCCACGTCGTCGGCGTCTCCGCCCTCGGCCGCGGCACCCCGCTCGCCGGCCGCGCCGGCCTGGTCACCGCCTCGCTGGCGATGGACGACCTGATCGCCGGATCCGGCGTCGCCTACCGCGCCCTGGCCAATCCGTCCTTCTTCGAGAACCTCCTGGAGGAGGCCGCCTCCATCCGTGCCGGCGGCACCTTCACCGACACCCTGGACCCCGACCGCGGGGCCCCGCTCGTGGCCGTCGCCGACGTCGCGGCCGCCGCGGTGCGCCTGCTGCTGGACCGCTCATGGAGCGGCACCGGCGAGGTCCCGGTCCTGGGACCGCAGGACCTGTCCCCCAACGATCTGGCCCGCATCATGACCGAACAGCTCGGCCGCCCCGTCCGGTACGAGCGCCAGCCGCTGGACGAGATGCGCACGGCGCTTCTCGGCTACGGCCTCGACGCAGAGTTCGTCCAGGGCATCGTCGACATGAAGCGGGCCAAGGACGAAGGCCTCGACGCCGGCGTCGCCCGCACTCCCGAGACCGCCTCTCCCACCACCTTCGAGCAGTGGTGCGCCCAGACCCTCAAGCCCGCCGTGGAGGCATCCTGATGTCCGCTGAGCCGACCGACCTTCCCGTGACCGCGTTCATGCTGGTCAAGACCACCCCCGAGTGGCTCGCCATGAGCCCCCACGCGCGCGCCGACGCCTTCGCCGCCGAGGTCCTGCCGGCGATCAAGGCCAAGACCACCGGTGTCCGCTCCCGCTTCTTCGACACCGAGTTCTACTCCGCGCGCGTCACCGACTTGTGGATGTGGGAGGCCGACGACCACCAGGCCTACCAGCTCCTCATCGACGCCCTGCGCGAAACCCCGTTCTGGGACCGCTACTTCGAGGTCGTGGACCTGCTGGTCGGGACGGAGAACGGCTACGCCCGCACCTACGGCCTGGACCCGGTCGCCAGCATCACGACCTGATCAGCTGCCGCAGGTCGGTGGGGAGCAGGACCGACCGTGTCCCGCTTCCCACCGTCCCGCACCCGCTCATGTCGATCGTCAGATCCTGCGTCGAGCCGTCGGGGTACTGCAGGATCAGCCGATGCATGGGATTGCGCTTTTCGAGGGTGCAGGCCGCAGAGGTAGACGACTTCCCGTGGGCCAGATCGTGGACCAAGGCCCTGAGGGCGGATCCGGTGATCCGGTCGGTGCGCACTGTCGTTCCGGTGTCGTTGAATCCGTAGACGCACAGGGTCGCCGCCACGGGTGACCCGACGGCCAGGGGCTTGCCGGCTCCTGGGGAGCTGAGGGAAGAATCGCCGGGCGGGTCGGCCGGACAGTGGAACGTCCCGACCGAAGTCACCGACGACTGGAGGGCCGCCACGTGCGCCCCCGATCCCGACGGCCAGGCCGCCACTCCCGCCGCGATCCCGAGCACGCCCCCGACGGCCAGCACCGCCCCGGACGCGCGGACCCTGGCAGATCGCCGGCGCGCGTCGGCGGCCACCGCGTCGAACAGGCCGGGGACGTCGGCGGCCTGGCCGGCCAGGTCGTGCAGGCCGTCGGCCAGCGGGCGGGTGTCGAACTCCTGGTGCTGTGGCATCGGATCCGCTCCTATCGGTCTTCGGCGGGGGTGTGGCGGCGCAGGGTGGTGAGGGCTTTGGCGTGCTGACTCTTGACGGTCCCGACCGAGCAGCCCATCGCCTCGGCGATCTGCGCCTCGGTCAGGTCGGCGAAGTAGCGCAGCACCACGACCGCCCGCTGCCGTCGGGGCAGGGCACGAAGCAGGTCGCGCACAACGATCCGGTCCAGCACGCCGGTCATCCCGTTCCCGGCCGCGCCGGAGACCGAGCCGGAGCCGGAATCGGAGTCGGAGTCGGGGCCGAGCCCGGCGCGCGGCGGCGGGAGCGAGGCGATGTCCTCGCTCGGGATCTCGCGACCGTCGCGGCGGCGCCAGGACAGGAAGGTGTTCAGCAGCGCTTTGCGGACGTACGCATCCGGGTCGCCGGCTTCGGCGACCCGGTTCCAGCGCGGCCACACCTTCACCAGCGTGGCCTGCACCAGATCCTCCGCGCCGTGCTGGGAGCCGGTGAGCACGTACGCCGTCGCGAGGAGCCCCTGCCTGCGAGCGGCGACGTATTCGCGGAACCCCCGCGGCTCGCTGTCCGCCATCTTCTCGTCCCCGCCTTCGCCGTGGTCCGCCCCGGGGCGCGGCGGCCGCGGGTTGTGGACACTAACACTCCGGCGAGGCGGGAAAGGTTGCCCGCGCGCGGTGATGCGAGGACAGCGGCGAAAGCCTCGGATTCAGATGTCGTTCCCGGCGATGTACCCGAACGTCATCGCCGGCCCGATCGTCGACCCGGCCCCGGCGTAGCTGTGCCCCATCACCGCGGCGCTGGCGTTGCCCGCCGCGTACAGCTTCGGGATCACCGAGCCGTCCGACCGCAGCACCCGCGCCCGCTCGTCGGTCACCATCCCGCCCTTGGTGCCGAGGTCCCCGGGCACGATGCGCAGCGCGTAGAACGGGGCAAGCCACAGCGGTGCCAGGCACGAGTTCGGCAGGATCGCCGGATCGGTGTAGTAGTGGTCGTAGACGCTGACGCCGCGGCCGAAGTCCGTGTCCCTTCCCGCATACGCCAAGCCGTTGAAGTGCGTGACCGTGTTCGTCAGCGCCGACGGCGATACGCCGATCTGCCCGGCCAGCCCCCACAGCGTCAGGTCCTTGTACACCGACCCGTTCTGGTACCAGGAATCGGGGAACGGCAGCGTCGGCAGGATGTCCCGGAACACGTACCGGTCCCGGAAGTTCTGATCGATGATCAGCCACGCCGGGATGTCCGGCGCCGTGCCGTTCTGCTGATACATCCGGTGCACCACATCCACATAGGGCGCGGCCTCGTCCACGAACCGGTGGCCGGCCTGGTTCACGATCAGCCCGCCGGGCAACGTCCGCTCGGCCAAGCAGAAGTACGGCCCGTCCCCGCTGGGGATCGTCGGCCCCCACCAGGCGTCGTCCATCAGCGCGAGCGCGGCCCCGGCCCGCTGCCCGGCCAAGATCCCGTCGCCGGTGTTCTCCTTGGCCCCGACACTCCACGTCGTCCCGATCGGCTGCTGCTGATACTGCGCGCGCATCGCCGCGTTGTGCTCGAACCCGCCGGACCCCACGATGACGCCCCGCCGCGCGTTGATGAGCCCCGGCGCCCCGTTCTGGGTCACCACGATCCCCGCCGCGCTCCCGTTCACGATGTTCAGATCCGTCAGCGGCGTATTGAGCAGCACCGGAACCCCGGCCTGCATCAGTCCGGCCCGCAGCCCGGTGGCCAGCGACTGCCCCATCGTCAGCGGTTTCTGCCCGGCGAGCGCCGCGGCGGTCCCCCGCGCGGCGGCCTGCGCGGCGACCGCCGTCCCCTTGGCGTTCACCGCGGCCAGGTTGATCCACTTGTAGTCCTGGCTGAACACGACCAGGCCCGCGGGGACCGGCAGATAGGCCGGATTCAGGTTGGCGAGCTCGGCTCCGAGAATGTGCCCGTCGATGACGTCGGGCTCGATCGAGCGCCCGCCTGGCATCCCGCCGGGAAGCTCCGGATAGTAGTCGGAGTACCCGTTCATCCAGACGAACCGGCACGGGCTGTGCGCCATGACGAACGACAGCATCGCCGGCCCGTTGCTCAGGAAGGCGTTCTGCCGCGCCGGCGTCGATCCGTTCCCGACGACGGCTGCGAGGTACTCGGCAGCCAGCGCCGGCGTGTCGGGCACCCCGGCGGCCAGGATCACCGAGTTGTTCGGGATCCAGATCCCCGCCCCGGACCGCGCCGCCGACCCGCCGAACGTCGGCGCCTTCTCCACGACCACCACCGACAGCCCCCGCGCGGCCGCCGTCAGCGCCGCCGTCATCCCGGCCGCGCCACACCCGACGACGACCACGTCGTACGTCCCCAGCACCGGAGCGTCCGCATACGCGTTCGCGCTGCTGAAAGCCCCCGCGCCGTAGAGAGTAGGAGCAGAGAGAGCGGCGGTCCCCGCGGCGGCGCCCTGCAGGACGCGGCGGCGGGAGAGGTCCAGTGTTCCGTGCTCGGGCATGACAGAGCCCTCCGACTCAGAAACCTGACGGTACATCAGAAACTGCATCAGGAATCTGATCCGGTGCTCTTGTGAAGTCAAGAGTCCTGCGACCTCGCCCGGCACCCGCTAGTTCAGCGGCGGCCCGACCACGAACGAGATCGTCTCCGACTTGCCCGCCGACGTGGCCTTCACGTGGTACCGCCCGTACGCGAGCGTCACCGCCCCGGCCCCCTGGTTCAGCGCGACGCTGAACGTTCCGCTGCCGTCGGTCACGGTCTTGATCTGGGGCACGTTCGCGTCGACGAACGACACCGTGACGCTCTGCCCGGCCGGCCAGCCGGCCCCGCTGACGATGAACGCCGTCGTCGGATCGCCGAAGGGCGGCCGGACGTCGAACCGCATCCCGTCGATCTCGGTGACGGCGCCCGGCGGAGGGCCGCCGCCCGGAGGGCCGCCACCGGGCGGCGGATAACCGCTGTGCGGCGGCGGGAAGTTGGTCGGCGGCGGGGAATCGGTCCGGACCGGAGGCCGCGAACCGCTCGGCGCCGAGCCGCCGGAGACCACCCCGGCCGCCGGCGACGCCCCCGAGTCCTTGCTGCCGAGCGTCACCACACCGGCGAGGAGCAAGGCGGTGACCGTCGCCGCGCCGAACGCGACGGCGACCCCGGCCGCGATCGCGGCGGAGCCCAGCGGCGAGCGCCGCTGGAACCGGCCCCGGTGGTCCCACTGTCCGGCCCGGACGCCGCGCCGCCGGTTCCTCGGCGTCCGAACCGGCATCGGAAGCAGCGAGGGATGCCGGGGCCGCGGGTCCTCCTCCTCGACGATCCCGGTCGCCCCGAGATCGACACGGCCGTCGGCGTCGCCGTCAGGATCCGTGAGATCGCCGAAGGCCACGAGCGATTCCTCATCGCGGACCGCGACGTGGGTCTTCTCTCCGAGAACCGCGGTGTCCGCCTCCGGCAGCGAACGCTTCGAGCGCGTCAGCTCCATCTGCTGCCCGCGGTAGTTCTCGATGTAGTCCAGCACGCTGTCCGGCAGCGGCCGCGAGGCGTCCGCGCCGGCCAGGTGCGGCGCCAGAGCCGCGACCAGCGAGGCCGGCGTCGGCCGGTCCCCCGGGTGCAGGGCCAGGCACGCCCCCACCAGCCCCCGCAGTTCGCGCGGCACCGGCGTGAGGTTCGGCGTCTGCCGCATCTTCTGCAGCAGGACGCCGACCGCCTTCTCCTCCTGGTACAGGGCTTTGCCGGTGGCCGCGTGGTACAGCGTCGCGCCGAGCGCGAACACGTCGGCGGCCGGCCCGACGACCGGCTCTCCGGCAGCCTGCTCGGGGGCCATGTACAGCGGCGTGCCGAGCACCATCCCGGCGGCGGTGCCCTGGGGCAGCCCGTCGCTGCGGGCCAGCCCGAAGTCGATCACCCGCGGCCCGTCGGCGGTGACGAGCACGTTGGCCGGCTTGAAGTCCCGGTGGACCAGCCCGGCGCGGTGCACGCCCTCCAGCGCCTCGGCGCAGCCGGCGGCCAGCCAGCGCACGGCCGGCACCGTCTGCGGGCCGCACGCGGCCACCAGTTCCTCCAGCGACGGGGCGGGCACGTACACCGTGGCCAGCCACGGCAGGTCGGCCTTCGCATCGGCCCCCACCACCGCGGCGGTGAAGGCCCCGCTGACCCGCTTGGCCGCGTCCACCTCGTGGGCGAATCGGCGCCGGTAGCCGGGGTGTTCGGCCAGCCCGGACCGGATGGTCTTGACCGCGACGAGCCGCGAAGAAGGCGAGCGCGCGAGGAACACCTCGCCCATCGCCCCCGCGCCGAGCCGGCGCAGTACTTCGTACGGCCCGATCTTGGCGGGGTGAAACGCCTGCTGCGGCGGCTGCCCTGTCCGCGTCCGCATCGAGATCCGCCCTCCGAAGGGACTGTGGCGCCGGAGCTTGGTCTAACAGAGTCCTTATTAATCTAACTCCTACGGCGGGATGCGGCGCGACTTCGGAAGACTCCGTTCCATCGGTAATCGAGTTGTAGCAATCTAAAGACCTGTCAGTTCTCCCGAAGGCACGGGCACTTCGGGCGGCAGCAGACCCTCCTCCCGCAGGCGAACCCACACGCCAGAGGGTATGGGCCGCGAAGCCCAAGCCAGGTTTTCCGCCAATTGCGCGCGAGATGCGGGACCCGTCAACACACACTGCACGGCGGGATGTCCCCGAGGGAATTGCAGAGCGACAGCCGCTGTGGGGACGCCGAATTCGTGGCATATCCTCGCGATGCGTGTCGTCTTCCCGCGAGTCTCCTCGTCCACCGGACGGTAGCGGAACATCGCGTCGGCGACGCCGTCGATCAGGCCGCCGTGCAGGGACTGCGCCGCGACGACGCCGACCCCGCGACGCTCGGCCTCGGGGAGCAGCTCGTCGACGGCCTGCGTGTCGAGCAGCGTGTAGACGCCGGCGGCCAGCACCAGATCGATGTCGGTCTCGCGGATGAAGCGCGCCAGCATCGGCGCCTGCACCATGCCGACGCCGACCGCGCGCACCACCCCCTCGTCACGCAGCCGGGCCACCGTCGGCCACGCGTCTTCCAACGCCTCGCGCCAGTGGTCGTCGGGATCGTGGAGGTAAAGCACGTCCACGCTGTCGGTCCCGAGCCGGGTCAGGCTCTCCTCCAGCGAGGTCAGGATGCCGTCCCGGCTGAAGTCGTAGATCCACGGAGCATTGGTCTTCGCCGTGTCGGGATGCGAGGGCCGGACCAGCCGCCCGACCTTCGTACTCAACACGTACTCCGCACGCGGCCGATCCTTCAATGCCAGACCGACCAGGCGCTCGGAGTGTCCGGACCCGTACATCGGCGCGGTGTCGAAGTAGCGCATCCCGCGCTCCCACGCCGCGTCCACGCAATCCAGGGCCTGCCCGACGCCGACGCCCTCATTGGCGATCGCCGCCGCACCGAATCCCAGACGGGGAAGATCGAGCTTCATGCCTTGACCCCTCCGGAGACCAGATCCACCCGCCAATACCGCTGCAACAACAGGAACACAGCGGCCAGCGGCACGATCGAGACCAACACCCCGACGATCACGATCGTGTACTGCGCGGCCTGGCCGCCGGTGATGATCAGCAGCCCGTACAGCCCCTCGGTCAGCGGGAAGAGCCGGTCGCGGTTGAGCATCACGAAGGGCAGCAGGAAGTTGTTCCAGATCCCGATGAACTGCAACAGGAACACCGTCACCAGCGCCGGCATCATCAGGCGCGAACCGATGGCGTAGAACATCCGCCACTCCGAGGCCCCGTCGACCCGGGCCGCCTCCAGCATCTCGTCGCTGACCGAGGACTCGGCGTAGATCTTGCACAGGTAGATGGCGAACGGGCTGACCAGCTGTGGCAGGATCACCGCCGCGTAGTTGTTCGTGAGCCCGAGCTTGGCCAGCAGCAGGAACTGCGGGATGGCCAGCATGATCTGCGGCAGCAGAACGGCGGCGACGATGATTCGGAACAGCCAGACGCTGCCGAGGAAGCGGTACTTGCCCAGGGCGTAGCCGGCGCAGCCGCAGACGATCGTCGACAGCGTCGCGCCGCCGACGGCGTAGATCACGGAATTGACCGCCCAACGGGCGAAGATGCCGTGGTCGTAGGCGAACAGCGCGCGCAGGTTGGAGAAGAAGCCCCCGTGGAAGGCCGGCGCGAACGGCGCGGTGGAGAACAGCTCGCTGTTCGTCTTGGTGGACGCGATCACGATCCACACCACCGGCAGCACGCAGTACACGGCCCCGACCAGCAGGATCACCGTCGGGATCCAGTTGGTCCGCCCCTTGCCCGGCCCGGCCGGCCCGGCCGCCCCGGCGGTGCCGGCCCGCGCCCTGGTCGGCGTCCCGGTCGTCGCGGCTGTCATCGTTCACTCCTACGCGCTAGCAGACGAAGCATCATGTTGGCGGCCACGGTGGCCGTGACCGTCAGCACGATGAGCAGGAACGAGGCGGCCGCCCCGCGGTAGATGTCGTTGTCGACGAAGGCGTCGGTGTAGACGCGCATCAAGGGCACCCAGGTCGAGCTGATCGCGTTGGTGACCGGCTTGAGCGTGGTCGGCTCGTTGAACAGCTGGAGCGCGCCGATCAGCGAGAAGACGGTCACCAGGGTCAGCGTCGGGGCCAGCAGCGGCAGCTTGATGCGCAAAGCGATCTGCAGCTCGCTGGCCCCGTCCAGTTCGGCGGCCTGGAACAGCTCGCGCGGCAGGCCGCGCAGGGAGGTGTAGATGACGACCATGTTGAAGCCCAGGACGCCCCACACCGCCACGTTGGCCACGGCGAAGAACACCGTGTGCGACCCGAAGTAGTTCACGACGTTCCCCCCGATCGGGCTCGTCGCCGGCAGGTACATGAAGCCCCACAACAGCGTGGCGACCACGCCGGGCACCGCGTACGGCAGGAAGATCGCCAGCCGCGAGAACCCGACGAGCCGGGCCCGCTTGGCGTCCAGGCACAGCGCGAACAGCGTCGAGAAGCCGATCGTGGCCGGCACCCCGATCACCGCGACCAGCAGCATCCGGCCGATGCTGTGCCAGAACTCCGCGTCGCCGAAGGCCGCCCGGTAGTTCTCCAGGCCGGCGAAGACCGTCGTCGGGTTGTCGGTCCCGAACAGGCCTCCCCCGGCCTTCTGCTTCATGAAGCTGAGATAGATCGCATAGCCGCCCGGAGCGACCGTGAACAGCAGGAACAACACCACGGCCGGGAGGAGCAGGACCTGCGGAAGCAGCGTGAGCCGCCGGCGACGAGCCTTCATGGCCTCTTCTCCTTCTCGCTCAGCCGGTGACGGAGAAGCCGCGCTTCTTCAGGTCGTCGACGGTGGCCTGCTGCATCTGGGTCAGTGCCGCGGTCAGCGGCGTCTTGTTCTGCAGCGCGGCGGCGAAGTCGTTGGAGTAGGCGTCGAAGGTGACGTTCGCGTTCGGGCCCCAGACCTGGAAGGTGCGGGCGTTCTTCGCCGCCGAGGCGATCAGGGTGTTGTAGTCCGCCTGGTCGGACATGAACGGCGGCGGGGTCTTCAGCGCGTCCTGGCTCTGGTCGGCCAGCGAGGCCGGGAACACGTCCACCTGCTGGATCAGGGTCTTGACGCCCTCGGCGGAGCCGTTCAGCCACTTCACGAACTTCGCGGCCTCGGCCGGGTGCTTGGAGTTGGAGGTCACGGCCTCGGTCTCGCCGCCCCAGATGCCCACGGTCGGGTCCCCGGCGGTCCAGGCCGGCAGCTGCGCGGCGACCCACTTGCCGGAGGTGTCCTTGGCGATCGACGGGAACTGGTTCGGCGCCCACTGCGCGCTCACCCAGCCGATGATCGTGCCGTTGTTCATGTCGGTGTTCCACTGCGGCGACCAGTTCGGCTCCGGGGAGACCAGGCCCTTGTCGATCAGTCCGCTCCAGTAGTTCGCGACCTTCTGCGTGGCCGCGTCGTCGATGGCGACGTTCCAGGTGGTGCCGGACGTCGTCCACCAGTTCGCGCCGGCCTGCTGCGCGAGCCCGGCGAACCAGCCGGAGTCCACCGCCGAGAAGTTGCCGATGTACTGCTTGGGGTTCTTCGCGTGGACGGTCGCTGCGTCGGCGGCGTACTCGTCCCAGGTCGTCGGCGGCTTCAGGCCCAGGGAGTCGAAGATGTCCTTGCGGTAGAAGAACACCATCGGGCAGACGTTCTGCGGGACGCCGTAGGTCTTGCCCTCGAACTGCACCTGCGCCAGCGAGGACTTGTCGAAGCCGGCGGATATGTCGCCGATGTACTGGTCGATCGGCACGACCACCTTGTTGGCGATCAGGGCCGGGAGCGCCTGGTACTCCACCTCGGTCACGTCGGGGTTGGTGCCCGCGGCGTTGTTGGTGATCAGCTTGTTGTACAGGGTGTAGCCGGTGCCCGAGGGCTTGCTCAGCTGCACCTGGATGTCGGGGTTCTCCTTGTTCCACTGGTCCACGGCGGACTGCATGCCGCCGTCCCAGTTGACGAAGGACAGCGTCACCTTGCCGTGGGTGCCGCCGGTGCTGCCGCCCGCGCTGCCGCTGCCGCTGCCGGACGGGGAGCTGGAGGAGCCGCATGCGGTCAGCGCGGCCGTGGCCGCGAGCAGAGCGAGGGATGTGGCGGCCCTCGAAAGGTTCGTACGCAATCCATTGCCTCCTTCTTCATCCATTGTCATGCGCCGACAGCCCAGGCCGGATAGGACACCGGGGTGGTCTGCAGGCCGATCCACTGCCGCCGGGTGAATCCGGCGAGCTGGCCTTCTCCGCCGTGACGGGCATAGCCGTCGTTGACGTGTACCTCGTTGCTGTGCAGCTGCTCGGCGAACGCGTAGCCGCGCAGCGGGTCCCCGGAGAAGACGGAGTTCATCAACGTCCGGTGACGATTGGCGAGCTCCAAGGCCTCGGCCTCGGTGTCGACGACGGTGACCGGCATGACCGGCCCGAACGTCTCCTGCTGGAAGATCGGCATGTCCGGGGTGACGCCGGTGAGGACGGTCGGCCGGTAGAACAGGCCGTCGTGCTCGGCGCCGGCCGCGACCCGGGCCCCGGCCCGGACCGAGGGCAGGACCAGGCCCTCGTGGAAGCGGGCGAGCTGGCCGGCGGTGATCACCGGGCCGAGGTCCACCTCCTCGCGCAGCGGGTCGCCCACGCGCAGCTTGCGCACGCGCTCCACGATCGCCTCGGTGAAGGCTTCGGCGATCGCGCGCTGCACGATGTGGCGTCCGGCGCTGATGCAGGTCTGGCCCTGGTACCACAGGGAGGTCCATACTGCGCAGCTGGCGGCCTGGTCGACATCGGCGTCGTCGAGGACGACGAAGGCGTTGTCCCCGCCGAGCTCGGTGATCACCGGCGTCCCGGTCCGGGCCCCGAGCTCGGTGATCGCGGCGCCGACCTCGTAGGAGCCGGTGAAGTGGATCAGATCCAGCCCGCGGTGCCCGGCCAGCGCGGCGCCGGTGGTCGGGCCGTCGCCGGGGAGCACGGCCAGCACGCCGTCCGGGACGCCGGCGGCGCGCGCGGCCTCGGCGAGGATCCGGCCGCCGGCGATCGGCGTCAGCTCGGCGGGCTTCAGGACGACGGCGTTGCCGTAGGCCAGGCCCGGCGCCAGCGCCCGCATCGCCAGGCTCATCGGGTAGTTCCACGGCACGATCAGGCCGATGACGCCCAGCGGGACCGCCCGGGACAGGGACATCTTGCCCGGCTTGTAGGGCGGCAGGATCGCCCCGGCGTTCTCAGTGAGCTGGGTCGCGGAGTTCAGCAGCTGGTTGACCGACTGGCCGAGTTCCTCCTCGGCCTTCTCGGCGGTGCCGCCGGTCTCGCGGACGATCAGCGCGATGAGCTCGTCGTGGCGGGCCTGGAGCTGGGCGGCGAAGGCGCGCAGGACCTCGCAGCGGGTGTTCGCGTCGGTGGCGGCCCAGGCGGGCTGCGCGCGGCGGGCGCCGGCCACGGCCCGGTCGACCTGCTCGGCCGAAGCATTGCCGTAACGGGCGAACACAGTGCCGGCGGCCTTGTCCAGGACCGGGCGCCAGGGCGTGGCGGGGGCTTCGAACTGGCCGTCGAGGAAGACTTCGGCGGTGTACTCGACCGCTTCCGTCGGTGTCGTGCTGGCAGAACTCATCAGGGATCCTGACCTCTGTGACACAGCAGGGACTTAATTAACGATGAAAGATAAGGGGGCCGGTAACCGCTGTCAACGCCCCCCGCGAGCGCCGGAGCTAGCGCGCGGCCCAGAGCAGACCCCGCTCCGTCAGGGTCCTGACAGCTGGCGCACGCAGGTCCTCGACGCGGTGCCCGACGGCCGAGACGAAGACCTTCCCGGCACCCCAGCGCCTGGTCCAGACCACGGGCATAGGCACCGCACCGTCCCCCTGGCCGCCGTCGGCGGGCTCCACGACGGTGGTCGCGAGAACGGTGTTCCGGGCGTCGGAGAGCATCCAGTACTGCTCGCTGTGGACGTCGAAATCCGCGAGCCCGGCGACGATCGGATGGTCGGCGTGCTCGGGCGCAATGGCGACCTTGTAGGTCAGGAACTCCGGCGGATGGAACAGGAACAGACCCCCGACCATCCGCAGATAGCCGGGATCCCGGAAGGCCGCGAGCACCCCGCCGTGCCACCCGGCGAAGCCCGTCCCGGCCGCCACGGCACCCACCAGGCCGGCACTCTGCTCCTTGCTCAGCTCCTCGACCTGCGCACCCTCCGACCAGCACTGGACAACGAGGTCCGTGGCGGCGAGCCTTTCGGCATCGCAGTACACGTCGAGACTGTCGGCCACCTCGACCGCGAAGCCGGCGGCACGTAAGGCGGGAAGGAACAACTCCGTGGTCTCGACCGGCGAATGGCCCTCCCACCCGCCACGGACTACCAGCGCGCGCCGCGGACCCGCGGAGCGCGAATCAAGCATCGGAGCGGCGGAACTGACTGGCATGCGGCCTCCCGGGGCACGTCGGAAGGGCGCCGGAGGCGGCGCCCGCGTCACTTTGTCTACAACGTAAGGGAAGTGATCGACAGCTGACAATGGCGCTGCCCGTGCCGGATGCGGCGGGGGTGGATCAGGGGAATGGGATGGATCGGGCGGAACTGGGGTCTATCGGGCCGCGGCAGCTGCGTGCGGGTGGGGGCGGCGGTTGCGCGGTTGCGGCGGTGCGGGGACGAGGCGGTGCATGGCTGGGCGGTGCGGGGACGAGGCGGTGCATGGCTGGGCGGTGCGGGGACGAGGCTGCGCATGGCCGAGGCCGCGCGTGGCCGAGGCGGTGAGCTTGTGGTTGACAGGCGATTTTTACGGCTTCGCACTGGGTTCGATGGCCTCTGGCGTCCCCGGCTGGGGTGGGCAGGTGGCGGCTGAGTCGGTGGTCGTTTCTAGATCAAGAGCCAGGCCTTCGCGCCCAAAGGCGGGGCGCGATGCCTCCGGCGGCGCCTGCGCGGCGAGCGGCCTCGCTCCGAGGGGTGGGGGGACACTGGACGGCTGCGGTGTTGCTTGTGGTCCCGGTCCGGATCCCTCGTCGCGTCGTTGCGGTTGGGGGTACCACGCCGGTCCGCCGGAGTAAAGTCCATGCCTGCTGCGGTTAGCGCTGGTCGGCGGCGGTCGGGTGTGGCATGGACTTGACACCGTCGGCCCGTCGTGGGCTGCGGTTCGCGCCGACGCGACGAGGGATCCGGAACCTAGCTCCGTGCGGGTATCAGGCACTGGCCGGGTGTCGGGGCGCTGACACCCGGCCGCCGCCGGTCCAGCTTCTGCGGCCACAGGGCTTTCAGCGGTACCGGCGGCGGCCATAGTTGCTGGAGTTGTGCGCGACCGATGCCCGATCCCTACGGAAGGTAGGTCCCGGATCCCTCGTCGCGTCGGCGGGCGAAGCCAATCAGCCCGGGCTGGTGGTGTCCAGCCGGACGAGGCCGCACCCCAGCAGCGTGTGATGCGGCTTGACAC
>Ga0207671_10000306_pt1 | contig 72328 bp, 64 predicted proteins | sample KBSC24metaG_FD_184352 | JGI IMG/M metagenome (GOLD analysis project Ga0207671, IMG submission 184352) | Corn rhizosphere microbial communities from Kellogg Biological Station, Michigan, USA - KBS C2-4 metaG (SPAdes) (version 2) | ecosystem: Host-associated > Plants > Roots > Rhizosphere > Soil... | reverse complement strand
GCCCTGTCACACCCCCCGCTGCCGCACCCCCGAATACCACGGTCTGCCTGCGGCGGGCCGGTGCTGCGACGGTGGATTCGCGGCCGCCGGACCGACGGGCCGCGAAGGAGGGGTCCCAGTGTCTATCGCCGGTAACTCGACCGCGACGTTGGCGACGCGGCGTCTGCCCGACATGGAGCGCACACCGTCCACCCGCGGCGCCGCCTCGCCGAAGCTCACGCTCTTCGCCGCGCTGCTCGGCTTCGTGATGATCGCCCTGGACGCCTCGGCGGTGAACGTCGCGCTCCCGGCCGTCGGGCGCGGCCTCGGCGGGTCGACGGCCGGGCTGCAGTGGATCGTCGACGCCTACACGCTGATGTTCGCCGCGCTGCTGCTCTCCGCCGGCGCGTTCTCCGACCGGCTCGGCGCCAGCCGTCTGTACGCGGGCGGAGCCGCCGCCTTCACGCTGGCGTCCGTCGCCTGCGGGCTGGCGCCCTCGCTCGGCTTCCTGATCGGTGCGCGGCTGGTGCAGGGCAGCGCGGCGGCGTTGATGCTGCCGTCATCGCTGGCGCTGGTGCGCCAGGCGTTCCCGGACGCGGCGGCGCGAGCCGCGGCGATCGCGCAGTGGACGATGGCCGGCGCCGCGTCCACGGCTGTCGGGCCGGTGCTCGGCGGCGCGCTGACGAGCGCGGTGAGCTGGCGGTCGATCTTCTTCCTGAACCTGCCCGTGGGCTTGATCGTCCTGGCCGCGATGCGGCGCACCGAGCGCTCCGTCCAGCGGCCCGCGCCGCTGGACCTGCCGGGTCAGCTCACTGCGATCATCGGCCTGGCCTCCCTGACGTACGGCGTGATTTCCGGCGGCGCTTCCGGCTTCGGCAAGCCGCAGGCGTGGGGAAGCGTGCTGGTGGCGCTGGCGTGCTTCGGGGTGTTCGGCGCAGTCGAGCGCCGCACGAAGGAGCCGATGCTGCCGCTGGGACTGCTGCGCGACCGCGTGGTCGCGGTCTGCCTGGCGGTCGGCTTCGTGGTCAACGCCGCTTACTACGGCCTGATCTTCGTCTTCGGGCTGTTCGCCCAGGACGTCCTCGGACGCTCGGCGGTCGGCGCCGGGGTGGTGTTCATGCCGACCGCGATCCTGTGCACGATCACGAACCTGCTCTCCGCCCGCGCCGCCGCACGCTGGGGTGCGCGCACGCCGGTGCTCGTCGGGCAGCTCGCGTGCGCCGCGGGACTGCTGGTCCTGCTGTTGGTGAACGGCCACACCAGCGCCTGGGAACTGGCGCTGTTGCTGCTGCCGCTGGCCGGCGGGCTCGGCTTCGCGGTGCCGTCGCTGACGGCGATGATGCTCGGCGGGATCGCGCCGGAGCGGGCCGGCCTGGCCGGCGGGGTGCTGAACTCCTTCCGGCAGACCGGCGGAGCGCTGGCGGTGGCCGGGTTCGGTGCGCTGGTCGCGCAGCACGGCGGGTTCGTGAACGGACTGCATGCGAGCCTGCTGATCTCGGTGGGGCTGCTGGCGGCCACGACGCTGGCCACGCTGGCGCTGCCGCGGGTGGGGCGCTGAGCCGGCTGAGCGAACGGGGGCGCGCCGGCCGGTGGGAAGCCACCGGCCGGCGCGGTGCCGCTCAATGGCCGGCCGGGTCCCCGATGCTGCGAGCCGCGAACGGCGCGACGGTCGAAGGCGTCAGCAGGGCGCCGGTCCCGACCACCCAGACGCTGCGGCCGTCGGCCTGCGCGACGGATGCGTTGATCCCGCTCGACTGCGAGGGCATGGCGATCACGCTCGCGTGTTCCGACGGACCGGTGGGAAGCCGGACGCCGTAGGCGGCGGCGGTGGTGGGACCGTCGATGTAGCCGAACGCTTCGGGGCCGCTGTCGGTGAAGGCCACCCCCATGAACTGCGTGAACGAGGAGTCCGGGGTCGCGACGACCTGCCAGGCGCCGTCGCACCAGTGGAGCGCCAGAGGCCTGCGAACGTGGTCCGGGCCGACGCGGTAGCCCACGGCCCACGTCCCGAAGCGCCGGTCGGTGCCCACGTTCTGCAACCAGGCCTCGTCGCCGTTCAGATCGGGCAGCGGGACCTTCTGCCAGCTGTGGCCGTCGTAGTGGATGGACAGGCCGATCGGCCCGACGGCCCAGACGTCGTCGGGGCCCGACGAGCTGATGCCCGACACCCAGCTGATGGGATTGAGGCCATTGAGAGCGTCGGGGACGACGGGCGCCCAAGCGCGGCCGTCCCAGTGCGCCAGTCCGGGGGCGCCGTTGATGACGCCGCCGGCCCAGATGTTGTTCGGGGAGACGGCGTCGAGGCTGTAGAGCCCGCTGTTGTCGGGGAGCACGGTGCCGGGGGTCTGCTGCCAGGCGGTGCCGTTCCAGTGCTCGATCAGCGCGCGGTCCACGAACTGGCCGGAGACGATTTCCGCGGTGTCGCCGACCACCCACACGTTGGTGCGGGAGAGCTCGGCGGGGTTGCTGTTGAGCCGCGTCTGCGTGTCCTGGGCGGCGGGGTCGGTCTGAACCGGGACCGGGGTCTGGGTCCAGGCCGTGCCGTTCCACCGCAGGGCGATCGGCGCGAGGCCGTTGGCCCCGTCGGAGATGGAGAACCCGGTGGCCCAGGTCTCGTTCGCCCGGCCGGTGCCGCCGACTCCGACCAGGTTGGCCGAGGGCGGCGGCAAGGGCGTCACCTGCCATCCGGCGGAGGAGGCGGCGGGCCCGGCTGCCGCCGATGCTTCTCCCAGACCGACGAAACCGGCGGTCACCAGCGAGGAGGCGAGCGCACAGACGGTGAGTCCGCGGGCGGCACGGCGCGTGTGTTCGTTCACGGGACACTCCTTCGACTCAGGGCTCGAAGAACCCTGCGCGAAACAAGGGACATCGCCCCTTACGACGCCCGCCTTCCGCGTCCCGTCACACGCGCAGGTGGGAGGTGTCCGGTGATCGTCCGATCACCGGCGGGTGAAGTAGTCCAGCGTCGTGTCGGCCTTCGTCGGGCACGGGCCCGACTGCTTGATGCCGTTCTCGTCCAGGAAAGCCTTCGCCTGCACGGCGGTCTGGAGCAGGTCCTCGGCGGTGCAGCGGGCCGAGACCTCCAGCAGCCGCGAGCCGTCGGGATACATCCACTCCTGCAGTTCCAGCCCGCGGCCCGGTTCGCCGTCGCGCGGCCGGGTGCGGTGCACCTCTACGGGACCGAGCGCGTCGAGGTCGTCGATGGTGACGCGACCGGACAGGCGGCTGTCGAGCAGGGCGATCTGCTGCTCGGAGAACAGCGTGCGCAGGCGGCTGCGGCCTTCGACGGCGCGTTCGACGGCGTTGCGGCCCAGGCGGCGCTTGAGCGCTCCGGAGCAGATGAAGCTGTCCGGCGTGACGTCCACCTCGACCGTGAAGTCCGCGCAGCGGCGCAGGCCGGCCGGTACTCCGTCGGGGTCTATCGGCCGCAGCTTGACGACCGAGTCGTTGGGCCGCTGCCCTCCGCGCACGCGTGCGAGCACACCGTGACGGCGCAGCGTCAGATCCGGCGTGTCGAGGTAGTAGACGTTGCGGACGCGCTCGGCGCCGACCGCGATCAGCTCGCGTATGGCGTCGGCCGAGCCGTCGGCGACGGTGAACTTCAACTCTACGTGTCCGACCTCGCGGCACAGAGTGAACATGCGGTCGAGATCGGCGCCGGGCATCCGCCAAGCCCGCTTGGCAGCGTGGCGCTCCGGCTTCTTCAGGGCTTTCAGATCCGGACACCTCCCCGTGTTCCGCGGCCACCAGCCCTCGGCGACGCACAAAGAACCCCACCATACGCGACGTCACTACATTATTCGAGAGCTGACGCTCATTTGTGATCCTCGTTACACCCGGAATGGATGTTCGTGCAGGCCCGCGCGCCCCTCGGAGACGAGCGCCCCCGAGTCCGGCTCATCCCGATCTAGCATCACTGCATGGCAGAGCTGTGGAACCCGGCCACCGACGGCGTACTCCGCCTCCCCTCCGGCCGCCTGGTGCGAGGGCGGGGCCTGAGAAGGCCCATACCGGAGGGCTTGGAGCCGGACTTCGCACTGTATCTGCTGGGCAAGGAGCCACCGGCGGCCGCATGGGAGAGCCGGTGGATTCGGTGGCCCGACTTCCGGCTGCCGGCGGATCGGGTGGCGGCGCGCGAGGGGTTCGTGGAGGCGTGGCGGCGGTGCGAGACCGAGCGCGTCGAGGTCGCGTGCGCCGGTGGTCGGGGGCGTACGGGGACTGCGATGGCCTGTATCGCAGTGCTCGATGGTGTCCCGGCTGAATCGGCGGTCGCTTATGTGCGGGAGCATTACTCTCCACAGGCTGTGGAAACTCCGTGGCAGCGCCGGTACGTGTCCGGTTTTCAGTAGAGCCGCGGTGCTTGGCGACACCGAAGCCGGCCCCGGCGCGTGCTCGCGCCGGGGCCGGCTTCAGGATGCCTCAGGAGGCCGCGATCAGGCGTGGATCGCCGGAGCGGCGTCCGGGTCCGCCGGGTCGGGCTTGCCCGACTTCAGGATCAGGCCGCAGATGATCGCGCCGACCCCGAAGATCGCCGCGGCCCACCAGAACGCGACCACGTAGCTGTGGATCGCCGCGTCGGCCTGCACCACCGGGTTGGCGGCGTTCTTGCCGACCAGGTAGTTCGTCAGGGCGCTGGCGGCCAGGGAGTTCAGCAGCGCGGTGCCGATCGAGCCGCCGATCTGCTGCGCGGTGTTCACCATGGCCGAGGCGACGCCCGCGTCGTGGGCCTCGACGCCGGAGGTGGCGGCGTTCATCGCCGGGGCGAAGATGGCGCCCATGCCGATGCCGACGATCACGATCGGGCCGAGGATGTTCGCCACGTAGCCGGAGTCCAGGCTGATGCCGGTGAGCCAGACCATGCCGCCGCCGGCCAGCAGCATCCCGGCGAAGACCAGGATCTTGGCGCCGATGCGCGGGTAGAGCTGGGTGGTGCTGATCGTCGCGGTGATCATCAGGGCGGCGACCATCGGCAGGAACGCCACGCCGGTCATGACCGGCGAGTAGCGCAGGATCTCCTGCAGGTAGTAGTTCAGGAACAGGAAGACGCCGAACATGCCGATACCGGTCAGGAACATCGCCAGGTAGGAGCCGCCGCGGTTGCGCTCCAGGATCACGCGCAGCGGGAGCAGCGGGTGCTTGGCCCGGATCTGCCAGAAGGTGAACACGGCGAGCAGGATCACGCCGGCGGCCAGGAATCCCCAGGTGCCCGGAGCGCTCCACGGGTGCGACTCGGCGTTGGCGAAGCCGTAGACGATGCCGAACAGGCCGGCGGAGACCAGGACCGTGCCGGGGATGTCGAGCGAGGGCCGGTCCGCGCTGCGCGCGTGCCGCGGGATCAGGATGGCGGCGCCGGCGATCGCCACGACGCTGATGCCGACGTTGACGAACAGGGTCCAGCGCCAGTTCAGGAACTCGGTCAGCACGCCGCCGAGCAGCATGCCGATCGCCGCGCCGGATCCGGCGATGCCGCCGAACACGGCGAACGCGGTGGCCCGCTCCTTGGCCTCGGTGAAGGTCGTGGACAGCAGCGACAGCGCGGCCGGGGCGAGCATGGCGCCCGCGACACCCTGCAGGGCCCGCGCCAGGACCAGGATCTCGAAGTTCGGCGCGGCGCCGCCGAGCGCGGAGGCCGCGGCGAAGCCGACCAGGCCGATCAGGAACATCGCGCGCCGGCCGATGACGTCGGAGACGCGGCCGAAGAGCAGCAGCAGGCTGCCGAAGGCCAGCGAGTAGGCGGTGACGATCCACTGCCGGTCGCCGTTGGAGAAGCCCAGCGCCTTCTGCGCGTCCGGCAGCGCGATGTTCACGATCGTGACGTCCAGCACGATCATCAGCTGGGCCAGACCGATGATCCCCAGGATGAACCAGCGTCTGCCGTGGTGGGGGTCGGTGTGGGCGGCGGTCGGGGCGTCGGCGGTCTGGGCGCCCGCCCCGGTGGTCTGCAGATCTGCCATCGTTCACGTCCCCTGTATCTGGAGGATCCTTTTCCACTTACCGGGACGACTGTACCAGGCAAGTGGAAGACTTGCCTCCACATGGAGAGAGGTGTTCCATTTAACTGCGTCTAAACTTCACCCAGAGTGTCCGGGTGACCGGCGAGGGCAGGAGCGAGCCGTGGTGAACACGAGTACCGAAATGGCGAAGCCCCAGGTGGCGAGCCCATCCGCGCACCGGCCGCTGCGCCGCGACGCGGAGCGCAACCGGCAGCTCATCCTGGACACCGCGAAGATCGTCTTCGCCCAGCGCGGCCTGGAGGCGTCCCTCGACGAAGTCGCGCACGAGGCGGGCCTGGGAGTCGGCACCGTCTACCGCCGCTTCCCCAACCGCGACGCCCTGATCGACGCCCTGTTCGACGACATGCTCGCCTCGATCGAGCGCATCGTCGCCGAATCCCAGGCCCTGCCCCGCGCCTGGGACGGCCTGCTGCACTTCATGACCGCGATGCTGGAGTCCCAGGGCCGCGACAAGGCACTGCGCGACCTGATGCTCTCCCGCCAGAAGGCCCTCGACCTGTGCGACATGGACCAGGAGAAGGAAGACGTCGTCCGCCAGACCGTGGAGCCGGCCCTGTACGCGATGATCGACCGCGCCCAGGCCGAGGGCGACCTGCGCCCGGACGTGGTCGCGACCGACGTCGGCGTCCTGCTGATCTCGGCCGTCGGCGTCGTCGACTTCACCGCCCCGGTCGACTCCGAGGTCTGGCGCCGCCACCTGGCCGTCCTCGTCGACGGACTGCGTGCCCGCCCCGACGGGATGACGACCGTCCTCGCCCCGCCGCCGCTGAACGACGAGCAGCTCGACGAGTGCATGACGGGGTGGAAGTACGGGACGCGGGACACGCCGCGCCGGCGGTCTTAGGGCGAGCCGGCGCAAACCACACCCCAACCGCTACCTCAGCAGCTCCCCGGCCCCCCGAGCGTGAAGGACGTCCCCGTCACCGCCCCGAAGTTGTACGAGCCCGGATCCGTCGCCGTCACCGTCAGCGCGGGGCGGTCGGACGAGCCGTACAGCTGGTAGTCAGAGATCGACGACGCGCCGCGCTGGCTCCCGAAGATCCCGTCGCCCATCTGCGTGCAGCTCGGTGCGCTGTCCGCGGCGACCTCGCCGAAGGCGGAGACGACCTGCGCGCTGGTGAACGCGCCGCTCCACTCCGAGCCCGGGAAGTACCCGAAGTACACGCCGTTGTACGACGCCCACCAGTTCCCCGCGTAGTACCGCAGCGCGAACGCGCCGGTGGTGCCGGGCTTCAGCGCCATGCCGGCGCGCACCGTCGACGACACCTGGACGAAGCCGCAGCCGTTGTAGCAAGTCGGCTTACCGTTGATCCAGTGGAACACGAACAGGTGCGGCTGATAGTCCCCGTTGACCTCGGGATCCACCGTCCACCCGATCTCGATGGTGTCGGAGACCGTCGTCCCGCCGGACGTCTGCAGCGACAGCTCCTGCAGCGAGTGCCCGTCAGCCGGGACCCCGCTCGGAGCAGCCTGCTCCATGACGACCGAAGCCCCGGTCGTGTTCGTGAACTGCCGCCCCGTGACGTAGCTGAAGCAGGCCCCGTACCAGCACTGCGCCGCCTGCGCGCTGCCGGCCGGAAGGACGACGACCGCGCCGGCGGCCGTCACGGACACGAAGGCCGCGGCTATTCGGGTTCTGATGCGCCCGTGAAAACCCTGAGAAGGCATGGCTTTACCCCCAACGGAAGTTGATGTACTTCGAAAACGGACCGGAGGACCCCGAACGGGCACCCCTCAACGCGCGTCGCGCGCCATCTCCAACAGCCGATCGATCACACCAGTACCACTCGTCGTCAGACCGTCATGCTCATGCTCATCCGTCACATGAACACTCAGAGCCCGAATACCGCCAGCCGTGGCCAGCGACTGCTTGGGATCGACATACAAATCGTCCGTGTACACCGTCGCGAACGCCGGCACCTCATTCGCCGCCAGCACCGAGACGTCGTACAGCGGCCCCCAGTCGTCATAGCCGGCCAGCACCTCACCCACAGCGCGCAAAGGTCGCAGCGCCGGATCGGTCTGGAAGTGCCACGGATGAATCGTCTCGCCGGTGAACAGCAAAGGCGCTGCCGACTCCGACAAGAACCGCTCGCCATCGAACCGCGGGAACTCCTTGCGAATCCGATCCGCCGACCACGCCGTGGGCCCCGTACCCTGCGCATAGGTCGCCTCATGCAGCAACGCATAAAGCGGCCGCTCAGCGAACGACAACGCCGCCTGAACCTGCCACTGGAACCGGTCCGACAACTCCACCCGATGCGCTGTCCGGCAGAACGGATCCTCCAGCAGATAGTGCAACCGATCCACACCATCCGTCGCACCCAGCACGATCCCCAAAGACTGAAACGCCTCAAGCGTCAGCAGCGTCCCGTCCGGCAGCACGGTCTCGTGGTCCGCCAAGTGCTCAGCGATCGCCCGCGCCGTATCCACATCCTGGGGATACCGGTGATAGAACAGCGCGTTCTTGTCCTCCATCCGCGGATAAGCGGCACGGTAGACGTCGTCGGCATCGCCGTCCAACGTCGGCAGACCGCCGGTGATGAAGACCTCTGAGAGTCCCGCCGCGGCATCCGACAGATACCTGACCGCACAGAACCCGCCGAAGCTCTGTCCCAGCACGCTCCACGGAGCACCACCGGTCAACCGATACCGAATGGCCTCCGCATCGCGGACGATCGAGTCCGCACGGAAAGCAGTCAGATACTCGGCCTGCCGCCGAGCATCGCCCCGACGCGGCAGGGTCTGCCGCGTCGCCGGCGTCGAGCGCCCGGTGCCGCGCTGATCGAGCAGCAGCACGCGGTAGTCCTGCACCGCCCGGCCGATCCAGCTGGACGCCAGCCCGGCCGGCAGCGGACGCGGTGCCCGATGCCCGGGCCCGCCCTGCAAGAACAGCAGCCAGGGCAACGACTCGTCAGCCGTGACCTCGCGGCCGTAGACCTCGATCTGCTCCCCGCTCGGGCGGTCATGGCGCAACGGAACCGTGAACACGTGGTCGGTCATCCGAATCCCCGGTGCCACTGCGCCTCACCCCCAAGTTAAATGAAGCAGTAACTCTATTTAGAGTGATGGTTAAGCTAGGGCACGAAGGCGGATGAGGCAAGACCTCCGCGTCGGCTTCGTGGTAGATGTGCACAAGAGGCCCTGGAAGAGGCCCTGGAAGAGGAGGAGCGGCCGATGCCCCTGTCCGGCGACGGCCAGCGCGACAGCCACCGAGAAGGCCGGCGCGACAGCCAGCGGACGCAGGCCCCCGCGCAGGTCCCCACACAGGTCCTCCAAGCCCAGACGCAGGGTCAGATCGGGGCGCGCCTGCAAGAGCTGCGCACGCAGCGCGGCCTGACCCAGCGTGCCTTGGCAGAACCCGGATACACGGCCGCGTACGTCTCCACGCTGGAGGCCGGCAAGGCCCGCGCATCCGAGGCCGCGCTGCGCTACTTCGCCGAACGCCTCGCCGTCAGCTACGAGGAACTGGCCACCGGCGTTCCGGCCGGGCTACGTGCGGAGATCCGCGAGGGTCTGGCCGAGGCGAACGCGGCGATGGACCACGGCCGCACGCAGGAGGCCGAGGGCTTGCTGTCCGCGCTGCTCAGCCGCGCAGCGGGCAACGACGTTCCGGACCTGGTCGCCGACATCCACGTCACACTCGGCACGTTCCTCCTGCGGCGGGGCGACCTCGCTGCCGGGCGCGAACAGTTCGAGCAGGCCGAGGCGCTTCTGGCCGATCGGCCTCTGCCGGCACGGGTGCGAGCGATTCGGGGGCGTGCGACTGCGCACTACCTCGAAGGCGACGTCCGGTACTCCTGCTACCTCCTCGAGAACACCATCAGCGAGCTGAACGGCGGAGGGTTGCCGGATCCGGCGTCGCTGGTGCTGCTGTATGCCGCGGTCATCGGGCCCTACCTGGAGTTGGGCGCGCTGGAGCGGGCTACCAAAGCCGCGACGTTGGCCCTGGACCTGGCTCCCCGCGTCGCCGATCCCGTGGCCGTGGCCACGCTGCACCGCTCTGTCGCGCGCACTCTTGCCGCCGGCGGCCGGTTCGACGAAGCCGAGGCCGCGCTCGTTAAGGCGCAGGATGTGTATCAGCAGTGGGAGATCCGGGCCGAGCTCGCACAGTGCCATTGGATGCGCGGCTATCTCTACGCGCAGCACGAGCGCCTGGCCGACGCCGAGACCGAGCTGCGGACCGCCGCGTCCATGCTACGCGCCGCCGATGCCGCGTTTTACGCGATACAGGTCGAGGTCGAGCTGGCCGACGTGCGTTGGCGCCTCGGTCACACCGACGAGGCCGAGGAGCTGCTGACGCGGCTGCTGGCCGGGCTCGGTCCCGGGCACGGGGCGGTTCACGCTGCCGCGGCACATCGGCTGCTCGGGCTGATCCGGGAGCGTGCCGACGATCTGGATGCCGCGGAACGGCATTACCGGACGGCTGTCGAGCTGCAGCAGGACTCTGATGTCACCGGCGATCTGGCCGATACGTCACGGCTGCTCGGTGATCTGCTGGACCGCCAGGGGCGTACACGGGAAGCGATAGCGGCGTACCGCGATGGGCTCGCCGGGGTGGCGCGGCCCGGGACCACCACGCTCGGGGCTGCGCCGCTTCCGCCGCCGGTGATCCCGGCACTGGACCCGGTGCATCGGTCGGTGCACGCCGGCTCTCAGGACTGACACCAGTTCACGGTTCGGGCGCGAGCGATACGGAGAGCGAGACCGTCGTCGCCGTCGTGCTTTGCGCTGGCCGACGAGCGGGGTGCGGCGGTCGCGTTCTCGCGGGTCAACGCGCAGTCGCGGCACCTCTCCTCCATGTCAGCGGCGCTGTCAGGACGACGTCAGGCCCGTGTCAGGACACCGGCCGATAGTCGGTGATGTGAGAGCGAGCCGGACAGGCCCGCGACACCACCACCGAGGAGAGCATCATGCAGAAGTTCCAGACCCCGAGCCCGGTCACCGTCGTCCTCGACATCCCGGCGGGACAGGTGCGGCTGGTCGCCAGCGAGCGCACCGACACCACCGTCGAGGTGCTGCCGAGCGAGGCTTCCAAGCGGCGCGACGCCAAGGCCGCGCAGCAGACCACGGTCGAGTTCGGAGAGGGCGTGCTGCGGATCGCGACCGCCGACCCGAGCAAGATCCTGGGCAGCTCCGGCTCGCTGGACGTGACCATCGCCCTGCCGGCCGGCTCGCGCATCGAGGGCAAGGCGGGCGGCGCCGAGCTCTACAGCACCGGGCGGCTGGGCGAGGTCGCCTTCGACGGCGGGTACCGCACGGTCGAGCTGGACGAGGTCGGCAGCGCGCGCATCAAGATGCACATGGGCGACGTGTCCATCGCGAAGCTCACCGGCCCGGCCCAGCTGCGCAACGGCAAGGGCGACATCACCGTCGCCGAGGCCGTCGCCGGCGCGGTCGACCTGCGCACCGACATGGGCGACCTGAAGATCGCCGCCGCCCCCGGTGTCTCCGGCACCCTGGACGCCAGCAGCGCCTACGGCCGGATCACCAACGCACTGAAGAACTCCGAGGGCGCCGGCGCCGGCCTGAACATCAAGGCCACCACGTCGCACGGCGACATCATCGCCACCAGCCTCTGAGGTGTCGTGCGCTGAACAGACACGGACTACAGGGCCTCGGCCGATTCGCCGGCCGAGGCCCTGAGGTTTTTCGTAACGCGGTACCTGTGTGACGAATAAGGAGGGAGGATCCAGGGCTGAAGCCGTGGCCAGCACGAAAACACGTGCTCGCGGGCGGGACCGATGACCGACCGCTCCGACCGGCGTCCAACTCTTCGTAAGCATCACCGACTCGAGAAACCAGGTACCGGAAGTGACCACGCAGAAGAAGATCCAGATCGAGCGCACCTACCCCGCCGCCCCGGAGAAGATCTGGGAGCTGTGGACCACCGCGGCCGGCATCGAGTCCTGGTGGGCGCCGGAGGGCTTCGCCGTGCGGGTGGACGCGCTGGAGGTCTGGCCCGGCGGCACGCTGACCTACACGATGACCGCCGTCGGCCCCGAGCAGGTGGCGTTCATGCAGGGGGCCGGACTGCCGCTGAGCACCACGTCGAACAAGACCTTCACCGAGGTCGAGCCGGTGCGGCGCCTGGCCTACAGCACTCTGGCCGACTTCATCCCGGGCGTCGAACCGTACGAGTTCCTCACCGAGGTCGAGCTGCGCCCGGCGGACGACGGCGGCACGCAGGTGATCATGACGGCCGACGCCATGCACGACGAGGAGTGGACCGGACGGCTGGCCGCCGGGCGGGCCAACGAGATGGACAACCTGGCGGCGGTCGTGAAGGGGTAGCGACGCCGATTTCCGGGTCGCGGCGTTCTGAAAACGTTGACCAGCAGACTTCTCCCGCCCCTGCGTAGGGCCTCACGAGGGACTGTAAAGCTTCAGAAAAGGGTTGAGAAAACCTAGAACAAACGTGTCCCGCGAACGACCCCTAAGGGTGGACCCTTAATGCCCCGAAGTGAGGAGCATTCACGTGGTCCAGGAATGGTCAGCGGGGGTGGAAGTGCCGTACGACCCGGACTGGGCCGTACCCCGCCGGGGCTGGCATCACAGCCTGCCCCTTCTACCGCGCCGGCCGTTGTCAGCCGCGCTGTTGGCCGTGCTCGCGGCGGGGGCCGCGGGCCTGCTGGGACTGTGGTGGCGCCAGACGCCGGCCGACCGGATGCAGTCGCTGCCCGACTACCTCGTCATGCTGGCCCAGATCACCGGCCTCATCGGCGCGTACCTGCTGCTCGTGGAGATCGCGCTGATGGCCCGGTCGCCGTGGCTGGAACACCGGCTCGGCTCGTGGCTCGCGTCCGCGCACCGCAGTCTGGGCGGCTATCTGGTGCTGCTGCTGTCCGCGCACGCCGGCCTCGTGATCGCGGCGTACTCGGTCAGTGTGCACGCCTCGCCGCCGACGGTGCTGGTCAGCATCCTCAAGACGTATCCGGGCGTGCTCGCGGCGACGATCGGCTTCCTGGTGATGCTGCTGGCCGGCTTCACCTCCGCCCGCGGCATCCGGCGGCGGCTGGGGTATGAGGGCTGGCACGGGATCCACCTGATGATGTACCCGGCGGCGGCCGCCGCGTTCTGGCACCAGATCAGCCTCGGCGCGCAGTTCACGCGGAACATGTGGGCGGCCGACGCGTGGGTGCTGCTGCACGCGGGGGTCGCGGCGGCGATCGTCTGCAACCGCATCGTGATCCCGCTGCTGAACAACCGGCACCACCGGTTCCGGGTGACGCGGGTCGAGATGGTCGGCCCGGACGCGGTGAGCGTCTACATCACCGGACGGCGGGTCGCCGACCTCGGGGCCGAGGCCGGGCAGTACTTCCGGTGGCGGTTCATGAGCCGCAGCCTGTGGTACCAGGCGCACCCGTTCTCGCTGTCGGCGGCGCCGCACGCGGACACGCTGCGCCTGACGTTCAAGTGCGTCGGCGGGTACACGCGACGGCTGCGGCGGCGGCTGCGGCCGGGGGTGAGGGTGTTCCTGGACGGGCCGTACGGCGCCTTCACCGGGGTGTTGCGGCGCCAGCACGGCGTGGTGATGATCGGCGGCGGCATCGGCGTCACACCGCTGCGGGCCATCGTGGAGACGATGCACGGCAGGCCGCAGGACATCGTCTTCATCCAGCGGGCGTCGACGGTCGGGGACCTGATCCTGACGCGCGAGCTCGAAGCGCTCAACGCGGCCGGGCGCATCCTCTACATCCCGGCCATCGGCAGCCGCAGGAACGACCCGCTGTCCGCCGACCGGCTGCTGGACCTGATCCCCGACCTGGACGAGCGCGAGGTGTTCATCTGCGGCTCGGTGGGGATGGCCGCCGCCGCGGTGCGGAACCTGCGGCGGGCGGGGGTCCGGCGGGGGCGGATCCACACCGAGATCTTCGACTTCTGATTCTGTCTTCGGCTTCCCGTTCTTCGTCTTCGGCCACCCCTTCTTCGCAGTGCCTCGTCATTCGTCGTCTGAGCTCGTCTGAGGACATCGGAGAGTCCCCATGCGCATCCCCCTGATCAAGACGCTGCTATCGCTCGTCGGCACGGTCGGCACGATGGCCGGCCTGCTGGCGGTCAAGACCTCGGCCCACGGGCTCTCGCCGGAGACGGCCCCGACCACGAAGGTCGTGCAGGGCACCGGTTCCCGCGCGGTCATGACCGTGACCGGGCCGGCGATCCCGATCACGCACGGCATCGTGCAGGTCCGCATCACGGTCGCCGGCGGCCGCATCACCGAGGCCTACGCGACCAGCCTCCCCCACGACAACGACGACTCGTGGGGCCGGTCGGTGGTCGCGGCCGGGATACTGGACCGCGAGACCGTCGTGGCGCAGTCGGCGCAGGTCCATGCGGTGAGTGGGGCGACGTATACGTCGAAGGCGTACAAGACGTCGCTGCAGGCGGCGATCGACGCCGCCCGGAGGTGAACTGGCTCTCGGCAGGCGGGTCCAGCAACCGGCCAGACGAAACGGCGGGCACCGGCCCGATGTCGGTACCCGCCGTTCTCCGGCGCGTCAGTGGTGGTGCCGCAAGGTCATGCGGTGTCCCATCGGGGCGCGCCGTTCGCCGACGGCATGAGGTGCGGTCTTGGCGCCGACGACGAAGCCGAAGACCGTCATCCACACCGGGGTGGCCAGGATCGCGATGATCCCGATCGGGCCGATCGCCGAGACGACGGCGATCGCCAGCGCGAGGTAGCCGAGCCAGGCGGGGATGTCGGAGCCGAGCAGGATCGCCAGTCCCGCCGCGGCGGCCAGCACGACCAGGCCGGCCTGCGCGGGCAGCATGATCGACTGAGACAGGAAGTTGAGATTGGCCGCCAGGGTGAGCTGGCTGTTGTCCGCGGCGCTGATCAGCGTCCACTGTAGGAAGCCGGCCGTGGCGAAGCCGCCGAGGAACAGGATGCCGCCGGCGAACGCCGTGTCGGCGAGCCACGAGTGCGACTCGTTGGCCCTGCGCAGCATCGTGCGCAGACCGCCGACGAAGAAGGCCAAGAGGATGACGCCGGCCGCCACCACGTACAGCGACCACGTCTCGCGCGTGGAATGGGTCTGGAAGTACGACACGACGGTCGTCGCGGGCGCGTTCTTGCCGGGCGCGTTGCCGTCGTTGAGGATCACGAAACCGATCACGAAGGCCACCACGGCCCCCAGCCCGAGGGGCCCCATCCAGCGACCCAACCGATCATTGCCCATGACGGCCTCCTCGGACCGCGGTTGATGAAGTCGAGGCCATTGTCCCATTCGGGGGATATCGGAGCATTTCTAAGTCGCCTGAACGGCCGATCGGAGCGCCCGCGCCGAGAACCACTCACTCACCCATCGCTTCACCCAAGTCCCGCAGCACCTCAGAAGCGGTGAGCGCGTCAAGCCGGCCGAACGGCGGGTACTCCCGGCCGGACCGGTAGTCCTCACCGTCGTGTCGGCTGCTGAGGAACACGGCGCGGAAGCGCTGGATTCCGCCGAATTCGCCGACGTACCCGACGCTGATCCCGGGATCCAGCTCCACCGTGACGGAGCCGCCGCCGGGCAGCGGCCGGGAGATCCAGCGCTGGATCCCGGCGTCCTGCGGCACTCCTCGCTGCCAGCCGCGTCGCTCCAGGCCCAGGACCTTGCCGACCGGAGTCTCCATGCCGGCGAACCGGGTCAGCACGCCGGCGGCCTTTTCCTCGTCGGTCAGCGTGTAGACAGTCCGTCCCAGCTGCTCGAACGGCTGGAGGAGCTCGTAATCCGCGAACACGTCGGACCACGCGGTGACTTCCTTGCCGCGATGCACGAGCTGCACCGGATGCACGATGCCGATCGAAGCACCGTCCGCGAGCTTGTATTCGTCGTCCGAGACGTCGGCGAACGTCTGATCCTCCGCGACGCGGAACGTGTCGCCCACCTCGTCGCCGACGAACGCAGCCCACACCAGACGCCGGACGACGTGCCGCAGCAGCGGATGCCCGACGAAGAACTCGCCGAACTCTTGCGACGTCCACCGCCGCTGCGTCACCATCGCGAGCTCGAAACGCGCGATCTGGCTCGTGGCAAGCGTCCGCACGTCCTTCTTCAGCCCGGAAAACCGTTGGTACGCAACCGGAGCGAGCTCGGCATCGTCCTTGGCACCCGGCTTCGGCAGAGCCTTCAGGCGCTTGCCCGCATGGTCCGTGACGAACGGCTTGAGCTGCTCGTCGAATCCCACCGTGAACTGTCGCGGACCGTAGTCCAGAACCAGCGTCCCGGCCGGCGCCAGCCCGAGGTCCGGGACGAGACGGTCCCCCAGTTGCTCCGCCGTGAGCCCCAGATCGTCGGCGATATCGGTGACCCGCCGAGCCGCACGCTCCTTCAGCGCCTTGAACTTGACCTTCTGCGAGATGTCGTAGAGGTGCGTCAACGCCGTGCCGCCGCCGATGTCGGCCAGCACATCCAGCCCGGTGACAGCCCGCTGATGCCCGTTCTCGCCGGGCCACAGCCGGATCATCGGGGACAGATGCCGCACCGTCTCGTCATCGCCGAACCAGCGCAGCGTGTCGAAAGCCCAAGCCTCCTTCGGGGGATATTCGGCCGCACGCCAGTTCTCGAACAGCGCCCACGCGAACGCCGCCAACGACGCCGGATCACAGAGGTCCTTCGCCTTCTGGACCCCCGGATACGGCTCGCCGGACTTGGACACCGCCAGCATGAGCAGCAGATGCCTCACCGACTCCTCGGGCAGCGCGGCCTGCCGTCCCTGAAGCAGAACCTGCGGCAGCGACCGGGGATCGGCCCAGCTCGGGATCTTCGGCATCACCTTCGGCAGAGTGAGCGTGCTGTCATCGGCGACGACGGCGGCGATCGCCTGCGCCACGGTCTCCCCATAGCCGGCCGCGGCTTCGGCGATCTCGTCGGTGAAACCCCGCGCGGCCAGCGTGCGGATCGTCAGCTCAGCGGCGTCCCGCGCCTTGCCGGGCTTGCCGAGCGCGACAGGTATCAGGGTTCTGGTGGCGACGCCGGGATGGCGCGTCAGCCAATGGAGCGCGATCGGCCGAGCCGTCTTCACCCGGCTGAGCCAGTCGGCCATGAGCAGCGCGATTTCCGGTGCGGCGTAAGGAGCGAGGTAGACGCTGCCGGCGCCCGGCTCGCGCCGCACCAGATTCATGACGGTCGGCAGAGCCTCGGCGCCGAAGCGCACGACCAGGCGCGGGATCCAGGTCCCGGCCTGCCAGGAATCCGGCTGCCACCGAGACAGGACCGCTCGCACGTCCTCCTCGGGACCGTCCATGGCGAAATGGCTGTTCGCGTACCATCCGGCGGAGCCGGAGGTACTGATGCGGCCCGCGATGTCCGCCCAGCTTTCAAGTCCCCAGTCGGGATTCGTCACCGGCTGCGCGCAAGCCCATCGCTCCTGCTCAGCCGGGCGCCATGCCATGACGACCTCGGTCGGCGCGCTCAGATCGGTGATGATGACGGGCTTGGCCGGCGTGCTGCCCTTCTTCGTCAGCCACGGCGGAGTGACGAACAACGGCGGCAGGGCGTCAACCTCGGCGTCGGGGACCCGGACGTTGGCAGCCCGCACTTTCTCGACATACCCACGTGCGGCCGGGGCGAGATTCGACAACTCATCCTGCACGATCTCGTCGTTGGCGAGGAGGTGCTGGCGCAGCACGTTCGCGGCGGCCGAGCCGCGTGGACTGCTTTGTAGAGCAGCGTCGGCCAGCACGCGCAGCGTACGCCGAGGGAAGTTCTCGGCAGCGGCCTGGAGCGCGGCCGAGATGTACTTCTTGTCGATGTTGTCGAGGAGGTACTGCAAGGGCTCCGCCGACGGGATGGCCGAGACGGCCGAAAGCAGAAGCTGGATGGTGTTCGGGTCGCTGACGGTGATGCGCCATCGGGACAGGATCGGCAGAAGATCGGCACCGAGATTGTCGACCGCCGTCCACAGGATGTGGGGCTCCTGGTTGAACGTCCACGCGGAAATGCTGTTCGCGGGGAAGGCTTTCGCCTGCTGCGCCGTAGTGAGCGAGCAGACCGTCAACCACGCGGACAAGTGCGACCGCGAGAGAAGGGCGAAGTCCTCCTCGACCCAGTCGACGTGGTCCGGCATCAAGAAGGAGGTCAGCAGGCGGGCCCAGGCGTGGCCGGGCGTCGTCGGATTCGTCAGCGTCCTCCGGTATCCCGCAAGGGTTTCGGAGGACTGTTCGTAGTCCTCGTCGGCCGCCGAAGCCAGATGCTCTCGGAGACGAACGGCGAGGTCGAGATACTTGGCCGCCTCGCCGATGTCCTCGTAGTGCTCGGTCTTGCGAGAGAGCCAGGCGGAGGAGCGGACTCCTTGGTGCAACCGGCCCGCGGCCTTCACGTCGAACAGCTCGACGGCCGCCGCCGCGGCGAACGCGTGGCCGCGCGTGGCGATCCAGGCGTCGATGACGCTCGCGGGGTTGTCGTAGACCGGCGTGTCCGGCGAGATCGCCATGGCTGCCCCGACGGCCGCCGCGAGCGGTGTGGCGGTGGCGATATCTCCTCGGCAGGCCCGAAACCGCTTGGCGACCTCGACCACGCTCGGGCCGTTGTCGAGGATCTTGTCGACCACGGCGCTGTGCTCGTCGAGCCAGGCCGCAAGGTAGGTCGCAGCTTGAGGATCCGCACTGAGCGGCGCGCTCGCAGCCCGGCCGCGGCGAGGTAGCAGGAGGCGCCGCATCGCCTCGGGGATCGCGCAGACGTCTTCCGACGGCGCGTCGGTAGCCCGAGTAGCGCGGCTCATGGACGGGACCCCCCGTCGCGGCCGCCAGGCACGACCAGCCCGGCTTCGTACGCCACCACGACCGCCTGGGCCCGCGTCGACAGGCCGAGCTTGGTCATGGTGCGGTTCAGATGCGTCTTCACCGTCGTCTCGCCGACGACCAGGTGTTCGGCGATCTCGGGGTTCGTCATCCCCTTGCCGACCAGCCGCAGCACCTCGATCTCGCGGGCGGTGAGCGCCGCCAGGTCGGCCGGCGGGCCGCCGGGGGTCTCGCCGCGCAGGGTGTAGGCCTCGATCAGCCGCTGGGAGATCGGCGGCGAGAACAGCATGTCGCCGTTCGCGACCACGGTGATGGCGGCCAGGAGGCGCTCCGGCGAGGTGTCCTTCAGGACGAAGCCGCTGGCGCCCGCCTTGAGCGCGGCGTACACGTAGTCGTCGAGGTCGAAGGTGGTCAGGATGAGCACCCGGGGCGTCTGGCGGCCGGCCGCCTCGCGCGCGGCGACCAGCTGCTCGGTGGCCGCGATGCCGCCCATGCCGGGCATGCGCACGTCCATCAGGACGACGTCAGGGTCCTGTTCCGCGGCGATGGCCAGCGCCTGTTCGCCGTCCTCGGCCTCGCCGACCACGTCCAGGCCGGGCGCCGCACGCAGCAGGGCGGCCAGACCCGCGCGGACGAGCACCTGATCGTCCGCGACCACTACCTTGATCACGCCCTACCCCCCGTCCCGGAACCACCGGCGGCGATATTACGGGGAGCGCGGCGCCCGGCCTAGGGGTCCCGGTCGGGATCCCGCTCGCCCGGAAGCGTCAGGACCACCTCGAACCCGCCGGCCGCGCGGGGCCCCGCGTGCAGCGTCCCGCCGTAGATCCGCGCTCGTTCCCGCATGCCGACCAGCCCGTTCCCGGAGCCCGCCACCGCGGGTCCCAGGGGAGTCGGTACGGGAGGAGCACCTTCCGTGAGCGAGCGTACACTCCCGCCGTCGTCGGAGACGCGCATCAGTACGTCATGATCCTGATATATGAGCTCGATCAGGGCGTCGGCGCCGGGCGCGTGTTTCATCACGTTCGTCAGCGACTCCTGCGCGACGCGGTAACAACACAGGTCCGGCCCCGGCGCGAGCACGACGGGCGTCCCGGTCACCCGCATCTCGGCGGCCACGCCGGCGGCCCGCACGCGGTCCAGCAGCTTCGGCAGCTGCGCCAACCCGGGAGCGGGCTCGACCGACGGCCGGTAAGCGGCTTCGGACGCGCCGTCCTCCGGGACCGGACGCAGCACCGCGAGCATGCGCCGCATCTCGCGCATCGCCTCGTGGGTGGCGTCGGCGATGGTGCCGAGGGACCGGCCGGCGGTCGGCGGATCGCTCTGCAGGACATAGCGGGCCAGGCCGGTCTGCACGGATATCACCGACATGTGGTGCGCGACCACGTCGTGCAGCTCGCGCGCGATCCGGACGCGCTCGCCGGCGACCGCCGCGCGGGCCCGCGCGGCTTGTTCCTCGCGGAGCTGACCGGTGAGCGAAGCCAGGCGTTCGTTGCGTTCAGCGAGTCGGCGCGTCTGGTTGCCGAAAACCCACGTCACCGTGACGACCAGCACGGTCTGGAGCACCGCGAGCACGATGCCGAGCACGATCAGCTTGAGGCTGTACTGGAGCCACACGGCGAGCACCATCAGCGCGTACAGAACGACGCGCCGCGGGGGTTCGCGGGTGGTGAGCGTGTAGAAGATGAGCAGGGGCACCCAGGCGATGGTGGTCGGCGGGTAGTCGAGCCCCGAGTACAGAACGATCATCGCGCTGGACGCCCACATCACCGGCACCGGGCGCAGTCGGCGCAGAGCCAGTGCCGCGCAGGACGCCACGGTGAGCGCGTAACCGAGGACGCCTATCGGGTGGAACGGGGTGTGCTGGCTGTCCTGCCTGCTGGAGACGAGGCGGCCGCCGGGTTCGTACGGGTACTGCTTCAGCCAGATCAGCGCGACCGCCAGCATCGCCGCCGCCACGAGCCCGTCCACTGCCTGTGGATGGGCGCGCAGCAGGCGGACGACGCTCCCGAGGGCCGCCTTGAGCCTGATCACGACTGTCTGCATCCGCCGCAGCGTAACGCCGGAGAAGGCGCCGGGTCACCGTGCTGCGGTCCACAGCCGCGTACGCCGTGAGGTGGAAGTCCACGGCGGCGTCGGCCTGTGGTCTACCCCGGGGAGGAGGCGGTCGCGCCGAGTCGGTCAGAGCTCTGATCAGAACGCTGATCAGGACTCTGATCAGCGGTCGATGCGGTGCGTGCCGGTACGCGTTGACTCCGCCCGATGCGGACCGGCACAGTTCGGAGCAGACCCGAAGTGCTCAGCCCGTGATCTTGTTGAAGATCTTCGAGTAGGCGTACCCGGTGCCCTTGTCGTAGCCGTCGACCTCCCAGAAGGCCAGTTCCGCCACACCGTGCGAGGCGGCGAAGCTCTCCAGCGTCTTGGCGTTGGACTGGGTGAAGTTCTCGTTGTCGTCGTTGTGCCCGGCGATCGGGGTCAGGCCGAGCATGCCCCACGACGCGCTGCTGGAGACGCCGAAGATCGACTTCAGCTGCGGCGCGGTGGCGTTCGCCGCGGACTCGGCGTCGTTCAGCGCGTTCTCGCCGTCACCGAAGTCCATCGTCATGATGTTGACGACCTTCACCGCGACGCCCTTGCTCTTGGCGTCCTTCAGCAGCGTCGTCGCGTTGGACTCCAGCCCGGTGGGGTCGACGGGCAGGGTGTAGTCGACCTGCACGCTCGGGTTCGCCTTCTGCAGCGCGGCCAGCGCCTGGTTCCGGCGGGAGTTCGCGGTCTTGTTGTTCAGGTCGTTGCCCTCGATGTCGAAGTCGAGGCGCGTGACGTGGTACGTGCTGACGATCTTGGCGTAGGCCGCTTGCAGGCTCGACACCGAGGTGCACTTCTCCGCCAGCTCGCCGCCGGAGGCGCCGCCGAAGGAGATGATGACGTTCCCGCCGGCGTTCTGCAGGGCGGTGATCTGGGAGCTGAACGCGCCGACCGAGTCGCCGCCGTCCTCCCACTCGGGGGTGCAGCCGGACTTCGGCGTGAGGAAGGCCAGCGTGTAGAACTTGTCGCCGCTGGCGGCCATGTCCTTGGCCATGTCGCCGGCGTCGGAGGAGGAGATCTGCAGGTAAGGCGCGGAGTAGTGGGCCGGGAAGCTCGCTCCGGCGTGCGGGGCCGGCGCCGCGTTGGCGGTCGCGGCGACGCCGACCGCGGCGACGGGCAGCAGCACGGCGGCGCCGTATATCAGCGTCCGGCGAAGGTTTCTGGGCATGCGGATCCTCCAGGTGCGTGGGGGTGGTACCTGTGTCCCGGCGTACGGAGTGTTAGTAAACTTTACTTACTCCATGCGGGAGAGTAGGCAGCCCGCGGCACTGAGTCAAGAGGCGGATGGCGCGCCGGGTCCGGGAGGATGGCGGACCCTGACGCGCGAGCCCTTACCGGGACGCCTTCCGCTGAGCCCTCAGCCACTCCTTGTTCATCGCCGCGATCGAGGTCAGCGGAATGCCCTTCGGGCAGGCCGTGGCGCATTCGCCGGTCAGCGTGCAGCCGCCGAAGCCCTCGGCGTCCATCTGCGCGAGCATGCCCACGACGCGCGTCTCGCGCTCGGGTGCGCCCTGCGGCAGCGTGTTGAGGTGGTTGACCTTCGCGGCGGTGAACAGGCTCGCCGAGCCGTTCGGGCACGCGGCCACGCAGGCTCCGCAGCCGATGCACTCCGCGTTCTCGAAGGCCAGATCGGCGGCCGGCTTGGGGATCGGGGTGGCGTGCGCCTCGGGGGCGGCGCCGGTGGGAGCGGTGATGTAGCCGCCGGACTGGATCACGCGGTCCAGCGCCGAGCGGTCCACGACCAGGTCCTTCACCACCGGGAAGGCCGCCGCGCGCCACGGTTCGACGTCGATGGTGGCGCCGTCACGGAAGCTGCGCATGTGGAGCTGGCAGGTCGTGGTCTTCTTCTCGGGGCCGTGCGCCTCGCCGTCGATCATCAGCGAGCAGGCCCCGCAGATGCCCTCGCGGCAGTCGTGGTCGAAGGCGACCGGGTCCTCGCCGGCGAGGATCAACCGCTCGTTGAGGATGTCGAGCATCTCCAGGAACGACATGTCCTGGCTGATGCCGTCGACCTCGTACGGCTGCATCCGGCCCGGCTGGGAAGCATTCGCCTGCCGCCAGACTCGCAAAGTGACCTTCATGCATAACTCCGCTGTGCAGGGTGAACGTACTCGAAGTCGAGCTCTTCCTTGTGCAGCACCGGCGGCTGCTCGAGACCGGTGTACTCCCAGGCGGCGACGTAGGAGAACTCGTCGTCCTTGCGCGCCGCCTCGCCGTCAGGGGTCTGCGATTCGGTGCGGAAGTGGCCGCCGCACGATTCGGTGCGGTGCAGCGCGTCCAGGCACATCAGCTCGGCGAGCTCGAAGTAGTCGACGAGCCGGTTGGCCTTCTCCAGCGACTGGTTGAACTCCTCGCCGGTGCCGGGCACCTTGATCCGGCGCCAGAACTCCTCGCGGACGGCCGGGATCCGGTCCAGGGCCTTGCGCAGGCCGGCCTCGTCGCGCGCCATGCCGCACAGCTCCCACATCAGCTCGCCGATCTCCCGGTGGAACGAGTCCGGGGTGCGGTCGCCGTCGACCGCGAGGATCGCTGCCAGGCGTTCCCGGGTCTCGCGAACCGCCTCGACGGCGGCCGGGTGGTCGGCCGTGACCGGTTCCGCGCCGGCGGTGCGGGCGAGGTAGTCGCTGATCGTCGCCGGGAGCACGAAGTACCCGTCGGCCAGCCCCTGCATCAGCGCCGAAGCGCCGAGCCGGTTCGCGCCGTGGTCGGAGAAGTTGGCCTCGCCGACCGCGAACAGCCCGGGGACCGTGGTCTGCAGGTCGTAGTCCACCCACAGGCCGCCCATCGTGTAGTGCACGGCCGGGTAGATGCGCATCGGGACGCGGTACGGATCCTCGTCGGTGATCCGCTGGTACATCTCGAAGAGGTTCCCGTACTTCTCCTCGACCGCCTTGCGCCCGAGGCGCTTGATGGCGTCGGCGAAGTCGAGGTAGACGCCCTGGCCGCCGGGCCCGACGCCGCGGCCCTCGTCGCAGACGTTCTTCGCGGCGCGCGAGGCGATGTCGCGGGGCACCAGGTTGCCGAAGGACGGGTACTGGCGCTCCAGGTAGTAGTCGCGCTCGTCCTCGGGGATCTTGTCGGGAGAGCGTTCGTCGCCCTTGGCCTTCGGCACCCAGATCCGGCCGTCGTTGCGCAGCGACTCCGACATCAGCGTCAGCTTCGACTGGTGGTCGCCGGTGCGCGGGATGCAGGTCGGGTGGATCTGCGTGTAGCAGGGGTTCGCGAAGTAAGCACCCTTACGGTGCGCGCGCCAGATGGCGGTCGCGTTCGAGTTCATGGCGTTGGTCGACAGGTAGTAGACGTTGCCGTAGCCCCCGGACGCCAACACGACCGCGTCACCGAAGTACGTGGAGATCTCGCCGGTCAGCAGGTCGCGCACGACGATGCCGCGGGCCCGGCCGTCGACGACGATCAGATCGAGCATCTCGGTGCGCGCGTGCAGCTCGATGTTGCCCGCGGCGACCTGTCGCATCATCGCCTGGTACGCACCGAGCAGAAGCTGCTGTCCTGTCTGCCCCCGCGCATAGAAGGTGCGGGACACCTGCACGCCACCGAACGAGCGCGTGTCGAGCAGCCCGCCGTATTCGCGCGCGAACGGAACACCCTGCGCGACGCACTGGTCGATGATCTCCACCGAGATCTGTGCCAGCCGATGCACGTTCGACTCCCGCGACCGGAAGTCGCCGCCCTTGACGGTGTCGTAGAACAGCCGGTGCACCGAGTCGCCGTCGTTGCGGTAGTTCTTCGCGGCGTTGATGCCGCCCTGCGCGGCGATGGAGTGCGCGCGCCGCGGCGAGTCCTGGAAGCAGAACTGCACGACGTGGTAACCCGCCTCGGCCAGCGTCGCCCCGGCGGAGCCGCCGGCCAGGCCGGTGCCGACGACGATCACCGTGCGCTTGCGGCGGTTGGCCGGGTTGACCAGCTTCGCCTCGAAGCGGCGGGTGTCCCACCGTTCGTTGATCGGGCCGGTCGGGGCCTTGGTGTCGGCGATCGGGTCGCCGACGGTGTAGTCGGCCTGATTCATGGTCACCACAGCCTCGTTCACTTCACCAATCCGCTCATCACGCCCACCGGCACCGCCACGAAGGCGAGCGTGAGCAGCACGGCGACCACGTTGCCGGTGGTCCTGATCAGGCGGTCGCGCTTCGCACTGCCCACGCCGAGCGTCTGCGCGGCGGACCAGAAGCCGTGCTGGATGTGCAGGCCCAGCGCGCACACGGCCACGATGTAGATGACGTCGCCGTACCAGTGGTCGAAGGTGGACACGACGTTCGCGTAGGGGTGGCCCGGCTGGAATCCCGAGTGCACGGTGCCGGTCGTCAGGTCGAGCAGGTGCCAGACGATGAACAGCGCGAGGATGATGCCGCCCCAGCGCATGGTCCGGGTCGCGTAGCTGCTCCCGGCCTTGCGGTGCTCGTACTTCACCGGACGCGCCCGGAGGTCGCGCCGGCTGAGCTGGTAGGCGGAGACCACGTGCGCGACCACGGCGGCCACCATCACGACGCGGATGACCCACAGCGTCCAGCTGTAGTGCATGACGGGCTCGCCCATGGTCCGCAGCCAGTGCGCGTAGCCGTCGAACTGCCCGGGTCCGAAGAAGACCTTGAGGTTCCCGAAGGCGTGGGCCAGCAGGTAGAGCACCATGAGCAGGCCGCTGACCGCCATGACGGCTTTCTTGCCGACGGAGCTGTCCCAAGCAGCGCGCAGGGAGGGCGGACGCCGGTCCGTCCACGTCGCGGTAACCATGCGCTCGACGGTAAGAGTCACTGATCGATTGGTCCAAGACATGGATCACCTGGTGACGATAGAAGCCGCCTATGATGGTGGAGGGGACCGGGAAAAGGATCACGTGCCATGCAGTTCCACCAGCTCCGTTACTTCGTCGCGGTCGCCGAGGCCCGCCACTTCACCCGCGCCGCCGAGGCCCTGCATGTGACGCAGCCCTCACTGTCGCAACAGATCAGAGCGCTGGAGCACGAGCTCGGGGCGGACCTGTTCCTGCGCGCCCGCGGCAACATCACGCTGACCGACGCCGGGGAAGCTCTGCTGCCGATGGCCCGCCGCATCCTGGCCGACGCCGATGCGGCGCGGCGGGAGGTCCAGGAGCTGGCGGAGCTGCGGCGGGGTCACGTGCGGCTCGGTGCGACGCCGTCACTGTGCACGGGACTGCTTCCGGATGTCCTGCGTACCTACCACCGGCGCTATCCCGGCATCCAGCTGCTGGTTCAGGAGAGCGGTTCGCACGACCTCGTCCGTGACCTGGCGCGCGGTGCTCTCGACCTGGCGCTGGTCGTGCTGCCGCTGCCGTCCCCGTCGCCGGCGTTGACCACCGAGGAACTGTTGCGGGAGGACCTGGTCGTGGTGTCGGCCCCGCACGTCCCGCCGCCGGGCGACGGCCGGCAGGTGCGGATCGCAGACCTCGAACACGAGCAGCTGATCATGTTCCGCCATGGCTACGACCTGCGCGACCTGACCGTCGCGGCGTGCCGGGCGCAGGGCTTCGAACCGGTCTTCGCAGTCGAGGGCGGGGAGATGGACGCGGTGCTCGGCTTCGCGCGGGCCGGGCTCGGGGTGGCGATCGTGCCGAGCATGGTGGCGCAGAACGCCGGTCCGAGCCTGCGGGTGACGCCGATCGCGCCGCCGGCAATGCATCGCACCATCGCGCTGGCGCATCGGAGCGATGTCGTGCTGCCGCGCGCCGCGCAGGAGTTCCGGCGGACGCTGCTGGGGCGCACGACGTCGGGTGTCGCCGAAGCCTGAGACAGCGAAACGCGCCGAGCCCAACGGCTTCGGCGTGTTCCGCGGGAACGGAGTCCGGCCGGCAAATCCGGTCAGGACTCAGGGGTCCAGTCGGCTGGCAGCCCGGACTGCGCCAGGACGGAGCTGAGGCTGTAGAAGTCCCGGTCCGCGGTGATCCGCTCGCCGCGCGTGTCGAGCAGAGTGGCCATGGGGACGTCGAACGGCGTCGGGGCTCCCTTGAGGTGGCCGCCGTAGACGGCTTCGATCGTGACGTGGTCGCCGGCGCGGTAGGCGCTGGTGATGGTCACGTGCACGTCGTCGATCATCGCGTCGGTGCGGGCCTTCCAGCCGGAGATCTGCTCCTGCCCGGTCAGGGTGGCGCCGATCGCGTGGTCGGTGTAGGTGGCGTCGGCGGTGAACAGCGCGCCGAGCGCCTTCGGGTCGGTGCCGGTCCAGGCCGCGGCCCAGGCGGTGACGATCTCGGGGATGGTCGTGTCGGCGTTCATGGTGGTGCTCCCTCGGGTTCTCCGGTATCGCGTGGATAAGGGGTCTGACAGGCTTCAGGGGGTCAGGATGATCTTCCCGGAGACCGTTCCGGACTCCGCGAGCCGCAGCGCCTCGGCGGCCTGGGCCAGCGGCAACCGCGCCGCGACCGCGGTGGTGATCTCACCCCGCCGCAGGGCCGCGAAGACCTGCGTGAGGTCGGCGGCCACCCGGGCGCGGAAGCGGTTCTGGTTCAGCTTCTTGCCGGCCCAGATGTTGAAGAACGAGGCGCTGCGGCCGTTGGGCAGGGCGGTCCACAGCATGGTGCGGAGCACGATCTTCAGGACCGGCCACTGCTTCCAGCCGCTGTCGTCGCGGGTCGAGGCGCTGCCGTAGGCGACGAGGGTGCCGCCGGGGGCGAGCAGGTGCCAGGAGTCGATGACGCTGCGGCCGCCGACGTGGTCGAAGACCGCGTCCACGCCGCGCGGGGCCAGGTCGCGGACCTGCTCGGGCACATCGCCGGCGCGGTAGTCGACCGGGATGACGCCGGCGGCGCGCAGGGCGTCGTGGTTGCGGGCCGAGGCGGTGCCGATCACCGTCACCCCGGCGGCCAGCGCGAGCTGGGTCAGGACCGAGCCGACGCCGCCGCTGGCCCCGTGCACCAGGATCGTCTGGCCGGCCTTCACATGCGCCTTGCGGTGCAGCATCTGCCAGGCGGTGATGCCGTTGACCACGACCGTCTCGGCCTGCTCTGCGGTCAGCCCCCCGGGGACCTCGACGGCGTCCCGGGCGTCGACGAGCACGTGGCTGGCCCATCCGCCGACCTTGGTCAGCACCGCCACCCGGCGGCCCAGCCGGCCCGGGTCCACCCCGGCGCCCACGGCGTACACGCGGCCCACGACGTCGTAACCGGGAACGAAGGGGAACGGCGGCTGGTCGTAGTAGCGGCCGCGGCGCATCTGCTGCTCGGCGAAGGACACCCCGGTCGCCTCCATGGCGATCACGATCTGCCCGGCACCGGGCTCGGGCACCCGCGAGGTGCGGACCTGCAGGTCCTCCGGCTCCACGATGCCCGGCAGAACCACCTGGACGAGAGTCTGATCGGTCATGGCCGAGGCCTTTCTCTAGAAGCTCTTGTGTTCGTTACAAGTTATAACTCCCGTGAGGGTGAGTGTCAATCGCGCTAGTGATAGCCTCTAACTGAATTGGCGCCCCGCGAAGGGAGAAGCTCATGGCGACAGCCCGCGCAGAGACCGAGACACCCAGGCAGCGCTACCGCGCGCAGGTGCAGGAGGAGATCAAGCAGCACGCGTGGGAGCAGATCGCCTCGGCGGGGGCGTCCGCCCTGTCGCTGAACGCCATCGCGAAACAGATGGGAATGAGCGGCCCGGCGCTGTACCGCTACTTCGCCAACCGCGACGAGCTGATCACGGCGCTCATCCGCGACGGCTACGAAAGCCTGGCCGCGACGATCCGCGAGGCGGTCGCGGAGGGCGCGGATCTCAGGGGCCTGGCACAGACACTGCGCACATGGGCGCTGGAGGATCCGCAGCGCTACCTGCTGATCTACGGCACCCCGGTCCCCGGCTACCAGGCACCGGAGGACACGACGCGGCTGGCGTCGGAGGTGATGACGGCGCTCCTGAACGCCAGCAGCGGCGAAGGGCTCGGCGCCCTGCCCGAATCACCGCTGCAGACGCATCTGGCGGAGCACAACGTGTGGGCCGGAGCGCATACGGACGAGCCGCAGACACTGCACCGCGCGCTGATTCTGTGGACGCGGCTGCACGGAGTGCTGTCGCTGGAGGTGGCGGGGCACTTCGCGGGGATGGAGTTCGATCCGGCGGTACTTTATGCGGCTGAGGTGGAGGCGATCGCGGGCTCCTGACGGAGCGGTCGGGCGGCGCGACGGTCACCTGGGTCTGTGTGCGCGGCGGGACAGTACGGCGTGTGCCGAGCATGTCGCTCGCCTGTCACCACAGACCAGACAGCAGAGCCCTGCGGTCAGACCACCACTGACTCCCCAACCGGAATCGCGGTCACCGGCACGTCCGTCAGCCCGCCCTGCCCGATCGTCCGCATCGCGAACTGCTGCCCCATCTCACTCAGCAGGAGCTCGTGGATCTGGTACGCCCGCTGCGGCGCGACATCGCGCACGTAGTCCGCCGCCTCGCCGACCTTCGTCCACGGGCCGCTGGTCGGCAGCAGGAGGGTCTCGACCGGCGCGTCCGGGACGTGGTAGGCGTCGCCGGGGTGGTAGAGGCGCTCGTCGACGAGGTAGCCGACGTTCGCGACGCGGGGGATGTCGCGGTGGATCAGGGCGTGCGTGTCACCGAAGACCGCGATGTCGAAGCCGCCGATGGTGTGGCGGTCGCCGGCGGCCACGGCGGTGACCTGGCCGCGCCGCGCCGACCAGCGCCCGACGACGCTCTCCGGGCCGTATACGCGCAGCTCGGGGCGTGCCTCCAGGGCCTGCGCGATCAGCTCCTCGTTGAAGTGGTCGAAGTGCTCGTGCGTGATCAGGACCGCCTCGGCCGCCGCCACCGCCGCGTCCGCGTCGGGGGTCAGCCCGCCCGGGTCGATGACGATGCGGCCCTGGTCGCCGACCAGCGAGACGCAGGCGTGGGCGTGTTTGATCAGCTGCATGGTGGGCTCCTGAGATCGTCGGCCGCTACAGGCCGACTCTACGTCGGCGGATAATCGTCGGCCTCTTTGTCGGCCGGCCGGGATGATGGTCGGCATGACGACCACAGGCGAGTGGGCGATACGTCGCGCCAGCGTGCACGATCCCGAGGCGGCTGAGTTGCTGATCTCGTACTACGACGAGCTGGTGAGCCGGTACTGGCAACGGCCCTGCGAGCCGGGCGAAGTCGATGCCGCGATGCGCGACGAGCCCAACGACGACCTCGTCGTGTTCCTCGTGGCCACCTACGACGGCACGCCGGCCGGCTGCGTCGGGCTGCGAATGCTGGCTCCGGATCTGGCTGAGCTGAGCCGGATGTACATCCGCCCCGAATTCCGCCGCGCAGGCGGCGGACGCCTGCTTCTCGGGGAAGCCGATCGGGCCGCCGCCGACCTCGGCGCACGGGCGATTCGCCTGGACACACGAGGCGACTTGGTCGAAGCGCGCGCGATGTATGCCCGCTACGGCTATCGCGAGATCCCCGCCTACAACGACAGCCGGTACGCGAACCACTGGTTCGAGAAGCCGATCCCGGCAGAGCCGGTGAGAATGGGGACGTGACCGTCGACGAATCGGTCCGCGAACCGCCCGGCGCCGCCCTGCGCTCGCTGATCGGGTGGTACTCGGGCTATCGCCAGGTGGACGTGCCGCCGATACGGCACCGCGGGCTGCCGTCGCCGTATCTGACGCTCATCCTCACGCTCGACGACCCCCTCACCGTGCTCGCGCATCCCGATCCGGGGCAGACGCCGGGCGATTTCCGGCTGCTGCTCGGCGGGCTGCACACCGCTCCCGCGCTGATCAGCCACGACGGGCGCCAATCCGGTGTGCAGATCGCGCTGAGCCCGCTGGGGGCCCGAGCCGTCCTGGGAATCCCGGCCGGCGAGCTGGCCGAGACCGATGTGGCGGCTGACGACGTGCTCGGCCGCGACATCGTCGACGCTCACGAACAGCTGCGGTCGGCGAAGGATTGGCCGCAGCGGTTCGCAGTGGTCGACGACTGGCTCGCGAAGCGTGCGGCGAAGAACGAGGCGGCGATCCCCGCGGAACTGAGGCACGCCTGGCGGCTGCTCCTTCGCTCGGGCGGCACGCTGCCGATCGCCGAACTGGCCGAAGAGTCGGGCTGGAGCGCACGACGCCTGTCCGAACGCTTCACCGCGGAATTCGGGCTGACGCCCAAGGCCGCGGCCCGGGTGATCCGCTTCGACCGGACCCGGCGGCGGCTGACCGATCGGGCTCGCAGCGGTCCCGTCGACCTGTGGCCGGATGCCGGTGCCCGCCGCGGCGGCCCGAACCTGGCCGGCGGTGCCCGCTCCAGCAGGCCGGACCCGACCGAACGCGCCCGCCGCGGCAGCCTGGGCCTGGCCGACCTCGCCGTCGAAGCGGGCTACTACGACCAGGCCCACATGGACCGCGAGTTCAACGCGCTGGCCGGATGCCCGCCGGTCGCCTGGCTCGCCGAGGAGTTCCGAAATATCCAATCGGGCGCGGCCCTCGGCGAGTGAGCCTGAAGGCGTCCCGCCAGACGACCGCAAAGGAGCTCTGACCGCCATGGCCACCGAAACCGAAACCACGCCCCCGCCGCAGGTCTGGCCCACGCTGCGAGCGAACGACGCACCCGCGCTGATCCGCTTCCTCGCCGAGGCCTTCGGGTTCGAGGCGACCGTCGTCTACCAGGACGGCGACCAGGTCCACCACGCCGAACTGGCCTGGCCCGAGGGCGGCGGCGTGATGCTCGGCTCGGCCAAGCCCTCCGACGGCGACGCCTGGCCGCTGGCCCCCGGCGCGTTCGGCGCCTACGTCGTGACCGACCACCCCGACGAGGTGTTCGCCCGCGCCAAGGCCGCCGGAGCCGAGATCCTTCAGGAGGTCTACGAGACCGACTACGGCTCTCGCGACTTCCGGGTGCGGGACCCCGAAGGGAACCGCTGGTCTTTCGGGACGTACCGCGGACATCCACGGAAGGAGGCTTAGGTCCGGGTAGGGGGCTCACGACCGGGATAGAAGCTCAGCTCGGACAGAAGCTCAGCTCGGACAGAAACTCAGGTCCGGGGACCGAATCAGGCCTCGGCGAAGAGCACCGTGGCGACATGGTGCGTGTCCGCGTACTCCCGCACCGACGTGATCTTCCCGTCCCGCACGGTGAACACCGCGGCGCAGCGGTTGTCGTACGTCGCGCCGTTGGCCGCGGTCGCCTTGGACGTCCACTCCGCCAGCACCTGGTCGCCGTCGGCGAAGGCGTTGACGAGGCCGATCACCACCGGCGCCGAGCCGTCCAGGTAGCGGCCCATGCCGCCGAGGAAGTCGTCGATGATCGCGTCGCGCCCCTCCCACAGGCCCGACATCGGCAGGCTGCCCGGGTAGAGCCAGGTGGCGTCGTCGGCGAAGCTCGCGACGATCGTCTCGGTGTCGCCGTCGCGGACGGCCTCCACGTAGCGGACGACGACGGTCTTCGGGTCGGTGACGGCGTTCATGATCATGCTCCTCATAGGTGGTTCGCTGTGGGGTGGGCCGGGTCAGGCGATGGTGAGCACGGCGTTGCCGCGAACCTCGCGGTCCCGCAGCAGCGCCAGCACCTCGGCGGTCTCGGTCCAGTCGGCGACCAGCCCGATCTCAGGGTGCAGACGGTCGCTGGAAACGAGGCGCACCAACGTCTTCAGGTCCTGGGCGTAGGTCGAGTCCGAGTCCGCGTAGTGGAAGTGCCGGATGGTCGCCGACTCGGGACCGGCGAAGAAGTCGAAGAAGTCGAGCGTGACCGGCTGCCGGCTGGCCTGGCCGAACCAGACCAGCGTCCCGCGCCGCGCCAGCTTGGCCAGCGCGGCCGGCAGATTCGGGCCGCCGGTGGACTCCAGCACCATGTCGAAGGGGCCCTCGGCGTCCTCGACGCTCCGCACGACGCGCGCCGCGCCGAGCTCCAGCAGCCGGGCACCGCGCTCGGGCGAGGAGCTGACGGCGGTGATCTCCAGTCCGGCCGCCGCCGCGAGCTCCACGAAGTAGTGCCCGACGCCGCCGGACGCTCCGGTCAGCAGGACTCTGCTGCCGGCGACCGAGCTGGTGACGCGCAGCAGCCGCAGCGCGGTGAGCCCGGCCAGCGGGAGGGCGGCCGCGGTGACGGCCGGGACCTCGTCCGGCAGCTCGGCCAGCGATTCGGTCGGGACCGCGACGTACTCGGCCCAGCCGCCCTGCGGCGGGTGGCCGACGACGCGGGTGCCGGCCGCCGGGCCGGAGCCGTCGGCCGCGGCCTGGACCACGAGCCCCGCGACGTCCTTGCCCGGGCGCCAGCCGGGACGCGGCGCCTCCAGCTGGAAGGTCTCCCCGCGGTTGACGGAGTAGGCCTCCACCTTGATCAGCGCCTCGTCCGGGCGCGGCTGCGGCTGGTCCACCGCGGCCAGTGCGACGGACGGGCCGGGCCGGCCGGTCGCTGTCATGGCCTTCACGGCGATCCCCTTCCTGGTCGGGCCGCTGTTTTCGATGGTCGCGGCGGCTTCGGGATCAAGAAGACCACCGGGGCGGACACAGGGTCCAACAACCGGCCGCGGGTTTCGACAACCATCGGTGGTAGGCCATGGTGGAGAGCATGGATCTTGATCTGGCGCAGGTGCGGGCGTTCGTCGCCGCCGCCGAGCGGCTGCATTTCGGGCAGGCCGCCGAGCAGCTCGCGGTGAGCCAGCAGGCGCTGTCCAAGCGCGTCGCGCGCTTGGAGGCCGAGCTCGGGGTGCAGCTGTTCTCGCGCGGCGGGCACGCGGTCGAGCTGACCGAGGCCGGGCGCCGCTTTCTGGAGCCGGCGCGGCAGACGCTGGCGCACGGGGACCGCGCGGTGGCAGCGGCGCGGCATGTCGACCGGCCGCTGCGGATCGACTTCTGGGGTCACCTGTTCGCGCCGATGCGGACGCTGGCGCCGGTGATCGACCACGTTGCGGGAGTGGTGGCCGTCGAGACCGGGCCCGGACGCGATCTGCCGGCCGTCCTCGACGCGCTGGGCCGCGCGACGACCGACGTCGGATTCGGGCGCGTGCACGGGGTCGAGGATTCTCGGGACGCGGCATACACGCATCGGCTGGTCCGGTTGGAGCCGGTGGATGTCGTGGTCGGGGCGGATCATCGGCTCCACGGCGCATCGGAGGTGCGGCCGGAGGAGCTGCGGGACGGCGTTCTGTGGTGTCCGGCGGCATTGGAGCGACTGGACTTCTATCAGCGGTTCGCAGAGTACTTCGACATCCCCGCCGGCTCCGGGACGGCGAACCTCGGGATCGAGCACTTTCTGGAGCAGGTGGCGGCCGATCCCCTGCGCTTCGCACTGGTTCCGGCGGATCTGGAGCTGCCGGAACGGGTTCGCGTCCGGTCGCTGCCGCTCGTTTCGCCGACGCCGCTTTATGCCTGGTCCTTGATGTGGCGGACCGAGGATCCGCATCCGGGGGTCGAGCCGCTGGTGCGGGCGTTCGGCGAAGTGGGTGGTCGGCGGCGGTGGCTGGAGTATCGGCCGGGGCGCGACTGGCTCCCGGCGGGGGACGCCGCGGAGGTCTCGAACGCCGGGTAGCCCGAGGCCCATTCGGGGGACGAGCCGCAGCGGCGCCGGGTGCGCGCCGGCCAGGTGCGTGTTTCCCTGCAACGGGGCCGTTCGGCTCCAGAACGGGAAGGAAGCATGATCATGGCCAACTACGACCCGAGCCAGATAGCGAACCTCGTCGGCCAGCTCGGCGGTGACCATCAGCAGGCGGCGCGGCAGCTGCAGCAGATGGGCGGTCAGATCGACCCGCGGCAGCACGGGGACGCGCTGCAGCAGATGGGGATCGACCCGCGGAAGCTGCAGAACGGCGGGTACCAGCAGCACCTGGACGCCCAGGACCAGCCCGGTTTCCAGGGATACCGGAGCGGCGACATGTCCGGTCAGACGCCTCAGTTCGGCGACGCCGGGCAGGGCCGGATGGGCCGGGACCAGATGAGTCGGGGTCAGATGGGCCAGGGTCAGATGAACCAGGACCAGATGAACCAGGATCAGATGGGCCAGATGGGCAAGAGCCAGAGGGGCCAGGGCGCTCAGGACCGGAGCGGCCAGAACTTCCAGCAGTTCGACCAGAGCCAGGGTGGCATGCGCGGCATGAAGCCCGACCCGGACCAGCAGATGACCGACGATCGGGCGATGACCGGCCGGCAGCACCGAAAACGCCAGCAGCAGGGGTCGCGCCGGCAGGGGCAGGGGCAGCAGGACTACTCCGGCCAGCAGGATCGCTGACAACTCGGGGTGAGCCCGTGCTTTGACAGGTACCACCAACTGGCCGGTCGCCGTGTTCGTCGCGGCGGCCGGCCATTGGATGGGCGGGTCGTGGTTCGCCTGAGCGGCAACGAATTTCAGCCGGCATAGACCTCGAACTCTGATACCTGTCCCGCCGGCCACCCGGTGTTGGCGGTGAACGTCAGCCGGACGTAGCGCACACTGGTCGCCGGGAACGTGATCGTGACCTTGTTGCCGGCCGCCGGATCGAAGAGGTACCCGGCAGAGGCGACCAGTGTCGAGGAGGCGCTGGAGGTCGCGCCGCCGGTGACCGTCAGCGTCTGCGTGCGAGCAGCCCAGGCCGTGGCCGGCGGCAGCTTCAGCACGATCCGCGAGACCGACGTGGCCGCGCCCAGATCGACCATCAGCCACTGCGGGAAGGCGCTGTCGACGCTCTCCCAGTAGCTGTTCGCATCACCGTCCACAGTGTTCGACGACGCGTAGTTCTGCGTGTGCCCGCTCTCCGACGTCGCCTTCCCGAGCGCCAGGTTCGAGTTCGCGGCCGCGTCCGTCGTCGCGGTGACCGTCACAGAAGGCTGGGACAGGTTCCCGGCCGCGTCGGTCGCGACCACGGCGAAGCCGTACGCCGTGGACGGCGACAGTCCGGTGACGGTGGCCGTCGTCGCCCCGGTGGTCGACACCGTCGCGCCACTCATCTTCACCTGGTAGCCGGTGACCCCGACGTTGTCGGTGGACGCGCTCCAGGACAGCGACACGCTCGACGAGGTGTGACCGGTGACTGCGAGGTTCGTCGGGGCGGAGGGCGGCGTGTGGTCACCACCGCCGCCACCGGTCGGCGCGTAGACCTGGAACTCCGACAGCTGCCCGGCCGGCCAGCCGGTGTTCGCTGTGAACGTGGCCCGCAGGTAGCGAGCGGACGCGGTACCGAGGTTGACCGTCACCGTGTTCCCCGTCGCCGGGTCGAAGGTGTAGCCCGCCGATCCGGCCAGGGTGCCGAAGGTGCTGCCGTCGGAGCTGCCGGCCAGCGTCAGGGTCTGCGTCCGTGCACCCCACGCCGACGGCAGCTTCATGACCACCGAGCCGACCGACGTCGCCGCGCCCAGATCGACCTGGAACCACTGTGGGAAGGCGTTGTTGGTGCTCTCCCAGTAGGTGTTCGGATCGCCGTCGACGGCGTTCGCCGCCACGAAGTTCTGCGAGGTGCCGCTGGCCGAGGCCGGCTTGCCCTGGGCCAGGTTGCCCGATCCTCCGCCGCCGGAATTGAGGACCGGCTGCGTCGGCCGCGTCGCGGTCAGGGCTATCTGCCCCTTCAGCATCCGCCCGCCGTCGGCGGTGAGCCGCAGGTAGTAGTCCGACGAGCACGCGGTCCCGTCCTCGTCGAGGGCCAGCAGGCCGGACCCCGTCGGCGACATCGACTGGTTCTCCGCGGTCTTGGCGATCTGGTTGCCCTCGCCGTACTCGTCGAACATCGAGATGTAGATGCTCTGCGTCCCGGCGCGCACCATGTTGTAGAACTGCCGCCACATGAAGTCGCCGTGCCCGCGCTGCCGGCCGGAGACGTCGCCGGGCAGGACACACGGCTGGTAGTCGACGTTGTTGGCGGTGCAGTCCGCCAGGTCCGGCACGGTGAGGTTGGTGTAGGCGCTGTCGGAGTCGGCCATGGTGCCGATCGCGCCGACCATCCACGGCGAGAGCATGTCGAAAGCGTGGTAGACGCCGATATAGCCCGAGCGCGAGCCGCCGGTGCCGGTGCGCCACTCCCGCGGCACGCCGCCCATCACGTAACAGCCCTGATTCTTGAACCAGGTGACGACGTCCAGACAAGTCGGGGCGTCCCAGGGGTGGTTCGCGTCGTTGAAGCCGAAGCCCCAGATGCCCACCACCGGCTTGCCGTTCTGGCGCGCGTAGGCGGAGGAGGCGGTGAGGGCGGACATCTTGTTCGTCCAGTCGGACTTGATCTCCGACTGCATCGCCGTCCAGCCGGTGACGTCGTACATGATGTAGAACTTGCGGCTGTGGGTCTCCGCGGACGAGCGGACCTTCGTGGCCATCGCGTCGCGGGTCGGGCCCTCGGAGCTGTTCGGGTTGAAGCGTTGCAGGGCTGCGGTGTCGCAGCCGTTCTGCTGCATCCACAGGAAGTGGCTGTCGACCGTCTGCTGGTCGTAGGACGAGAAGAGCGTCGCGGGCTGGCCGTTGCCGAGATTGGCGTACGCGGTCTGGTACGTGTGCGTGTACTCGCGCATGTCCGGCCACGCCTTGATGACGTTGTTCGACGGCGAGGGCGTCTGCGACCAGTTCTGGGACCAGTGCCACCAGCCGTTGATCGGCGCTGCGTCCCCGGCGCACGCGAACCATCCCTGGTAGCCCACGGTGATCTTGCCGACGACGTCGCCGGCCGGGCTCGCCGCGCGCGCCGCCGGCGCCGCGAGCAGTTCCGGTCCGGCGATCAGGGCCGTGGCGGAGCCGGCCGCGGCGGTGGTGAGGAATCTTCGGCGGGTGAGGGTCATGTGCGTTCTCCTCGGGACTGGCAGTGACGCGCTTCCGACAGGGAGGTGCAACTTTCGTACGAGTCATAGTTACAAAGGAGAAGGAGCCTTGCAATATCCAGATAACCTGCGAGTAAGGGCTCGAAGATGGAGCCGGGTGTAGGTTCGCTGCATGTCTGCACCCCCGGTCCTGCGCGACGTCTTCCGAACCCTGATGGAACGGCGCGGTGACGCCTCCGCCTCGATCACGTTCGACGACGGCCCGGGCCCGATCGCCAGACTCGACGTGTTCGTCTACCGGCCGGCCGACCCGGCGGGATTGACCACGTTCGTCACAGTCGGGATGTCCACGGCGCCGATGCCTTCGCCGGACGGCCAGGAGGGCGGCCGCGCCGAGTTGTGGCTGTCCCGCGCCGGGGCGCTCGCCGAGGAGGACGAGCAGCAGATCGCGATGCAGCTGGCGAACCTGGCCGTCTATCCGTGGAAGACCGGCCGGGCGGTGAGCTGGGCGCAGATCGTCGGGTTCGAGCACGACTTCCCGACCTTCCCCGGCTGCCCGGCGGTCTTCCTGGCCGGGCCGCTGCTGGCGGACACCCCCGACTGGCTCGACACCTGCGAGGGCACCGTGCGGGTGATAACGGTCGTGCCGATCACGGAGCAGGAACGGGCCACCGCCGCGACCATGCCGCCGATGACGTTCGCCGGCCATCTCCTCGAGGCGCGGAATGTGTTCACAGCCCCGGCGGCGACGGGCGCCTGATCCCTTGTACTGAACCGCTTGTCCTGATCGGCGAAAACGCGACGGCCCCGACTCGGCGAACCGAGTCGGGGCCTTCGCGTTGGGCGGCTGCTCACCGAGACCTGCGTCTACGTGCCCTGCTTTGTATCTAACTGCCCAAACCTGTATCTATTTACCCAAATCTATGTAGGTCTTGTCACCGCCGAGGTCGGGCAGGAAGCCGAACTGCAGGCCCTTCGCACCGGCCGGGACTTCGAAGGCGACCGGGCCGCGCATCGAGGCGCCCGCGGCCATGCTGCCGTCCGGCGGGTTGCCGTCGACGCCCATGACGATGGTCTCGTCGTAGGTCGCGTTGGTGGAGTCCTTCAGGCCGAACTGCAGCATGCTCGAGAAGGCCTGCTCCTCGCCGCTGCTGTTCTTCACCTCGACGTCGAGCAGGACGTAGGCCTTGCCGGAGTCCGGCTGGTCCAGGTCGTTCGAGTACGGATAGGTGACCTTGTGAACAGTCACCGTGTACGCGCCGACCTTCACCTGCTGGCCGACCTTGAACCCGCCGCCCGCGGCCGGGGCCGAGGACTTGTCACCGCCGCCGGCCGGCGGCGAGGACTTCGCGGTGGAGGCCGCGGAGCTTGAGGCGTTCGAGCTCGGCGCGCCGACCGCGGCGGCCGAGGAGGCCGTCGCGTCCTGACCCACCACCGACGCCTTCGACGTCGAGCTCTGGCAGCCCGAGGTGGCCATGGCCAGCGCCGCCGCCAGCGCGATCACGCCGAGGCCGGTCCGGACCGGGCCGCGGGCCGGGGTGAGGTGTTCACGGCTCATCTGTGTACTCCTGAATTCGATGGCTTCGTTCGTGTCCTGAGAGAGCGAATCATATTGCTGTGAACACTGTCAACAGATAAGTTATCGGCGATCAGCGCTGGCGCTTGTGAACACCCGCCGGTTAGGCTGCCGCCATGACGGAGCAGACCGAAGTCACCGCCGCCCAGATCGCCCGCCTCGCCGGCGTCGGCCGCGCCGCCGTGAGCAACTGGCGGCGGCGGCACTCCGGCTTCCCCGCCCCCGTCGGCGGCAGCGACACCAGCCCGACGTTCTCGCTGGCCGAGGTCGAGCGGTGGCTGCGGGCCGAGGGGAAGCTCGCCGAGATCCCGGCGGGCGAGCGGCTGTGGCGGGCGGCCGACGGCGCGGGCGGGAGTGACGAGGTCGGGACGGCCGGGGTGCTCGCGGCGCTGGGGATGGCCTTGGTGTCGGCATCCGGTGGCGGTGGCACGACGGCGGACGGAGTCGATGCGAGTCTGCTGGATCAGGCCATTGCGACGGCCGGGCGTGGCGGCCGCGGCAAGGTCTTCGAGGAGCTCCTGGGCCGCTATCTGGACGGCTACGCCCGCGACCGCGATACCGGTACGGCGACGCGGGCCCTGGCCGAGCTGATGGCCGCGTTGGCGATGCCGGCGAGCGGTGCGCCGGAGAAGGCGATCGTGCACGACCCCTCGTGCGGCATGGGGACGCTCCTGCTGGCCGCTACGGCACAGGGTGCGGGAACGGTCATCGGCCAGACCGACGACGCCGCTCTGGCACCGCTGGCCGATGCTCGGCTCGCTGTCGCGGTGGCCGGGAGCCGGCGTGCTGGAGAGGTCCGGCCCGGCGATGCACTGCTCGCCGACGCCCACCCGCACCTCGAAGCCGACGCGGTGCTCTGCCAGCCTCCGTCCGGTCAGCGGGATTGGGGCTACGACGAGCTCGCCTACGACCCGCGCTGGGAGTACGGCATGCCGCCGCGCGCCGAGGCCGAACTCGCTTGGGTGCAGCATGCGGTGGCCCGGCTGCGCGCCGGGGGGACGGCGGTGATGCTGCTGCCGCCGGCGGTCGCCGCGCGACGGCCGGGGCGCCGGGTCCGGGCTGAGCTGCTGCGGCGTGGGGCGCTGCGCGCGGTCATCGGGCTGCCTGCGGGAAGTGCGGCTCCGTATGGGCTTTCGCTCCATCTGTGGGTTCTGCGACGGCCGGCGCTCTCCGACCCGGCGCCGAGCCGTGTGCTGTTCATCGACCAGGGCGACGCCGACCGGGCCGCGCGTTCGGATCGCGTGCCGTCCGAGGCCACGGCAGAAAGGATTCTGGCTGCGTGGCGGACGTTCGACCGGGATCCCGAGGCGTTCGGCGGTGAATCAGGGATCAGCGTCGCTCTGCCGATCATCGATCTGCTCGACGACGCCGTGGATCTCAGTCCTGGCCGGCATGTTCCGCGTCCGGACACCGGCCTCGGGTACGGCCGTCTCGAGGAGTACCGGACGGCTGCTCAGGATGTGCTGGCCCGGTTGTCCGAGCTCTTGCCGCCGCTGGGCTCCGAGGCCGAGCCCGCCACCGGCTGGCCGCTGACCACGCTCGGCGATCTGGCGCGGGCCGGGGCGCTGAGCATCGCCTCTGATGCCGAGATCGCCGTCGGCGACATCTTGGTGCCGGTGTTGGGCGGAGCGCTGGGACAGGCGCGGGTCGTCGGGGAAGGCGATGAGGTGCTCGGAACCGTTCCAGGGCGCGGAACGGCTGTGGTCCGGACCGATCCGGCGCGGCTGGATCCGTGGTTCGTCGCCGGGTACCTGCGCAGCGACACCGTGGCGCGGCAGGCGGTGAGCCATGCGTCCACCAGCAGCCGGATGGACCTTCGCAAGGCGCCGCTGCCCCGGCTTCCGCTGGAGCGGCAGCGCGGGTATGCCGAGGCGTTCCGGAGGATCGCAGAGTTCAGCGATGTCTTGCGGCTGGCCGCGGATTCGGGCGAGCGGCTTGTCCAGGGCATCACGGACGCGCTCGCGGAGGGGACCGTCGTCCCGCCGACAGGGGATGGGAAGTCCTGACGCCGGAGGTGTTCACACGGGTGGTTCGCCGGTCGCAACGTCAGTAATCTGAGCGCACTATGAGCGCTCCGCTGCCGCCGACTCCTTACCCGCCGCCCTCTGCGGTCGTGCGAGCGCGGTCTTTCGTTGCCCGTGTGCTGTGGACGGCGATTCCGTTCGGAACGCTGGGGATGTGCGGCTGGGTGCCGGCGGTGCACGCCGCGCGGCGGCGGCGCAGTCCGCTGGGGTGGTGGTGGCTGGCGGGGCTGGTCGTGGCGGCGGTCCTCGAGATCGTGCTGGTCTATGTGTCGCCGGGGAAAGGCAACGGGCCCGCGGAGACGCTTGCCGGGGCGTTCGCCGTCACGTACATCATCACGGCGAGCATTTACGCGTGGCGGTGGTGTGGGCCGGACCATCCGGGGCCGCAGTGGCAGCCGGGGCCCTATGCGGGGGCGGGGTACGGCGGCGAGTGGGTGCCGGCCGGCTATGAGAGTGTGCCGCCGACGGCGTACACCTTGCCGGTACAGCCGTATTCGCCCCCTGCGGTCGTCCCGCCCGTCCCGGCAGCGGCTGCGAACGACATGGCTGCCGAGATCCAGGCCGAACTCAGGGAGCTGCGAGGCTTCCTCGGCGGCGAGGACGCCCGGTGACGCGGGGCCGGGTGATCGCCGGCCGTTATCGTCTGGACGTGCCGCTCGGGCGCGGCGGTATGGGTGAGGTGTGGCGCGCTTACGACGAGCGGCTGGACCGGCATGTCGCGGTGAAGCTCATCGCGGCCGGCGCTGCGCACCGCCCGGATCATCCGATGCTGGCCAAGCGGTTCTCGCGGGAGTGCCGGGCGCTGGCCCGGATCGATCACCCGGGTGTGGTGACGATCCACGACGCGGGGGTCGACGGGGATCCGGACAGCGGTGAGCTGTATCTGGTGATGCAGCGGATCGACGGGATGAGCCTGGCCGACTTCGTCGCCGAGCACGAGGGCGTGCCCTGGCCGCGGGCTGCGGCGTTGGGGGCGCAGATCGCGACGGTGCTGGCCGCGGTCCACGCGATCCCTGTGGTGCACCGGGATCTGAAGCCGGGGAACGTGATGCTGCGGCCGGACGGGACCGCGGTGCTGCTGGATCTGGGGATCGCGGCGGTGTTCGATCCGGATCTCAGCAAACTGACGCGGACCGGGGAGTCGCTGGGGAGTCCGGGATACATGGCCCCGGAGCAGGCATCTTCCGGGCTGGCCGGCCCACCGAGCGATCTGTATGCGCTGGGGTGTGTGCTGCACGAGGTGCTGACCGGTTATCCGGTCTTCAACGCGCCGACGCCCTATGCACTGTTCGCCAAGCACGCCATGGAGCCGCCGACGCCGGTGCGGGCGCTACGGCCCGATGTTCCGCCGGTGTTGGAGCAGCTGATTCTGGAGTTGTTGGCCAAACAGCCGCAGTCACGGCCGGGATCGGCGTACGAGGTGTACAACCGATTGGTCGCTCTGCTGCCGAAGGGCGGTGCGGGCGACGCCGCCGACCAGCCTTTCGATCCCCTCCGGCCGTTCCACTCGCCGATGGCTCCGCCGCCGGGGCCGGCTGTGGCCGGTCGTGGCGCGAGCCGTGCCGTGCACGCGGCGGCCACGCCGGAGCGGAACGGAGCGGAGATCGACCTCGCGACGGCGTTGGCCGAGGCGGAGCGTCTGGTCGGGCAGGGGAGTTACGCGCCGGCGGTGCAGATCCTGGGCTCGGCGCTGGCGTTCGCGCAGCACAAGCACGACCCGCACGGGCCGGTGATCAGGGCGCTGAGGAAGCAGTACGCCAAGATCCTGATGCTGGACGGCCAGTCCGGTGCGGCTCTGACCGAATTCGACCGCCTGGCCCGGACCGCCGCCGCCGACCACGGCCCCACCAGCGGCGAGGCCCTCGGTTTCCGCTACCAGGCCGCGCAATGCCGCGAGCAGAGCGGCGACCTGCCGGGTGCGCTGGCGGAGTACCAGGCGATCCTGCCGCCGTATGCCGCACTGCCCGACCATGACGCACGCAAGGCCCTGACGATGCGCGACCGGATCGGACGCCTGCTGATCGCGACCGGGCAGCCACGGCAGGCCTGGCCGGTATTGCTGGGGGTGCTGCAGGACCAGGAACGGATGCTGGGGACGCAGCATCCCGACAATGTGGCGTTGCGAGGGGTGCTACAGCAGATCGGCGGGTGGGGGCCGGTTCAGTGACCTGAACCTCAGCGAGGGTCGGCAACAACTGCGGGTAACGCTCGGCCGGCAGCCGCAAGGCAGAGTTTCTGCCGGATGTCGGACCCAGGAGAATATGTCACACGGTGTCCAAAGAATCCCCTCGGCGGTATGCAGCCCCCCTTGGACAAGTCCTCGTTCCAACAGCGGGTTCGCGCCGTAATCCAGCAGGATTCGAACATTCTGTTTACTTCACGTTCATTGAGATCGTCACACAGAGCCACCACCGGTAATCGACAAACGGTCGTTTTACCCGGCGTCCGGGGCGCCCGCGTTCGGTCTCATGCCGTAAAACGGGCCGTCTTGTTGACGCGGACGATGAACGCGTCCATCTTGTTCGATGTGGACTATGAACGCGCCTCACCCACCCACCGCGAAGCGGCTGCGCCCTTGCCACGCGTGTAAGAGATCTTCTAAGCTCTTGGGCGTAAAACGTCGATCGACAAGAACTGCAGGTCACGAAACGCTCGGACTCTTCCTCCGCAATGTATCCACCGTCCCTTGCCAACGGTGATCGGTGAGCACCCCCCATTACCAATCGTGCCCCCACCCTCCCCAGGCCTTCCGCGATGACCCGTGGCTGGTCGGTGACGGCTCGTCTTCGCGAGAGGAACATCATGACGGCGGACGGGATGATTCAATTTCTCCGTCAGTATGCCGACAACCGTCTCAACTCGTGGCTCATGGACGAACGTCGTTCTCTGCCGCCCTCCCTGCTATCGCATTTCGGTGCTGAGGGATTGTTCGGTCTGCGAGTGGAGCGAAAATACGAAGGCCGAGACCTGTCCTACACCGACACCTTCCGGGTGATCCGGCAGGCGGCCGCCATCGATCCCAATCTCGCGATATTGCTGGCCGTCCACAACTCCCTCGGCATACCGCCCATCCGGGACTTCGCCGACGAGCAGACGAAGCAGCGGATCCTGCCCGCTCTGGCGACGGGAGGCGGGCTGGTCACGGTCGCGACCAGCGAACCGGGCATGGGGTCCAACCTGGTGCGCGGGATGACCACCAGCGCGATCCGGCAGGCCGACCGGGGATTTCTCATCAACGGCGAGAAGGCGTTCATCAGCCTCGGTGCCGCGTCGAGCTACATCACCGTTCTCGCGAAACTCCAGGAACCCAACGGACGTAAAAAGGGGATAACCGCTTTCCTCCTCCCCACCTCCACTCCCGGGTTCCGGCCCCATAGCGAGGCCATGACCATCGGCCTGAAAGCCGTACCCCAGGATCACATAACCCTGGACAACCTACGTCTTCCCGCCTCCGCGGTCCTGGGACAGGAGGGCGGCGGCACCGCGGTGGCCCAGAACTCGTTCAAGACGGGACGCGCCTTTCTCGCCGCAGCAGGAATCGGCGCGATGCAGAGGTGCATCCAGCTCGCCGAACGATTCGCCAATCGCCGGGACATCGCGACAGGCCGTCTGCTCGACAACGGGGTGACGCAAAAGATATTGGCCGAGTGCGCCGCAGCGACACGTACCGTGGAATCACTCGTATTCTCGCTGGCGGACCGTCTGGACCGCGGGGAAACGGTGCCGGACGAGTACTTCTTCGCCTGCAAAATCATCGGATGCGAGTTGGCGGGCGAGGTCGTCGACCGCTGCGTGCAATTGATGGGTGCGCGAGGCTACGTCGACACCGACATCGTCGGAAAGTACTTCCGGGACTTCCGGGTCCTGCGCATTTTCGAAGGCGCCACCGAGGCCATGTCCGTCTACGTCGGGACCCGCATCCTGAGAGATCTGGAGTCCTTCCACACCACGATGGTGAAGACGTTCGGCACCACGCGGCTCGGAAGCGACCTCGAAGCGGCCCTGCACGATCTGGTGGACCGGGCGGGAGCCGGTCTCACCCCGCAGCAGAATCACGTGCTCGCGCGCGCCGTGGGTGATGTGGCGTGCTGGGGCCTCACGGCCTCGGCGATCGCCGACGTGGCTCAGACCAGCCACACGGACCTTGACACCTACGCGGCGCACTGGGCGGCCCAGAAGCTCGAAGAGCGCCTCACTTCCGCACGCGGCGAAGTCCGGCCGGCCATGACGGTGTCCGCGGATGTCCTGGCCATGCATATCGCCAAATATGTGAGTTCGATCGGCGATACCCAACAAAGTCACGCCGGCGCGCGGGAAACCGTCGACGTCTTTCTCCAGCGCGATCCCGGCCAGCGCCCCAGCGCCGGTCATCAAATCCATCCATCAAGGAGATAGCCATGGAACCGTATCAGGACGTTTTCAACACACTGTGCGGCATCATCGAAGACTCCGTCGACGAACTGACCGCCGCCGACATCAGCGCGGACAGCGACCTTACCGGCGAGCTCGGGATCGACTCCCTCGCCATGTTCGATATCGCGGACAAGGTCCAGGAGAAATGGAAGATAAAGATCTCCGATGACGACCTCACCGAGTTCACGACCGCGGACAGCATGGTGACCTTCATCCGTGCGGCGACAGCCGACCGGGAAGTGCCCGCGACAGCAGAAGCCTGATGGCCGGGCCTGCTTCGCAGCGTCGGCTCGCACCGGCGGATTTCTCTTCCGAAAGGGTCAGGACATGAGCAGAGCCGCGGTCATAGCAGGGATCGGTTCGAGTGTGCCGGCGTCTGTGGTCACGAACGAAACGCTCGCGGAGCGGTTGGGCGCGAGCGACGACTGGATTCGCAGGCTCACGGGCATCGGCTCCAGATACTGGATCGAGCCCGGCCAGGCGACCTCGGACTTGGCGGTGGAGGCCGGAGCCCGCGCCATCGAGTCCGCCGCAGGGGAGCAGCCGCGGGCCGTCGTCGTGGCCACGACCACGCCGGACCGGACGTGTCCGGCGACCGCTCCGCTGGTCGCCACGCGGCTGGGCCTGCAAGGTGCCGTGGCCTTCGACGTCGGCGCCGTCTGCTCGGGGTTCGTGTACGCCCTGGCGTCCGGTGCGGGACTGATCGCCTCCGGAATCGCCGACAGCGTCGTGGTGATCGGCGCGGACACGATCAGCACCATCCTCGATCCCGCCGATCGCAACACCGGCGTCATCTTCGGCGACGGCGCGGGCGCGGTGATCCTGCGGGCCGGTGAGGCGACAGAGCCGGGCGCGCTCAGGGCGTTCGATCTGGGCAGCGACGGTGCCGGCGCCGATCTCATCACGGTCCCGGCGGGCGGATCCCGGCAGCGCTCCGTCAAGGAGGCCCCGCCGAAGACCGAGACCTACCTCAAGATGGCGGGCCGGGAGGTGTTCAGGGAATCGATCAGCCACATGGTCGAGTCCTGCCACACCGTCCTGCGCCGGACCGGGTGGACCGTGGACGAGGTGGATCGGCTGGTTCCGCACCAGGCGAATCTCCGCATCCTGCACGGCGTGGCGGACCGGCTGGGCATGCCGCGCGAGCGCGCCGTCGTCGACCTCGACCGCGTCGGCAACACCTCGGCGGCCTCGATCCCCCTCGCCCTGGCCCGCGCGGCGGCCGAAGGTAGCGTCGAGTCCGGCCACAACGTACTGCTGACCGCCTTCGGCGGCGGCCTGACCTGGGGGTCGGCCACGCTCACCTGGCCCGAGGTCAAACCGGTGTGACCGGCCTGACCGCTATCCCCGCGCCCCGGGCTTTCGCGGGACGAAAGCCCGGATCCTGATCCCCCGCCCGCGGGGGATCTACAGAGAGTCCGTGAGGTTCCCGATGTCCGAGGCGAGCTGCGCGGCCCGGCTCAGCACGGTCGCGCCGTCGCTGTCCCGCAGCCCCAGAGTCAGCACCGCCGCGTCGTGGCCGGGGACCCGGACCGGGACCGCGGCGAAGACGACCGAACCGCTCGCCGGCGCGTTCAGCGGGATCGGCACGGTGGCTGCCGGCTCGCCGCCGCGGCCCAGGGCCTGGATGATGGCCAGAACCCCGATCGGCGCCAAGTGCGGGAACGCCTCCGCGGCCGGAGTGCCGAGCACCTCCACGACGCCGAAGAGCTGATCGTGCAGCGTGTTCGCGTACAGCACCTCCAGACCGGGGCTCGCGACGATCATGGCCGTCCCGCCGACGCCTTCCAGAGCCCCGATGATCTTCTGCCGGCCGCCGATCTCCGCCAGCACCTCGTCCCGCGCCTCCTTGAGTACCTCAAGGCCCTGATAACCCCACGAGTTGCCGTCGGCCTCGCTGCGGGGTGCCGGGTCGATCGCGCACACCGTGCCGATCACGGTCCCGTCCTCGTCCATCAGGGGCACGCCGATGTAGCTGCGCACGCCCAGCTCGTCCACGATCGGGTTGCCCCGGAAACGGGAGAAGTCGAAGACGTCGTCCAGGGTCAGCGCGGCCTTGCGGCCCACGACGTGCACACAGAAGCCTGATTCCATGTCCGCGTAGCGGCCCGGGTCGCCCAGGAACCCCGGTTCCCCGGCGGCCGGCTCCTTGCCCCACAGACCCACGAGATACTGGCCGTTCTCGCCGACCATGTTCACCATCGCGGCGGTGGCGCCGGTGGCCTCGGCCGCCCTGCGCGCGACCCGGTCGAACACCGAGTCCGCCGTGGCGGCCAGCCCCAGATCCCGCTGGCGGGCCGCACGCGCCGCCCCGTCGGAGGGCGCCGGCCGGCCCAGCCGCAGGGCCGGGGTCTGGAAGTCGTCGCGCTCTGTCATATGTAGCTTCCTTCATGCGCGGCCAGCTCGGGGGCGGCGGGCCGGACGGTCCGGTAGTCGGTGCTCTGCAGGTGCTTCACCAGCGCGATGAGGACGTTCACGGCCGAGGTGCGCGAGCGGGCGTCGCACATCACCACCGGTACCTCGGCGCGCAGCTGGAGCGCCTCGCGCACCTCGATCGCCGTGTAGGCGAACTGCGCGCCCTCGAACTCGTTCACCGCGACCAGGAACGGGATCCCGGTGCGCTCGAAGTAGTCCACGGCCTCGAAGGAGTCCTCGATGCGCCGGGTGTCGACCAGCACGATGACGCCGAGGGCCCCGATGCACAGCTGGTCCCACATGAACCAGAACCGCTCCTGCCCGGGCATCCCGAACAGGAACAGCACGTACTCGTCGGCGATGCTGATCCGGCCGAAGTCCAGCGCCACCGTGGTGGTGGTCTTGCCGCCGGTCAGCGCGATGTCGTCGACGCCGACGGAGGCCTCGGTGATCGTCGCCTCGGTCTTCAGCGGCGCGATCTCGGACACCGCCCCGACCAGCGTGGTCTTGCCGACGCCGAAACCGCCGGCTATCAGGAGCTTGAGACCGCCGGGGAGGTCAGAGCTTGTAGAGGGCATCCAGCACCTTCTCCAGAAGGTCTGTGCTCGGCCGGGCCCGTTCGAAGACGGGCACGGGCGCGCGGGTGTCGATGGCGCGCCAGCCGAGCAGGTCGGACAGCAGGATCTTGGTCACCGCCAGGGGCAGTCCGGACAGCGCCGAGACCTCGGCGACCGAGATCGGCCGGTCGCACAGGCTCAGGATGTCGTCGTGGTCCGGGCCCAGGTCGCTCAGGGCCCGGCCGGTGGCCACCACATGGGTCACCAGGTGGAAGTCGGCGTTCGGCGCCGTCCGGCCGCCGGCGACCGCGTACGGCCGGATGAGGCGGCCGGCCGCGGAGTCGACGAACGCATCGGGATCGCCCCGGCTCACGACCGGGCCCGCGCCGCTGCCACCGCGCCGTCCGCGGCGCCGCGCGAGGGCGTGGACAGCTCCCGGACCACGGCGGTGACACAGCGCTGCATCTCGAAGCCGATCTGCCGGGGGTCGGCCTCGCGGTCGGCCAACACCCCGATGCAGGTGCCGGGGCCGGCCGCGCCGACACACAGGAAGGCGCCGTCGAGCTCCACCACGACCTGGCGCACGCCGCCGGCCCGGACGGTCTTGCCGATGGCGGTGACGATGCCCCACATGCCGCTCTCGGCGGCGGCCAGGGTGTCGGCCTCGTCCTTGTTCAGACCGGTCGTGTACGCGCGGACCAAACCGTCCGTCGACATCAACAGCACGCTGCGGGCGGCCGGGATGCTCTGCAGCATCCGGTTGATCAGCCAGCTGAGATTCTCTTCGGTCTGGTTGCTCACTGGTTCCACTCCTGACGGTTCGCGGTGGTGCGATCGTGCTGCGAAATATCCGGTCCGGCCGCCGGGGGGTCGGCCGGTGCGGTGCCCGAGGACAGGCCTTGCCAGAAGTCCGACATCATCGTCGGGGACAGGGCACCCGCGCCGTGCCGGTTCTCCTGTTCTTCGGCCTGGATCAGGCGAGCGGAGATGTGGCCCTGCGGGGTACGGCGGCGAAGCTGCGGGCGGCCGTCGGGCAGCAGGCCCGGGGCCGGCTCGGAAGCCTGCTCGCCCGGCCGGGACCACGGCGGCACCGATGCGCCGGAGTCCTGGCCGAGGTAGGGGTCCGCCGAGTGCGGGGGCGGCGCGACGGAGCCGGTGGGGCGCGGCAGCGGCGCGGCGGCGGACGGCGCGCCGGCGCCGGCCGTCATCGGCGGGGTGGTGGACGGCCACTGCGGTTCGGCGGGGACCGGGGCGCTCTGGTAGGACGGCGCCTGACGGGCGTGGCCCGGCTGGGAGTAGCCGGAGGCGGGGTACTCCGGCGAGGAGTAGCCCGGCGAGGACGTGCCGGAGAACGAGCCGAGACCGGAGGCCGAAGAACCCGTGCCAGAGGACGGACCCAGCCCCGACGTCGACGGGACCGGCCGGGACGGCAGCGGCGAGGCGGACATCGGCTGGGCCGGCAGCGGCGGCGGCACCGAGGCCCGCACCGGGGTCGGCGCCCCCGGCCGCGAGTCCTCCTGCGAGGCGGCGGCCGGGGAGGTCGGCAGCGGCGGCACGTGGGCGGTGGCCGGCGAGGACAGCGGGGGCGGCGTCGAGGCGGCGACCGGGGACAGCGAGGCGGCCGAGCTCGGGGCCGCGGCGGCGGTCGGCGGCAGGGTGTCCGGCAGCGGCAGCGGGGCCAGCGCGGGGCGGGCCGGCAGCTGGGAGTGGTCGGCGCCGCGCTGCGGCTGCCGGCCTTTATCGGCCGGCAGCTCCTCCGGCGCCAGCAGCGCGTCCGGGATCACGACCAGGGCCATGGTGCCGCCGGTGACGTTCGGCGCCAGCTCGACGGCGATCCCGTGGCGCTGGGCCATCTTGGCGACCACGGACAGTCCGATGCGGCCCTGCGAAAGCAGGTCCCTGACATTGGCTCCGGACGGATCGCGCAGCAGCGTGTTCAGCCGCCGGAACTGGTCCGGCTCCATGCCGATGCCGTGGTCGTTGATCTCGATCGCCAGGCCCGCGGACACCCGGTGCGCGCCGACGGTGACCTTGGTGGTCGGGTTCGAGTAGTTGGTGGCGTTCTCGACCAGCTCGGACAGGATGTGGATGACGTCGGAGACCGCGTGGCCGTGGATGCGGCCCGGAGCGCGCGGGATCACCTGGACGCGCGGATAGTCCGGGGTCTCGGAGACCGCCGAACGCTGGGCCACGGTGACCGGGACCGGATGGGTCCACTGCCGCTGCGGGAGCGCCCCCACCAGGACCCCGATGTTCTCGCCGTAGCGGCGGACCTGGGTGGCCTGGTGGTCGATGCCGAACAGGGACTTGAGAAGCTTGGGGTCCTCGACCTCGTTCTCCAGCTCGTCGAGCCGGTTGATCTGCTGCAGCACCAGGGTGAGCAGCCGGCGGACCAGCTGCGCGAAGATGACCTGCAGGTCCACGCCCTCGTCGGAGACGCCGGCGGTGCCGCTGACGGCCTTGGTCGCCGCGGCCAGGGTCGCGGCCGCCTCGCTGGCCTGCACGGCGACGTGCGGGGCCATCGGCGGAGCCGGCGGAGCCTGCTGCGGCCCGGGGGCCGGGACCGGCGCCTGCCGCACCGGGGCCTGCTGCGGCATGGCCGGGGGCGCCGGGCGGCGCTCGGCCTCGGGATAGGCGGTGAACTCGGCCGCGTGGCCCGGACGCCCGGCGAAGGCGACGGTGGCCACGACGACCGCGGCTATCAGCCCGCCGAGGACCCACACGGCGGTCATCGAGCCGCCGCTGATGTGGTAGCCGGCCGAGTGCGCGCCGTTGACCACGATGACGATCGCGGCCGCCGCCAGCACCGCGGAGCACAGCGAGGGGGCCACGACCCAGGCGGTCGGCCGGCGGCCCGCGGAGCGCCGCTCGGGGGCGGTGCCGTAGGCCGAGTGCCGGCCCGGCGCGGCGTGGCCGGGGCGCGGCGCCTCCGGGACGCGGTCCGCCGCGGTCACCGGGCGACACCCCCGGCACGACTGCGGCTGCGAGCAGATACGGAAGCCATATGCCAACCCTACGTTCGGAGTCGATTACGAAGTGGATACCGGCTCGAATTCGAAGAACATATCAGAAACCTGACAAAGATGTGCCATGATCGACGCTGGACCCATTACATCAGGAGCCGGGCGCGAGGCGATATCTGAGGGCGTGGATAAGGGTTTCACGCCACGCGCGCAGGTACCGGGGCGCGGCCGGGCGCCGGGGGTCCGCCGGGTCATCTCAGCGCCGGATCATAGTCCGTGCGGAGAAGCCCGAGAGGCCACCGGAGCGTCCGGCCGGTGAACGGCACACCGGAGCGACTCACGTTCCGCACACAAGTTCCCACCCACACCCTTACCAACGCGCGAACCCACGATCGGTTACGCAAGAGCTTCAGCCTGGCGGGGTTCGGCGGGTTCGGACAGGTTCGCGGCGTAAAGACTTGGGAAAACCCGGTCGGCGGCGGAGGTGATTACCTCTCACCTTTGCCGCATGCGAAATCCCTTCCCGGGGAACGGTTTCCGCCGCTTCGCCGGATCTCTCTCGCCGAAGGCGGCGCGACCGATCAGGGCACGGCCGTAGCCTGGCCCCGTGAACAAGCGGTCGTTGGTGGTCGGCGGGCTCCGGATGAACGTCGTCGAGGCCGGGTCGGGGCCGGATGTCGTGCTGCTGCACGGGTTCGCGAACTACTCCCACTCCTGGCGGCACCAGGTGCGCGATCTGGCCGCCGCCGGATATCACGTGCTCGCGCCGGATCTGCGGGGCTACGGGGAGACCGCGCGGCCCGACGGCGTCGAGCAGTACTCGGTGCTGCATCTCGTCGGCGACGTGGTCGGGCTGCTCGACGCGTTCCGGATCGAGCGGGCGACGGTGGTCGGGCACGGCTGGGGCGCGGTGCTGGCCTGGCACACCGCGCTGATGCGGCCCGACCGGGTGCGGGGCGTGGTGGGCATGAGCGCGCCGTATGTGCCGCGCGGCGACATCAGCTTCCTGACGGCGATGCGCGAGCGCTTCAGTGACCTTTATTACATGCGGTACTTCCAGGAGCACGGGCCCGCGGACCGGGAGTTGGCCCGTGACGTCGCGGCGACGCTCCGCAGCGTCCTGGGATCCGGGTCGGAGCAGTGGCATCCGGTGGTGCCGGAGGGCGGCGGATGGCTGGACTGCTTGCCGGACAAGGGGATTCCGGACTGGATCGGCCCCGACGATTTCGACGCGCACGTGGCCGCGTTCGAGCAGTCCGGCTTCACCGGCGCGCTCAACTGGTACCGGAACCTCGACCGGAACCACGAGCTGACGGCGCCGTGGCGGCGTACGAAGATCGAGGCGCCCGCGATGTTCCTCTACGGGACGCGCGATGCCTTCGGGTGCTACGCACCGGCGCTGATCGACGATCTGCCGAACGCTGCGCCGCGCCTTCGCAGCGTGGTGCGCCTCGACGCCGGGCACTGGGTCCAGCAGGAGCGGCCGGACGAGGTGACCGCCGCCCTCGTGGACTTCCTGGACCGCGACCGGTGAAGCGGTGCCCTGTCTGACCCGATGGCTACGGTCGGCAGGATGGGGATCCTCATCGACTACCGGACGCCCGGACCCTTCACCGACCTGCGCGCCGTCGATCCGTCCGCGCTGCGAGGACTCGCCTCGGATCCGGTCGACCTGTGCCGGCCGGTCTCGCGGTTGGTCATCCAGCCGCACGAGGCCCAGGCGGCGGGGATCGCCGCCGAAAGGCTTGCGGAGAACCAGATCCGCCCGGCCGCGGCCCTCGTCGCGAAGCTGACGGCGGTGGACCCCGCACCGCTGAGCCAGGCGCGCGCGGCCGACAAGCGCGTGGTGGGGACGTGCCGGCACTTCGCCGTGATCGCCTGCGCCCTGCTGCGGAACGCGGGCATCGCGGCGCGGGTGCGCTGCGGTTTCGCAACGTACTTCCAGCCCGGCCAAGCGCTCGACCACTGGGTCATCGAGTACCGCCTCGATGATGCGGCACGCTGGATCCGGCTGGATCCCGAGACCCTCGGCGGCCCGGTGCTGCCGCATGCCGAAGACCTGAGGCCCGGCGAATTCCTCACCGGCGCCGAGGCTTGGGCTCTGTACCGGCGCGGAGAGGTGGACGCCGCGACGTTCGGCGTCTACGGCACCGAGAACTTCGGCCCCGCCGAGATCCGCGGCAACGCCGTGAAGGACCTCGCGGCTCTGAACAAGGTCGAGAGCCTGCCGTGGGACGAGTGGGGCCGCATGACCGACGCCTTCGCCGGCCGCACCGGCGAGGACTACGACGCGCTGCTGGACGAGCTCGCAGCGGTCTGCGAGGCCGACGACCCCGCCGCCGTGGCCGAGTTGTCCCGGAATCCGGTGTTCGAGGTGCCGTCGGAGTTGCTGCGCTGAGACCCCCGCGCGGGGCGGTAACCTTCCCTCTTCCACCGGTGGCGCGTCAGGGCTCGTCCTTGCCGCCCGAACCCTTAGGAGCCGTGCGATGCCCCAGGTCAGGCTGCCGCGTCAGCGTTCGTCGGAGACGGTCAGCGTCCTCGTCGCAGGGTATGCCGGGCGGGTGACCGTGGTCCGGCCCGACGACCGGCCGCCGCAGGTGCACCTGATGGCCGGCGGCCACGGATCGACGGTCGCGGGGATCGCCGACGCGATCGGGACGGCGATCAGCCTCGGGCTGGCCAACGGGGCCGGGTTCGACGACTACCGGACGGCGCTGGGACTGCTGGGGCTGAGCGCGGAGCAGCTCGGCCGGGACTGACCCGATCCCGGGAAGGCCGGCCCGACCCCCTAAAAGTGGCATCCCCGATGCGTGTTAACGTGAGCGCGCTGGACGATCCGCCCGCCGGCGGAGGACCCGGCGCGCCTGCATCACGTAAGGAGTCACCGTGCTTTCCGAGAAGTCGACCGCCACCGTCCGCGCCACTCTTCCCGTCGTCGGGGCCGCGATCGGGGACATCACCGAGCGCTTCTACGCCCGGCTCTTCGAAGCCCACCCCGACCTGCTGCGCGATCTGTTCAACCGGGGCAACCAGGCCGCGGGCACGCAGCGGCTGGCGCTGGCCGGCTCGATAGCCGGATTCGCGACGCACCTGGTCGAGCAGCCCGGCACCCGGCCGGACGCGATGCTCTCGCGCATCGCCCACAAGCACGCCTCGCTCGGCGTCAGCCCGGCGCAGTACAAGGTCGTGCACGAGCACCTGTTCGCGGCGATCGTCGAGGTGCTCGGCGCGGCCGTCACCCCGGACGTCGCCGAGGCCTGGGACGAGGTCTACTGGCTGATGGCCAACGCGCTCATCGCGATCGAGGACCGGCTGTCCGCCGAGCGCGGGCACCTGGCCGGCGGCACGTGGCGGGACTGGGAGGTCGTGGGGCGGCGCGAGGAGACCGCCGACGTGGCCTCGTTCCTCCTGCGTCCGGCCGGAGGCGGCAAGCCGCAGCCGTTCCAGGCCGGGCAGTACGTGTCGGTGCAGGTCGAGCTCCCGGATGGGGCGCGCCAGATCCGGCAGTACAGCCTGACGTCCGCACCGGACGCGATGGTTCGGCAGATCAGCGTGAAGCGCGAGCGCGGCGCGGACACCTCGCCCGCCGGCGAGGTGTCGAACCACCTGCACGACACCGTGCGGGTGGGACAGGTGCTGCGGATCTCGGCACCGTTCGGGGACCTGGTGCTGGACGCTGCGGCATCCGGGGCGGGCGAGGCCGCCGGCTCGGCCGAGGCGCAGGAGCGGCCGCTGTTGTTGGCCTCGGCGGGCATCGGTGTGACGCCGTTGGTCTCGATCCTGGCCGAGCTGGTGCGGCGCGACCACGCCGCGCCGGTGCTGGTCGTGCACGCCGACCGCAGCCCGGACACTCACGCCCTGCGCTCCGACCAGGAGATCCTGGCCGCCAAGCTGGCGAACAGCCGGAGGCTCTACTGGTACGAGACCGACGCCGGCGAGTCGGGCCGCGCGGGCCTGGCGGATCTGACCGACGTCGAGATCCCGGCCGGGACCGCGGCGTTCCTGTGCGGGCCGCTGCCGTTCATGCGGTCGGTGCGGGAGCAGCTGCTCGCCAAGGGCGTGCCGGCCGCCGACATCCACTACGAGGTCTTCGGGCCCGACCTGTGGCTGGCCGCTTAAGCAATCCCCTGATCAGGGTTACTGCCGCCCCATCGCAATGGACAGCAACAGCGGTCCGGTGGGAGCGGCAGTCACGTCTTCGACCGTGAGCTGGTCGAGCGACGCGTAGAACGCCTCCTGCGCGGCCCGCAGCGCACTGCGCAGTCGGCAGGCGGCGTTGAGCGGGCACGGCTCCCCGTCGTCGACACAGGCGGCGAGGTCGCCGGACCCTTCGAAGGTGCGCACCACCGCTCCGACGGACGCTGTGCGCCCGGCGGCGGTGAGCACCAGTCCGCCGCCGCGTCCCCGGCGCGCCTGCACCAGGCCCAGACGCTGCAGCTTCCCGACCACCTTGGCCATGTGCGTGGTGGCGGCACCCATCGCCTCGGCGACGTCGCGCGTCGTCGGCAGCTCCTCCGGGGCGGTGTCCGGCGGGACCACGGCGAGCCGCATCAACAGGCGCAGGGCCAGGTCCGTGGACTTCATCAGGTGCATGGGGCGAGCTTACGTCGGCGGCACGTAAATGTGGTATTCCCCATACGTCTTTGAGGGCGGGTCCGCCCTCCACCCACCCGCGTTCCACCCGGCTTCCACCCCCGGATGGAAGCGACTCCAACCGGCCGGCTGCGAATCTCGAGGTGTCAGCAGGAAACGAGCAGGTCAAGAGGGGAAGAGATCATGGATGCCAGCGTCTGGATCGTCAACATCGCGGTTCTGGCCTCGGTGCTCGGCACCGACCTGGGACGGCGCAAGGTGGGCATGGCCCGGCTGCTGCGGCCGGCGATCGTGGCGGCCGTGATCGTGCCGATGTACGTCAAGCACCCGGCCACCTCCGGGAGCGGGCTGGTGCTGGAGCTGGCCGCGGCGGCCCTCGGGCTGCTGCTGGGACTGGCGGCCGCCGGGCTGCTGAAGGTGCACCACGACCCGTCCGACGGCGTCATCCACACCCGGGCCGGAGCCGGCTACGCGGCGCTGTGGACCGCGGTCATCGGCGCGCGGCTGCTGTTCGTCTACGGCTCGAACCACTGGTTCACCGAGCAGCTCGGCCGCTGGATGTACCAGAACCAGATCAGCGTGGACGCCCTGACCGACGCCCTGGTCGTGATGGCCATCGCGATGCTGCTGGGCCGGACCGGGACGCTGGCCGCCAAGCGGCGGGCCGCCCTGGCCGGGAAGGGTTCGGCCGTCGGGGCGGCGCGCAGCCCGCAGGCCGTGCGCTAAGGCTCGTCAGGGGCGGACGCCCACCAGAACGGCACCTCTGTGAGGCCGCCGGGCAGCCCGCCCGGCGGCCTCGGTGCGTTGGTCCGTATCCGGCGCGGGCCGGGTCCGCGCCGCCGCGGTCACTCGATGTCGGGCTCGCGCCGAACTCGCCAGGCGTAGAGGCCGAGGGCGCCGACGACCAGCGGCACACCGAGGATGAGGACCATCGCCTCGATCCCCCGGCGGGTGTCGTCGTCGGTCTTCACCAGCAGCTGGCGGGACAGGCCGCAGACCGGTACGCCGGCCGGGCCGCTCTGGGCGCACGCCGAGACCGAGTACCAGGCCATGGCGCCGGCCCCGGACGCGGATCCGTCGACGACATCGCCGGCCTCGGTCAACGGCCCGGTGGCGTCGGCCAGATCCTGGACCGTGCCGGCGGCGACCTCGGCCTCGATGTCCACCGGCTTGCCCGGAGCCAGATCGGCGGTCCAGGTCGGCATCGTCGCCGAGGCGGCGGCCGGGCTGGCCCGCAGGACGCGGAAGCCGGGCGGGAGCATCGCCGTGACGGCGACGTGCCGATACGGCACGTCCGCGGCGTCGCGCAGCTCGATCGTGTAGTCGATCGCCGCGTGCTCGTTCGCGGGGGTGCTGCCGCCGAGGACCGTGACGGTCACACCCGGAAGCGGCACGGAGGCGGGTGGTGCGGGGGTGGTGTCCGCCGCGGCCGGGGCGGCCGCGGGTCCGAGAAGCGTCAACGCCGCGGCCGCCCCCACCCGGAACAGCCTCGGCCCGCGTATGCCGATCACCGGATCGGCAGTTCATGTCGGAACCGGTGTTCGATCACCCGGTCGCGTGGATCACGGGGCAGGACCGGAGCTGGAAGAAGGCACATGATCCGAGCCTGCTGGGCCCGGTCGCGGCCCGCATCATCTGCGGGGCCGCCCGAGGGAACGGGTTACCGCCGACGTCTTCGCCTTTGTAGACTCGAAAGCTGTCATAACACTTCACGGCACACTTCACAGCGCGGGGGAACTGCACCATGTCGACGCACCGCCAGACAGCGGACAGCAAGCCCATCACCTACCGTCTGGACCTGGGCGAGGGATGGACCAGGATCCGCCTGGACGAGCACGCCGAGGCGGACGTCAACGCCTTCCTGGACACGGTGTTCGGCGGGGTGCCCGCGGACGCCGCCGAGGCCGGCCGCGGGCTGATCGCCGGACGGCTGACCACGCAGATCATCGCCGGCCGGGCCAAGGGCGGCATCGACTTCTACATCCCGACGCCCGGCGGTGGGCCGGTCCCGGCGCTGACCGTGATGGCCTCCGAGGTCAAGATCCCGAGCGCGGCGGTGCCGGAGCCGGCCGACGTGGTGGCGCGGGTCGCCGCCTCGAACCCGACCGCGCGCACCGGCGTGATCGCCGGGATGCCCGCCGTGCGGATCGACCGCAGCGTCGGGGCCGGCCCCGACGCCGAGCCGGCGGAGGAGAGCGAGGACGAGGAGGGCCCGCAGGCCCCGCGTCCGCGCCACATCGAGTACGTGGTGCCGGTGGCCGGCGACCCGGACCACCGCTGGCTCTCGATCGCGCTGACCGGGCAGGCCGGCCCGGGCGGCGACGAGGCGAAGGTGGACTCCGCGGTCTCGCGGTTCGACCAGGCGGTCTCGGAGCTGGCTTGGACTGACGGCGAGGAGCCGACGGCCTGATGGCTGGTGACTGCTGACTGATGGCCGACGGCTGATGACTCAGGGCTGATAGCCGACGGCTGATAACTGATGCCTGATGCCTGATGCCTGATGGCTGCTCGCTGCTGGCCGATGGCTCCTGGCTCCTGGCTGCTGGCTGCTGGCTGACGGCTGACGGCTGACGGCTGACGGCTGACGGCTGACGGCTGACGGCTGATAGCTGATGCCTGATGGCTGCTGGCTGCTGGCTGCTGGCTGCTGGCTGCTGGCTGCTGGCTGAGACGTACCTGGATCTGCCGACTGCCTGCAAGGCCTGAGACCGGGTCGCGGAGAACTGTACGCGGCCCGGTTCCGTGTCCCGGGCCGGGTCTCAGTACCCGGCCTCGGGCGGATCGATCAGCCGCACGCCGTCGGTGAGCAGCCCCGCGCGCTTCACCGTGCGCAGCACCTGGACCACCTCCAGCTGCGCGATCTCCTTGATCGCCCCCAGGCGGCCGGTCAGGTATTCGTACAGATCCTCGATCTCGCGGCAGACCACCACGGCGTACAGGTTGGTGGGGCCGGTGGTCGCCGCGGCGAACGGGACCTCCGGGTGCGTGCCGACCGCGCGGCCCACGGCGTCCAGGTCCGAGGGCGCGACCGCCGCCGTGATCATGGCCTCGACGTGGAAGCCCAGGTGGATCGGCAGGACCTCGACGTCGAAGTACAGGACACCGTTCTCGATCAGGTGCTCCACCCGGCGCCGCACCGTCGACTCCGATTTGCCGACGGCGGCGGCCAGCTCCGGATAGGGCGCCCGGCCGTCCCGGCCCAGGACGGCGAGCAGCGCGTGGTCGGCGGCGTCGAGTTCGAACTCGCCGGGCACGTCGGGGAAGTCGCGGTGCAGCGCGGCGGCCTGCTCCGGGGCGAGGCCGGCGGCCAGGCCGGGCCAGCCGCCGGGGCCGCCGACGAAGACGTGCATGATCGTCTTCACCGACACGCCGGTGACCTGCCGGGTGCGCGGGAGCTTGTCGAGCAGGAGCAGATCGCGCTCGCGCCGGCTCCGCGAGCGGGTCATGCACGACACCTCGGTACCGCTGGCGTTGATCGTCACCCAGCCGATGTCGCCGCGGCGGGCCAGCGCGTCGGCGATGGCCCCGGCCGCGCCGGGCACGCACTGGACCCGGACGTTGGACTGGTAGAGGCCGACACGGTTCCCGAGCGGCAGGCCGATCACCCGGATCAGGCCGTCGCCGCGCAGCCGCCGGTAGCGGCGCGTGACGGTCTGGTCGGTGACGCCCAGCACCTCGGCCAAACGGCTGAACGAGGCGCGGCCGTCGATCATCAGGGCCTGGGCCAGCTGGCGGTCGAGGAGGTCGAACTCCTCGGCGGGGCGGTCGAGCGCTTGCGGCGAGGTCATGGAAATCCATCATGACAGCCTGAGTGACCATCGAAAACCGCCGCGATACGCACTCCGAGACCTCTAATACCGCTGGAACCTGGGACTGTCAGCGCGACCGATCAAACGTTTCGCGTCCTCGAGGAGGACTCCATGCGCAAGTGGCTGCCGCTCGTCGCGGTCTGTTTGGGGACGTTCATGCTGCTGGTGGACGTCACCATCGTCACCGTCGCCCTGCCCGACATGGCCCGGAGCCTGAAGACCACGTTCGCCGACCTGCAGTGGGTCATGGACGTCTACGCCCTGGTGCTGGCCGCGCTGCTGCTGGCCGCCGGATCGCTCGGCGACCGCGCCGGGCACCGGCGGCTGTACGTCGCAGGGCTCGTGGTCTTCGCCGGCGCCTCGCTCGCCTGCGGCCTGGCCACCGACCCCGGCGTGCTCATCGCGTTCCGCGCCGTGCAGGGCGTCGGCGGCGCGGCGATGCTCGCGACCACGGTCGCCCTCATCAGTCATCTGTATTCCGGGCGCGATCTGGGCACGGCCTTCGGGGTCTGGGGCGCGGTGAGCGGCGCCGCGGCGGCGGCCGGGCCGATCATGGGCGGGCTGCTGACGCAGCATCTGGACTGGCGGTGGATCTTCTTCGTCAACCTGCCGATCAGTGTGGCCGCGGTGGCGATGACGCTGCGGTACGTCGGCGAATCGCGGAGCGAGCGCCGTCCGGGGCGGGACCTCGCGGGACTGGTGACGTTCACCGCCGCGGCCGGGCTGGCGACGTACGCGCTGATCAAGGGGAACGACTACGGCTGGGGTTCGGCGAAGACGGTCGGGGTGTTCGCCGGTGCGGCCGCGGCGCTGGCGGCGTTCGTCGTGGCGGAGCTGCGGGGGAGGACGCCGATGCTGGACCTGGGCCTGTTCCGGCGCGGGACGTTCACCGGGGTGATGATCGGCGCGCTGCTGCTGTCGGGCGCGGCGTTCTCCTACTTCGCGTACGAGTCGCTGTGGTTGCAGTCGGCGCGGGGCATGGGGCCGGTGACGGCGGGGCTGTGCTTCGTGCCGATGAGCGGCGCGGCGTTCGTGACGGCCGGGCTGGGCGGACGGCTGCTGGAGGGGCGGGTCTCGCCGCGGGTGATGATCGGCGTCGGGCTGCTGCTGATCGCGGCCGGGTCGGGCCTGCAGATGCTGATCGGCGCCGGATCGAGCTGGACGGTGCTGGTGCCCGGGCTCGCGGTGAGCGGGGTCGGGGTCGGGCTGGCCACGCCGACGCTGGTGTCGACGGCGGTCGCCGCGGTCGGGTATCAGCGGGCGGGGATGGCCAGCGGCGCGGTGAACACGGCGCGGCAGTTGGGGAACGCGCTGGGCATCGCGGTGCTCGGCGTGGTCTTCCACGCGGGGCTGACTTCGTCGGTGCGGAGTGCGGGCGTCCCGCGTCCGGACGCGGTCGCCGATGCGCTGGCGGCCGGCCAGACGAAAGGGGTGCTGACGGCGGGGGCACCGGCGCAGCGGCCGGTGCTGGAGCACATGGTGCACGCGGCCTTCGCCTCCGGGCTGCGGTCGGCGTTCCTGGCGGCGGCGGTGATGGGGGCGGTCGGCGGGCTGGCGGTGCTGGCGCTGGTGCGGCAGCCGGGTGGCGAGCACGCGGGGACGCCGAACGGGGGACAGGCCGAGTGGTCTGGAGCCGGAAGCGCGGGGGCCGAGAACCTGGGAGCCGGGAACACGGGGGCTGCCGTGTCGGCCGAGGCCTGAAACCGGCCGACACGCTAGGTATCAAAATGCGCGGATTCGCCCTCTGCCGTGGCTAGTGTCCTACCCGGTCATTTTCGGGCACGACGGGCACGACGAGCAGAGGGCGAGTCTGGCATGGTTGGGCGGTTCGGGCACGTCACGGCCACGCTGGTGGTCGTTGCTTTGATGGCGGCGCCGGAGGCGGTGTCGGCGGCGGCCGCGGCAGCACCGGCGGTGGATGGTCCTACTACTGCGCGGATCGGGTTGGCCGGCGCCGACCCGGACGCGCTGCGGGCGTTCGCGGCCGCGGTGTCGGATCCGCACAGCGCGCAGTACCGGCACTTCCTGACACCGGCGCAGGAACAGGAGCGGTTTGGGCCGACGGCGGCGCAGGTGAAGAAGGTGCACGCGTGGCTGGCCGGCAGCGGGCTGTCGGTCACCGGCGAGAACAGCCACTGGATCGATGTCACGGGGACGCCGGAGAAGATCAAGCGGGCCTTCGGGCATCTGCCGCAGCCGCGGAGCGCCCGCGGCGGGGACTACGCGGACAGGGCGGCCTCGGCGGTGCCGGCAGCCCTGTCCGGGGCGGTGTCGAGCGTCGCGGGGCTGGGGCCGGAGCGGTCGGGGGTGCGGCAGTTCTCGTATCGGGTGGTGGCCGGGCCCCGGGGCAAGGTGCTGAGTGGGGGCGGGGTGAACCCGGGTGGGCCGATGCAGCCGGCGGCGCCTGGCACCTCTCAGGCGCCTGCTAAGACCGGCGGCCCTGTGGCGCCGAGCGCTGGAGCCGGGGTGAACCCGGGCGGGCCGATGCAGCCGACGGCGCCCGGCACCTCTCAGGCGCCTGCTAAGACCGGCGGCCCTGTGGCGCCGAGCGCTGGAGCCGGGGTGAACCCGGGCGGGCCGATGCAGCCGACCGGCCCCGGAGTGTCCGCGGGGCCTGACAGCCCGGCGGGGCCCGGAGCGCCTGCCGGAGTGAACCCCGGCGGGCCGATGCAGCCGGCCAGTCCTTCCCAGCCGGTCATCGTCGGCGGCCCGATCAAGCGCAGCCTGCCCGTCGGTCTGCCCGTCGGTCTGCCCGTCGGCCTGCCTGCCCGCCCCGGCGATCCGAGCCTGCCGATCACCACCTCCACCGCCTGCTCGACCGACTGGGGCGCCTCCCCAGCGACCGGCATGCCCCAGGGGTACAACAAGCCCGATCCGCTCGTCCTGTGCGGCTACACGCCGAAGCGCTTGCGGGCGGCGTACGGGATCACCGCCGCCAAGGTCACCGGGAAGGGAGCCGTCATCGGCATCGTCGACGCGTACGGATCGCCGACGATGCGCGCCGATGCCGACAAGTTCGCGGCGTCGGTCGGGGACAAGGCGTTCGGCGACGCCCAGTACGCGGAGTCCGTGGACCGCGCCACGTGGAAGCACCTCGGGGATGGCGTGTGTGAGACCCCGGCCGTATGGGGCGGGGAGGAGGCGCTGGACGTGGAGATCGCGCACGGGCTCGCGCCGGACGCGGACGTCCACTACTTCGGCGCCGCCTCGTGTCAGGACCAGGACATCTCGGCGACGCTGGCCTCGATCGTGGACCACCACTCGGCCGACGTCGTCACCGGGTCCTTCGGCGAGATCATGCACCCGGCCGGCGGGAACATCGACCCGGCGGTGGTGCGGCAGGAGAACCAGCTCTTCGCGACCGGCGCGGCCGAGGGCATCGGGTTCGTGTTCGCCACCGGCGACTGCGGCGACCTGGCGCCGGGGCTGGGCGGACCGGCGTGCGACACGGGATCGGCGCGGACGCAGGTGGAGTGGCCCGGGGCGTCGCCGTGGGTGACGGCGGTGGGCGGGACGGCGCTGGCCGTCGGGCCGACCGGGAAGCGGCACTGGGAGGTGCCGATGGGCGACCTCCGGTCCGACCTGTCCGACGACGGGAGCACCTGGACCCCGTTCCCCGGACAGTTCTTCTTCGGCGGGGGCGGCGGGGTCAGCGCCGACTTCGACCAGCCGGCGTACCAGAAGGGTGTGGTGCCGAAGGACCTGGCGCTGTCGGCGGGAAGTGCTGACACCGCCAAGACCGACACCGGGGACAGGAGCAGTAGCGGCAGCAGCAGCAGCACCGCAGGCGCCTCTCCGGCCAAGACCGCGACCCCGAAGCGCACCGTTCCCGACATCGCGATGGACGGCGACCTGCTGACCGCCGTCCTGACCGGCCACACCGACCCGACTCTCGGCGGCTACGGCCAGGACGTGGTCGGCGGCACCTCGGCCGCCGCGCCGATGTTCGCCGCGGTGCAGGCGGACGCGATGCAGGCGTCCGGCGGCGCCGTGGGCTTCGCGAACCCCGCGCTGTACAAGCGGGCGGGGACGAAGCAGTTCACCGACATCGTCGGCAGCCCGAAGGGGGCGCCGAGCCCGATCTCGGCCGTCGTGGACCACGGCATGTTCGGCGACGTGCACGAGGCGGGCCTGTTCAGGCTCGGCGCGGACCACGGCCTGAGCGCGCGCAAGGGCTACGACTTGGCGACCGGGCTCGGCTCCCCGACGGCGGCGTACATCGATTCCTTCAAGCCGAAGAAGAAGCCCTAGGCACCCCGCGAAAATAAGAGCTCTACTAGACGAGCGCCCGTTCGCGCCCAACGGCCGCGCCTCACCGAGGCAGCCAAGCCTCCGGCGACTCCGCCATCCGGCGCACATGGGCCGGCAGCTTCCCGCTGAGCACGTGCGCGAGGCTCGTCTCGTCGAGCACTTTGCGGAGCGCCGCACGGGCCGCGACCCACACGTCCGACAGGTGCTGCGCGGCGTTGCTGTACTCGGTCTCGTGCGGCCGCAGGCCCCGCACCTCGGCCAGCGGCCCGTCGACGGCCCTGATCACCTGGCCGATGGAGATGGCGGACGCGGGCCTGGCCAGGGTGTAGCCGCCCTCGGCGCCGCGGTGGCTGCGGATGAGGTCCGCGCGCCGGAGTTCGACCAGGATCGACTCCACGAACTTGCGGGGCAGGCCCTGGTGGTCGATCAGGACGGTGGACTTCACCAGGTCCGGGCCGTGGGCGGCGAGCTCCAGCATCACCCGGACCGCGTAGTCGGCCTTTGCTGAGATCTGCACGCTGCCGATGCTAACAGTCGGTAAACCCATCGGTTCCGTGGGAATTGATGGTTCGGCCCCGTCCCCGCGCGCCTGCTCCGACGCCGTCAGGAGCGGACTCGGCGGCGCTTCTCCCCCGCGGCCACCGCGAACTCGAGGCGGTTCCCGACCGGCGGGACCGGGCAGATGAAGTGGTCGCTGAAGGCGCAGGGCGGCAGCTGCGCGTGGTTGAAGTCGAGCACCGTCGTCCCGCTGCCGGGCTTCGGCGCGGCGGCCGTGAGCTGACGGAACCCGAACGTGTCCGGACCGTTCGTGGCGTCGCCGAACGTCACGTCGAGCCACACCTCGTCCTCCGACGTCCACGCCGTCGCCGCGAGCCGGTGCTCGACGCCCGCGTGCGCGAAGACGAGGTCGCCGTCCAAGGCCAGCCCGCGCTGCTTCCCGTCGGCGTTCAGCACGCGCTCGATGTGGCCGTGCACGTACGGCTCGTACCGAGCGGTGAAGACGAGCGTTGGATCATAGGAATAGCGCTCGATCCCCGCAAAGCTGCGGCGGTTCTCGGCGTCGGGGTCGTAGACGCGCACCGCGAGAGCGCCTTCGCGCAGGATCGGCACCAGCTTGCGGCCCTCGTGGAACAGCACCGTCGGATCCGGAGCGAGATCGGGGTTCAGGAGCCGGACGCCGTCGACCGCGACGCCCTCGACCAGCAGTCCGTCAGCGGCGACGGCCGTGACACCGACTCGATCGCCGTCCGCCGTCCACAGCCCGGGGATCCCGTCGATCGCCTCCGCGGACCCCTCGGCAAGCCAATGCGTCGCGACCAGCGCGAGGGCACCGTGCTCGGCGGAGACGGACGCGTCCCGTCCGTCAGCCCACTGAATCCAGTCGATCGGTGCGGAAGGGATCGTCGTGGTCGGCTCCGCCTCGGGCATGCTGGACTCCCTAGCTTTCCTATGGACATGGCCTGGGGGAGCCAACGCACCGGAAAGCCGCCGGTATTCCGCGGAGCCGACCACGACGTGCTCAGCCGTGCGTCACGCAGGCGTTCGCCTTGTTGGACCACAGCCCCTGCACGTCGAACTTCCCTGTCGTCAGCGTCACGTAGGCGTCCTGGTCGACGCACTCGTCGCCGATCTCACCGTTGGCCGTGTTGTTCCAGCCGTCGGTGGGCCAGAAGTCCGTGACGGTCTCGGCGTACTCGTGCGTCTCGGTGGACTCGATACCGGAGAGCAGCCGGCCGTCGGTCAGGGTCGTGCAGGCCCCGGCGCCCATGTCCGGCACGTAGGGCATGTTCGTGTAGGCGAGCTTGCCGTAGCTGGTGCTCGTGAAGTCGTGCCACGCGCAGAAGCCGCTGTTCGGGAAGCCGTCCGGATGGGTACCGGTGGCCGAGAGGATCACGTACTGCGCGTTGAGGTTCGGCGCCTGGGTCGTGTTGCCGAAGTGCCCGGCGGCCTTCTTCGCCTCGGCGGCGATCTGAGCCTGGGTCGCGTTCGTCGGCGCCGCCGCCGCGTTGTCGAACCAGGCGCCGCCGAGGATCGAGGCGGCCGGGTGCTGGACGAACGTCGCCGTGGACGGGCACTTGGTGGTGCCGACCGGAGCGTTCTCGCAGTACTGCGTGAGGATCGTGCCCCATGTGTCGTCGGCGCCGTAGAGGCCCTTGAAGAGGTTCTGCATGTCGGGGGCGACCTTCGCGGGGTCCTTGGACCACTGCGTACCCCAGAAGACGAGGTACACCTTCGGCGCCGGCGAGACGACGCCGGTCTTGCCGTTGGTCTGCAGCGAGAGCGTCTCGCCGCTGGCGGCCGGGACGGCGGCCCTCGCCGAGCTCTTGGCGATCGGCTTCGCTCCGAAGTGGCTCCCGCCGACGGCCGACGACGTCGATATCGACATCGTGAAGGCCGTGGCAGCGGCGGCGGTGAGCGCGGCCAGACGGATCGTGCGCATGGGTCTCCTTCGTGGGGTGGCAGGCGGGCCTGTGGGTGGGCCCACGAAGGAATGTGCTGGATTATCAGAGGTCTGTAAACAATGAGATGAGTAAAGCTCAAGTCAATGAGAAACGCCTGCCGTCCAAGGGGATTCCTCGGACGGCAGGCGCCGGTTCCCGCGGCGGCGGCTTACTTCTCCACGCCGCCGACCGCGTGGGCGATCTGGTCCATCACGGCCTTGTTGAGGGCGGCCTGGCCGCCGAACATCGTGACCTGGGACAGCTGGCTCTGCATGCCGTGCAGCAGGTTGGCGTCCGACGGTGCCAGGACCGTGGGCGCCGTCAGCAGCAGCGGCTCGTTGGCGTTGGCCATGTACGCGCCGCCGGTGAGGGCGTCGGCGAACTGCGTGCCGGTCGCCACGCCGAACTGCGTCACCGGCATGTCGGCGGCGAAGCGCTGCGCGACCGCGGCAGCGGTCTGATACCGGTCGCCGCCCATCAGCGCGTGGGACTGGCCGCCGAGGTACTTCGTCGCCGTGACCGCCGCGCCGCCCACCGCGTTGAGGTGGAAGGCCGGGTCCGCCGCGCCGTTCTTGCGCTCGGCGGCGGCGATGTACGCCTTGGTGTTCGGGTCCAGCGTCGTGCCGTTGGACAGCAGGATCGCGTTGCCCTCGTCCGCGGCCAGCGGGCCGGCGGCCAGCGCGTCGGCGAAGTTCAGGCCGGTGGCGACCACGACCTGGTGCGGGGAGCCCATGCCCTGCGCGATCTGCAGCGAGGTCTGGAAACGGTCCGAACCGCCGTAGCGCTGGATGTTGTAGCCCATGCCCTCCAGCTGCTTCTGGACCGTCGGCGAGATCGCCGTGGTGCCGCCGAGGATGTAGACCGTGCTGCCCCGCGGCAGGACCCGCCGGATCTCGGTGGCGGTCAGCGGGTTCAGCGACCCGGACTCCGTCAGCAGCAGCGGCCCGCGGTTCCGCTTGGCCAGCGGCACCCCGGCCAGCGCGTCCGGGAAGTTGTCGCCGCGCGCCAGGACCACGGAGTTCGCGACGGCGCGGGGCGTGTTGTCGCCCCCGGCGTTGGCCCACTGGGCCTGGGACACCGAGACGCCGGTCCCGTAGCGGTCGTTGCCGGACAGCCGGGTGACGGCGGTGGGCTGGTGCGGCGGGACGTTCGGCGGGGTCGGGTTGCCGGAGTTGTCGAAGCAGGCCGCCTTGTGGCTGTTCAGGAACTCGGCCATGTAGGCCTGCGCGGTGATCTGGCCGACGCGCTGCTCGGCGCCGAAGTAGGAGTTCTCCGCCTGGCTGGCCGGCGTGGTCTGCGGGTTCCACGGGACGTAGCTCTGGCCGTCGACGAACCGGCTCTGCAGACCGATCTCCGCCTGCAGGTGGGTGGCGGCGTTCGCCGTCGCGGTCGGGGCCGAGCCGTTCTCGCCGGTCAGATGCCCGCTGTAGGCGCTGACCAGGGCGTCGAAGGAGCCGTAATAGGCCGGGAACTGCAGACCCCAGTCGTTGCCCTGCGGATAGTTGATCTGGGGCGAGCTGGTCGACTCGTAGATCGGTTTGCCGTCGGGCGTGCCGATCGCGGGCGTCAGGTTGTGCGACAGGTTGTTCGGGTCCGGCGCGTACGCGAACGAGGTCTTCGATGTCAGGGCCTGGTAGGTCAGGCCGACGTTGTTCGTGACCGCCTGCGGCGCGCACTTGCCGGCCAGCGCGAAAGTGCCGACCTGCTGCAGCGACTGGTCCAGCGCGGTCATGTACAGCGGATGCAGGATGTTGTGGTTCTGCACCGTCCCGTCCTGCTGCACGTTCCAGCCCTGCAGCCACTGGTTCAGCTGGCGGCCGTTGACCACCTGCGAACTGGACAGGTCCGCCTGGGTCGCGGTGTCCGCGATCAGCAGGTCCTCGTTGCGCCGCTGCCAGGTGGCCGCGTTCGGGTGGTTCGGCATCATCGCCACGGCCAGCCCGAGCAGCTGCGCGGCGTAGTTGTCCTCCTCGGCCTTGGTGTCGCCGGGAGTGATGTCGTTGCCGTTCTTGTCGTACTGGTACAGGTGCTGGCTGCCGTTCTCCGAGGTCAGGAACACGTCGTTGCCGGAGGTCAGCCGGTTCGCCTCGTCGGCCAGCATGCGGGCGACGTCGTCGCGCTCGGAGGGGGACAGCTTGTCCCAGACCAGCCACGCCGCCTGCCCGGTGTAGAACGCCCACAGCGGCGACTGCCAGCTGTTGCCCCAGGTGGACACGCCGGCCAGGGAGTTGTTGGCGTAGTAGCGGTGGGCCAGCGCGCGCACCATGGTCGCGGCGCGGTTCTCGGCCTCGTTCGCGCTGATGCCGGAGGTCTGCGAATCCCAGTCGCCGAGCTTCACGGCGGTCGCGATGGAGACCGCGGCCATGCCCGGCACCCGGAAGGTCTGCTCGGGGACGGCGCCGGGGATGTCGAGGTTCAGATATCCGTCGGAGGCGACGTTGTTCCCGTAGGTCTGGTTGTACCAAGTCGTCCCCAGATACCGCGAGGAGTTGCGCAGGACCTGCGCGAGCTGTGTGCTGACCTGGTCGGTCGGCGCGCCGCCGGAGAACGTCGAGGGATTGATCGCCACGACGTCCGAGCCGTTGGCTGAGATCGTGATGCTCGCGGCCGAGGCACTGGGTGCCGAGACCAGGGTTCCGCCGAAGGCCGCCCCCGCCACCGCGAGACTCGATATGACCGATAGTTCGCGCTTGCGCCCCATGTAAGACTCCTTGCGTATTCAATGCCTCCGGGAGCCTACGCGAACCGCCCCGGGCCTGAGCAGGCCCGGGGCGGTTATTTGAGGCGTAAATCTTCTACGGCCTCTGGTCTAGACGACTGGACAAACCCAGGTCCGGCATGCTGCGGGAGCCGGAGTTGTCAGTGCCTGGACCTGCGAGGCGTATCAGCGCTCGACTTCACCCTTGATGAACTTCTCGACGGCGTCGCGCGCCTCGTCGTCGAAGTACTGCACCGGCGGGGACTTCATGAAGTAGGACGAGGCCGACAGGATCGGGCCGCCGATGCCGCGGTCCAGGGCGATCTTCGCGCAGCGCACCGCGTCGATGATGACGCCGGCGGAGTTCGGGGAGTCCCAGACCTCGAGCTTGTACTCCAGGTTCAGCGGGACGTCGCCGAAGGCGCGGCCCTCGAGGCGCACGTACGCCCACTTGCGGTCGTCGAGCCACGCCACGTAGTCCGACGGGCCGATGTGCACGTTGCCGGCGCCGAGGTCGTGGGACAGCTGCGAGGTCACGGCCTGGGTCTTGGAGATCTTCTTGGACTCCAGGCGCTCGCGCTCGAGCATGTTCATGAAGTCCATGTTGCCGCCGACGTTCAGCTGCATGGTGCGGTCCAGCACGACGCCGCGGTCCTCGAACAGCTTGGCCAGCACGCGGTGCGTGATGGTCGCGCCGACCTGGGACTTGATGTCGTCGCCGACGATCGGCACGCCGGCGGCCTCGAACTTGTCCGCCCACTCCTTGGTCCCGGCGATGAAGACCGGCAGCGCGTTCACGAACGCGACCTTGGCGTCGATCGCGACCTGCGCGTAGTACTCGACGGCGCTCTGCGAGCCGACCGGCAGGTAGCAGACCATGACGTCGGCCTGGGCGGCCTTCAGCGCGGCGACCATGTCGACCGGCTCGGCGTCGGACTCCACGATGGTCTGGCGGTAGTACTTGCCCAGGCCGTCGTTGGTGTGGCCGCGCTGCACCGTCACGCCGGTCGGCGGGACGTCGGCGATCTTGATGGTGTTGTTCTCGCTGGCGCCGATGGCGTCGGCGAGGTCCAGGCCCACCTTCTTGGCGTCGACGTCGAACGCGGCGACGAACTCCAGGTCGGAGACGTGGTAGTCGCCGAACTGGACGTGCATCAGACCGGGGACCTTGGCGTTGGGGTCGGCGTCCTTGTAGTACTCGACGCCCTGCACCAGCGAGGCGGCGCAGTTACCGACGCCGACGATCGCTACTCGAACCGAACCCATGGACGGTTTCTCCTTCATCTGCCGCGCCCGGGGGAAACGGACACGTTATTCCTGCGTATTTATGAAATGGGGACAGTGGCCGGCCGGCTTCGACCGGGACTCGCCAGGCTCTCCGCCGCGCGGGCGCTAGGAGGGCCGGGGCTCCGGGGAGCCTTGCCGGGGTTGCTGCTCGGGTGGCGTGGGAAACGCCTGCTCGTGCTCGGTCCGGATGAGCTCGTTGAGCCATCGGACCTCGCGCTCGGTGCTCTCCAGACCGTGCCGCTGGAGCTCCAGGGTGTAGGAGTCCAGCCGGTCGCGGCTGCGGGCGAGCGAGCCCCGCACCGCTTCCATCCGCTCCTCCAGGCGGCTGCGCCGCCCCTCGAGGATGCGGATCCGGACGCCGGCGTTGGTCCGCCCGAAGAACGCGAAGTGGACGCCGAAGTTGTCGTCCTCCCAGGCCGCCGAGCCGGAGGTCGTCATGAGCTCCTGGAACCGCTCCTTGCCCTCCGCGGTCAGCTTGTAGCTGATCTTGGCGCGGCGCGAGGCGGCGACGTTGGCGGTCTGGGTGTCGTCCTCGGCGATCCAGCCGCGGGCGACGAGGTCCTTCAGGCAGGGGTACAGGGTCCCGTAGGACAGCGCGCGGAAGGCGCCGAGCTGCACGTTGAGCTGGCGGCGCAGCTCGTAGCCGTGCATCGGGTGCTCGTGGAGCAGGCCGAGGACGGCCAGTTCCAGGATCTGGGACCGCTTCGCCATCGCTTGCTCCTTCCTTCGCCGACTGTGCGCGCCGTACGGTTCGTACGCCGTCGTGTGCCCGATACATCGGGCGGATACACCAACTCGATACAGCCGCTCGATGTATCGCTCCGATACATCGAGACGTTAGCGGGTGCCGGGCGCCCCGCACAAGTCCCCAGGCGACGCGGGCGAAACGGACACATCGTCGCCACGGACGGCCCTCCGCATGGGTCCGTGGCGTACCCTGTGCCGGTAGCGCGTCCGGGGCGGGGCGGGATCGCAACCGACTGACCGGTTTCGGGCGTCTCCGCGAGCAAGCCGGTGCATGGCGGTTTCCCATCCGTCGTCCACCGGTTGGCAAGGGGGCGTGCGGTAGACGTGGCTCCACAGAGGACTCAGGTGAGGCGGACCGAGGTATGAGCGAGCACGGCAGTCGGCGCGCCGGGGGTGGCGGCGGATCACGGGGGCGCCGGTCGGCCAACGGCGGCGGTGGCTTCTCCGACAAGCTCGACGGGCTCGCCAGCCAACTGTCCGGGATGTTCGCCAAGCGCGGCGGCGGTGGCGGCGGCCGGCGCGGCGGCGACGGCTACGACGACCAGTACGACGAATACGGGTCCTACGACAGCCGCGACCGCGACGACGACGGCTACGGCGGCGCCGAATCGATCGCCGGCGGCGGGCGCCGGGGCGCCGGGCGCCGCGCGGCGGCCGGATCAGGGGCCGGCGGCCCGGGCCGCGGCGGCCGCTCGGGCGGCTCCGGCGGCGGCCGGGACGAGCTGCCCCCCAAAGACTGGTGGATGAAGTTCATCAACTACCCGCGCTACGGCAAGCGCGGGTGGCGGCACTGGATGCCCTCGATCAAGCAGGTGCTGTCGATCTTCCTGGGCTTCCTGTTCACGGTCATAGGCGTGGTGGCCTACGCGTACGCCAACACGGAGATCCCGCAGGTCAAGAACAGCATCGCGGCCGGCAACCCGACGACCTTCACCTATGACGACGGCAAAGAGGTCTTCAACCAGATCGGCGTCAACTACTACCAGGTCAACGACATAAATCAGATCCCGAAGGTGTTCCAGAACGCGTTCGTCGCGGCGGAGAACTACTCCTTCTGGACCGACCCCGGCGTGTCCTTCACCGGCGTGGCCCGCTCGGCGCTCAACGACCTGTTCGGCAGCGGCGGCA
>Ga0207671_10000304_pt1 | contig 72525 bp, 60 predicted proteins | sample KBSC24metaG_FD_184352 | JGI IMG/M metagenome (GOLD analysis project Ga0207671, IMG submission 184352) | Corn rhizosphere microbial communities from Kellogg Biological Station, Michigan, USA - KBS C2-4 metaG (SPAdes) (version 2) | ecosystem: Host-associated > Plants > Roots > Rhizosphere > Soil... | reverse complement strand
CACCCGTGACGGGGTGTCGTGGCTGCGCGAGGTCTGCTTGATCGGCGCGGGTGGCGGCCTGGTCTGCTGGATTCTCGACAAAACACTGCTCGGCTTCCTGGCCGACGACGGGTACGGGATCTTCTTCTTCATTCCCGGGGCCGGGGCGGCTCTCTGCTTCGGGGTCCTTGTCGGAGCGGCGTTGCGCCTCGCGGCCTCGGCGCGGATCCGGCTCGCGGCGGCCCCTCGGGCGTCCCGCTGGACGGCCGCTGCGGTCTGCGCCGTCGGCTGGCTGCCGTGGTTCGCCCCTGACGAGGCGCGGATGGGCCTGTCGCTGTGGCTCGCCGTAGGCCCGGCACTCGTCGCCGGGACCGCGTGGTTCGCCGCGGTCGCGGCCCTGGCCTTCGGCCCCCGGCGCGTTCGGCGGGCTGCCGGCGCGGGCTTGGTCGCGGTGGCCGTGCTCTGGCTGCCGTTCCGCGACGCGGTGGTCGGTGTGGCGACCGACGCCGCCCTGAACCGGAGTTCAGTCCCGCGGTCGATGGCGCTGAGCGTGTCCTGGCCCGGCTACCTGCCGGCCGAGTACGAGCGTTCCGGCACCGAGATCGGCCTCGAATACGACATCGTGCTCGCCTTTCCCGGCCCGGGCGACTACGGGACCGGCGTGCTCACCATCGCCCCAGCCGCCGCCGATCCCTGCGCGCTGCCCTTGGGTCCCGGCACCGGGCGCACCCTGGGCGCCCCCGATGACTGCCGTCAGGTCGGCTCCGACACTTGGGCCCGGGAGGACTCCGGCGTCGGCTGCGAGGTGCTCCAGACCCGCGGCGCCGTGACGATCGGGGTCTACGAGGACGACTGCCCTGGTACCCCATACCTGCTGCACATCTTGGAGACGGCGCGTCCGGCCGATCCTGCTGAGATCCTCAGTCGGACGTGACGAGGCCCGACCTGGAATGTCATGTCCATCTCTCGTCTGGGGACTTCGAGAAATCCCGCAAATCTGCCCATAATTCGTTCAACGCCGATACTGCCGCATACTGATCTGGCGATTTGCTCAGCCCCGGACGAGACTCAGGTCCTCATTGATCCACAGGTCTGTCCCGCTGAACGGATTGTGGTCAAGCTGCTCCAAAAGGCTCCGTCCGCGTCGGGTTTGTAGCCCCAGACAAGCAGGCCGCCGCGAACCAGATACTTCGGCTCGATCCCCTCCACGCCCTCCTCCGGCTCAGCCTTGGTCGAGGCTGATACCGGCGGCAGGATTCCGAGGTAGTCCGAGATCTCGCCGGGGCCGTACGTCTCCATGAGCCACAGGAAGCCCGACAGCGGCTGGTCGCCGAGGTCGACCCACGCGTTCGGCGACCAGGTCGGCCTCGGTATCGCGCGCCTCAGCGTAGGCGGTACGGAAGGGAGGCCGCGGTCCGCCGATGGCCGCTGCTGGAGTCGGCCATCCGGTGGTCAGGAGCGGTTGGCGGGGGTGCCGGTCGTGAATTGGCGCGAGAGCGCCGGCATCGGTTAATCTGTCCCGAGCGGTTGCTGAATGCTGCCGCTGGCCTGCAAGGACCTCCGCGCGACGGGTACGGCCGCGCAGGAGGCCGATTATTATACGACTGCCGTGAGCGAAGCGTCGCCCGGCGTCGGCACCGACTCAGTAGGGGTGAATCGAAGTGGCTGCCAACTGCGACGTCTGCGGCAAGGGGCCGGGCTTCGGCAACAACGTCTCGTTCTCGCACCGCCGGACGAGCCGTCGCTGGAACCCGAACATCCAAACCGTCCACGTCGTGGTCGGTGGGACCCCGAAGCGCCTCAACGCCTGCACCTCGTGCATCAAGAAGGGCAACATCGAAGCGCGGGTCGCGAAGTAACAACATCGTTGCGGGGATGGGCCAGGTGAGTTTCGACTCACCTGGCCCATCCCTGTCGCGTGCGGGGTCGGTGCGGGTCAGGCCCAGTGACCGCGGGAGCGTGCCCGTCGGTCATGTCGGCTAGCGCCACCACGATTTCCACCAGAGTGCCCGGACCGTCCTGGGCCCCATAAGCGGTCGCGAGATCCGGGCCAGCGGACCCACAAACCAGCCGTCGCACGCGATGTGGTGCAGCAGCAGCACGAGCACGTGTTCGTCCGGCCCCACCGAGAATCCTCGCAGCCGTACCGGGGTGCGGCGCCGCCGCCAAGGCCACCCGGTCCAACGCCCCGGACAGGCCCAGGACCAGCGGCATGTTGTAGGCCGCACTCGTCTGCGCCAGCTGCCCGTGATCCAGATCCGCTGCTGGGCGAACGACAGCCGCACCACCTCCGGCCGGACCGCCGTTGGCGGTCGGCGGCAACGACGGTTGCAGCACCGGGCGGTCCATCACCGGGCGAGAGCTGACGCCGCCAAGCTCTGTGCTTCGTTCGCCGCTGTAACACACCGGCACCGGCCGTTATGGTGCCCGCGCACATGGCCTGCCCTCCCGGCCGGAGCTACGTTCCCTGAAACATCGTCAGGGAAAGGCGGGAGGGAGGCAGCGATGAGGAGCGTGCGCGGCCTGCGGGCCACACGCCGATGGGCGGCGGTATGGGCTCTGGCACTGTGTGCGGCGTCGGCTGTACCGGCTATGGAAACCCCGGCGACAGCGGCGGCGACATCGGCAACAGCGACATCAAGCGGCAGTCCCTACACCGTGAGCCCGGTGGCCGGAAGCCTGTCGGGATACCGCATCTCAGGGGTCTACGTAGCCGGTGTCTCCTCCGGCGGCTACATGGCCGGGCAGCTGCAAGTCGCCTACTCCAGCCGGATCCGCGGCACCGCTGTCTTCGGCGCCGGCCCCTACTACTGCGCCGAGAACAATGCCGCCGAAGCCTTGTACGGCTGCGCCGCGAACACCTACCCGGACTACCTCGGCACGCTGGAGGCCGACGCCTCTCTGTGGTCCGCCTACGGCTGGATCGACCCGATCGGCAACCTCTCCGGCAAGCCGGTGTGGGTCTACCACGGGTCGCAGGACACGACGATCGCCGCCTCCGTGAGCCGTGACGGGGCCGCCTTCTGGTCCGACTTCGGCGCCAAGGTCACCTCCGTCACCGGCACCGGAGCCGGCCACGCCTGGGTGACGCCGTACGGCACCAACACGTGCGCCACCACCGGATCGCCGTACCTCGACAACTGCGGCACCGACCCTGAGCACGACCTGCTGACCAAGATGCTCGGCTCGGTCGCCGCGGAGAACACCGGCCCGCTGACCGGAACCCTGACCCGGTTCGACCAGAGCGCCTACGCCGTCGGCGGCTCGGCCGGAGCGCTGGACATGTCGGGAGCGGGCTTCGCCTACGTCCCCCACTCGTGCGCCACCGGCTCCAGCTGCCGACTGCTCGTCGCTCTGCACGGCTGCTCCCAGGGCTACGACAGCGTCGGCACCGCCTTCGTCGACCGGGCCAATCTCGACCAGTACGCCGACACCAACGCCATGATCGTGCTCTACCCGCAGGCCACGACCGGCGCGAGCAACCCCTATGGCTGCTGGGACTGGTGGGGCTACCTCGGCGCGACCAACTACCCGATCCAGGGCGGCGCGCAGATCGAGACCATCATGAACATGGTGGACGCGCTAGGCGGGTGAGCACACTGGAACGAAAACGTCGGCCGTGGCGGTTGCCACGGCCGACGTTTCAAAGCACTACCAGCGGTCCCCGATCTGGGGAGCGATCAGCTCGTCATACACATCACGCACCGCGGCGAGCTCCGCTTCCGACAACGGCGCCAGATCCGCCGCGGCAGCGTTCCCCGCGGCCTGCTTCGGATTGCGGGCGCCCGGAATGACCACGCTGACCCCCGGCTGGTCCACGATCCACCGCAGCGCGAACTGCGCCATCGCGACCCCCTCGGGCACCAGCGGAGCCAGCCGCCGCACCGCCTCCAAACCGGTCGCGAAGTCGACCCCGGAGAAGGTCTCGCCGACGTCGAAGGCCTCCCCGTGCCGGTTGTAGTTCCGGTGGTCGTTCTCCGCGAACGTGGTGTGCTCGTCGTACTTCCCGGACAGCAACCCGCTGGCCAGCGGCACGCGCGCGATGATGCCCACGCCGGCCTCGCGCGCGGCGGGCAGCACGTCCGCGAGCGGACCCAGGCGCAGCATGTTCAGGATGATCTGCACGCTCGCCACGCCCGGCCGCGCGATCGCGGTCAGCGCCTCGGCGCGGGTCTCGACGCTCACGCCGTAGGCGGCGATCCGCTTCTCGGCGACCAGCGTGTCCAGCGCGTCGAAGACCTCGTCGCTGGAGTAGACGGCCGTGGGCGGGCAGTGCAGCTGCACCAGGTCGAGGGTGTCGACGCCCAGGTTCTTGCGGGACCGGTCGTTCCACGCGCGGAAGTTCTCCAGCGTGTAGGACTCCGGCACCTGCGGCACCCGGCGCCCCATCTTCGTCGCGACCGTGAGGCCCTCGTTCGGCCGCGACTTGAGGAACGTGCCGATCAGCTGCTCGCTGCGGCCGTCACCGTAGACGTCGGCGGTGTCCAGGAAGGTCACCCCGCCGTCGACCGCCGCGCCGAGCGTGGCCAGCGCGTCGTCCTCGGCCACCTCGCCCCAGTCCGCACCCAGTTGCCACGCACCGAGGCCGATCACTCCGACTTGCCGGCCGGTACGGCCCAGGACTCGCGTTTCCACCTGATAAGTCCTTCCTTCGCTGACGTACCCGGCCATGCTAGCCATTGGCCGTCGTAAAACGTTGACGGCGATCCACTCCAGCATGTCCGGCAGGCGAACTCAGCTCAGACGCGGCTGCGGGCCGTCCACAGCTCGGGGAAGACCAGGGCTTCGGCGCGCTTGGCCAGCCACGCGACGCCGGACGAGCCGCCGGTCCCGACCTTGGCGCCCATCGCTCGGCGGGTGGCCATCAGGTGGTCGCCGCGCCACCGCCAGATCGCTTCGGCGACGTCGGTGAGGGCTTCGCCGAGGCGGACGAGGTCGGGGTCACGCTCCGGGGCGGCGTAGACGTCGGCCCAGATCTGCTCGACGGCCTGGTCGGGCTCGTAGCGGCGGGTCAGGTCGCGGTCGAGGACCGACTCCGGGACGGGGTAACCGCGGCGGTGGAGGAGATGGAGGACTTCGTCGTAGAGGCTCGGCTCGTGCAGGGCCTGCTCCAGGTCGGCGTGCATGCGCGGGGTGCCGGCGTGCGGGACGAGCATCGACGCGGAGCGTTCGCCGAGGATGAACTCCAGGCGGCGGTACATCGCGGACTGGAAGCCGGAGCCCTCGCCCAGGGCCGGACGGTAGGCGTTGAACTGCGTCGGGGTGAGCTGGGCCAGCGGCTGCCAGGAGGCGTTGAGCGCGTGGAGTTCGTCCAGGCTGCGGGCGAAGGCGGCCATGGCGGTGGGGAGGTCGTCCTTGCGGAGGGCCGTCGCGGCGGTCTTCCATTCGTGGACCAGCAGGGTGAACCACAGCTCCATGACCTGGCTGGTGACGAGGAACGCCATTTCGCCCGGGTCGTCGGTGCGGACCTGCTGAAGGCTGGTGAGGACGGAGGCCCGGATGTAGTCGTCGTACGGGGTCGTGCCTCCGAGGTCGAGCCTGGGAGCGAGCACGTCGGAGCGCTGGGAAGCGGAGGACATCGGCACATCCTTGGTTTCGGCTGCCGGGTAGCGGTCCGCTCGAACTCTTCGGAGCGCCGGTCCCCTCGGATCGTCGCCGACATGCGGCCGGGCGACCCGGACCCATCATGCGGCGTGGGTGGTCAGGAGGGCAAGCCAGGCGACGGCGCGACCGGCCCCGCTGGTCGGGCCGCCTGTTCTCGCCAGCGCTGGACGTTCACACCGGCGATGAGCAGCCAGAGGCAGAGGGATCCCTCACCGAGCGGCGCGGGGATCTGGATCCAGGGGCTCAGGTCGTCGGCGACGCCGGGGGCGATCATGGTCGTGAAGCCGCCGACGAGGTAGGCGACGGCGTCGATCGCCAGCAGGACGCTGATGAAGTTCGGCAGGAAGGTCGACCGGCGAACGAGGTAGGCGACGCAGAGGATGTCGAAGCCGTAGAAGATCCCGTAGATGCTGTAGTCGACCGAGGTCAAGTCGCCGGGCAGGTGCTCCAGAGCCTGCATCTGCGCTGGTGAGAGGGCCGTGGCGTAGCCCTTGCCGTGCAGGAGGGCCAGGGGCGCGAACTCGTTGACGATGCCGGCGGCCTCGATGGCGGTCGCGACAAGGGTGAAGAAGACATCAAGCAGGGCAAGGCGGCGGTCCACGACTTTGAAGAGCTCGTAGAAGAGCAGCGCCATGGGGATGTTGGTCAGCGTGACCACAACGTGCGCGGCAAGGCTGAGGCGATAGAGGGTTTCGTGGGCCTGGATGTTGTGCGCCGTCTTCGCCAGATCGGACACGATCAGCATGGAGGGCACCACGCCGATGGCGAACGCGCCGAGGACGATGTTGACCAGGTAGAGGGCGCCTGCGGCCCTGGCCACCCGGCGCGGCGAGGTGCCCGTGATGGAGTCCAACGACGACCTCCTGGCGTGGCATAGGTGTTATAGGGGCTATCGAGCCATCGTCAGGGGTTTGAGTCAAGGGGGCCTGTGAACCCCGAAGAAACCGCAACGGCCGAGGCCGAAGCCGCAGAGACATCACCCCGCGGCTCCAGCCCCGCCAGACATCGCCCCGCTGCCCCGGCCTCAGCCCAGCCCAGCTCCCAAACCCAAACCTCAGCCCACTGCGATGCCCTCGCCGCCGGCCGCGCCGGCAACGGTCACCGAGCCGATCGACGTCAGCGAACCGTCGGAGGCGATCGAGTACTCGTCCACGACGCCGTTGGCGCCGGTCTGCACGTACAGGTTGCGGCCGCTCGCCGCCGCGTCGACGGTTCCGGGGTCGGTGGCGGTGGTGCCGAGGGCGGTCAGGGTGTCGTGGGGGGTGAGGCGCAGGGTGGTCTCGGTGGCGCTGCCGGCGTTCGAGGCGAACAGCAGGTCGCCGTCGCGGGCGATCCAGCAGGTCGCGGCCTGGCCGGTGGCGTAGGCGGACTGCTGGCTCAGGGTGCCGTCGATGCGCTCCTGGTAGCTCACGACCGAGTTGGTGCCGGCCTGGACCAGGGCGATCTGGTCGCGGCCGGTGGCGACGAAGGCGAAGGGCACGGTGCCCGGGAACGCGTTGACCGTCGGGGCGTGCGCCGGGGAGCCGTCGTAGCCGAGGCCGTAGACGAGGACGGCGTTGCTCGCGGCCTTCGTCGTGACGATCAGCTGCCCGCCGTCGCCGGTGAAGCCGACCTGGCCCGGGGTGTGGGTGAACTGCGGGGTGCCGGTCGCGTCGAGGCCGAGGGCGCGGTTCCAGTCCTTCCTGAGGTGGAGGCGGCCTTCGGCGACGCGGTAGCCCTGGATGTTCGCGCCGTTCTCGGCGTTGAGGACGTACACGACGTCTCCGTGCACTGCGACGCTCACCGGGAAGGTACCGCCGGAGGAGACGACCTGGGTCAGCGTCAGCGCGGCGCCGTGGACGGCGAACACCGAGACCGTGTCGCTGCCCGCGTTGACCGCGTACAGCAGGTGGTGCGCGGCGTCGTAGGTGAGCGCGCCCTGCGAGGCGGTGTGGTCGACGACGCTGCCGGCGAGCACGCCACCCAGGCCGCCGGTGTTGTAGGTGTGGGCCAAGGCGAGGGTGCCGTCGGCGGCCCGGTGGTAGGCGACGACCTGGTTGCCGGCGGTGTCGTCGGTCTGGACGAACACTGCGTCGGAGCCGTAGCCGCCGTCCGCGACGTGCTCAGGGGTGGCAGTGGTCGCGGACGCCGGGGCGGCGTTCGCCGAGGCCGCGTCGGCCGGGGCGGCGGTCAGCGCGATGGCAGCGCAGCCGGTGGCGAGGGCGGCGACGGACAGGCTCAGGCGGCGGGAACTCTTGGACATGACGGGCTGCACTCCTCGGTTGTGGTTCCTGCGGAAGCGGCGGACTCGCGTCCGACCCATGTGCAGTTCGCTGTAAGGGCTCGGCGTTACGGCCCTGGCGCCACCGAAGTCCTTACGAGTCGAGAAACTGACCGAATCCCGAGGCCAGGGCCGGTTAGGGTGTTCAGCGCCAGGTCAGAGCCTCATCGGAAGGAGTCGCCGTGGAGGACCCACCGCTGCTGCCGCCGGACGCCGAGCTCGTCGACCGTTTGCGCGCCGGAGACGAGAGCGCGTTCCGACTGGTGCTGGACGCCTGGTCGCCATCGATGCTCCGGCTGGCTCGGTCGTTCGTGTCGACCGGGGACTCCGCGGAGGAGGTCGTGCAAGAGGCCTGGCTCGGCGTGATTCAGGGGATCGAGCGGTTCGAGGGGCGTTCGGCGCTGAAGACGTGGGTGTTCCGAATCCTGGTCAACATCGCGAAGGGCCGCGGAGCCAAGGAGAGCCGGACGCTGCCGTTCAGCAGTCTGCTGCCGGAGGACGAGGGACCGTCGGTGGATCCGTCGCGCTTCCGGCCCAGCGGCGATGCGTATCCGGGGCACTGGAATCCGGGGCAGAGACCACAGGGTTGGGCGGCGCCGGAGAGCGAGGCCCTGCACGCGGAAGTCCGGCAGGTCGTCGCCGAGGCACTGGCCGCCTTGCCGGATCGGCACCGTGCCGTGGTGACGCTCCGGGACGTCGAGGGCTACGAATCCGACGAGGTCTGCCGCCTGCTGAACATCTCGCCCGGCAACCAGCGCGTGATCCTGCATCGAGCGCGGGCCGCGGTGCGGGAGAGGTTGGAGGCGTACTTCACGTTCGCGGAGCCGGAGCCGGCCGCACGCAGCTGAGTGCGCAGGCGGCGCTCACTCCTCGCGACGGAACCCGCGAAAAGCGGTGAGCAGCTTGTCGCGCGCCTCGTCGGATATGGACTCCGCGGGCAGCTCACCGAGAGTGTCGATGGTCTGGCGGAACTGGGCCAGATAAGTCTCACAGCCGTCGCAGCTCGTCAGATGCTCGACGAAACGGTCCTGGTCAGCCTGCGAGAGGGCGCCCTCAAGGAAGTCTGTGACCAGTTCCACAAACTCGTCGCAATCCATGCGGTTTCCGCCCCTCCCACGCTGTCGCCAATGGTGGCCGACAGTGGATTTCCGCCGCCCATCATAAAATGCCGTTGGCAGCCAATGCCGACATCCACCGAAAGGCGCGCGTCCGTCCATGAGTATCGGCAGCTACTACGAACCGGCCGGCGAAAGCCGCTACAAGCCCACCACGCATGCGGGTGGGGCCTGGGATCCGGAGGAGCAGCACTTCAGTCCGCTGGGCGGGCTCATCGTGCACGCCATCGACCGGTTCGTGGCGGAGCGGGGCGATCGTGGGCTGGTTCTGTCGCGCGTCAGCTTCGACATTCTGGGCCGCTTGGCGCTCGACGAGTGCGAGATCCGAGTGGAGACGATGCGGCCCGGGCGGACGATCGAGCTGGTCGAGGCCGTCGTGCTGATCAGGGACCGGGCGGTGGTGCGGGCCCGGGCCTGGTTGCTGAGTACCGGCGACACCGCGGCGGTGGCCGGTGGGGATGACAGCAGGCTGACGCCGCCCGAGGAGCTCGCGTCGTGGACGCTGACCGACGTGTGGCCCGGCGGCTACATCGCCTCGGTCGATGTCCGGCCGGTCGCGCCGCCGCGGCCGGGGCGCACCACCGCCTGGATCGGGACCGAGCTGGACCTGGTCGCCGGGCAGGCCGGCAGTCCGCTCGCGTCCTTCGTCGCGCTGATCGACACGGCCAACGGGATCGCGGTGCGGCAGGACCCGGCCGAGTGGATGTTCCCCAACGTCGATCTGACCATCCACCTGCACCGCCAGCCGGAGGGCCGGTGGACGGGGCTGGACACGACGGTCACGTTCGGGCCGGCCGGGCAGGGCGTCACCTCGACCGTGCTTCACGACACGCGGGGTCCGGTCGGGCACGCCGCGCAGATCCTGACTGTCAGGCCCCTGTAACTAGCTTACGAGCGAGTTCGCCACGTCCGATGCGGCAGCCATCCGCTCGGCGTCGGAACCACCGAGCTGGCCGCCCCGCGCTGTCGCCATGAACAAGGCGGTCAGCGCCAATCGGCCCTTGAGCCGTCCCTCGACCGTGTCCGCCGGGCTGAGCAGCGCGCCGACGTCGTCCATGCGACGCGCGAAGCTCGCCGTGGCCGACAGATCGCGCATCGCGGCTTCATTGGCCTGAGCGAAGCGGCCGAAAGCACGCCAGGGCCCTGACATGAGCTCGGCCAGCCGCTTCAACAGTTCACGCCGCGTGGCCCGCGTCGCGGGCTGCTCATTCGCCCACTCCAGCAGCTCGTCGACCGAGGAGGCGAGCTGTTCATGGACGCTCGCCAGGATGTCCTCCTTGCTCCGGTAGTGGTAGTAGAGCGCAGGCCTGGTCACCCCGAGACGCTCAGCGATCTGCTGCATCGTCGCGCGCTCGTATCCGCGATCCGCGAACACGTCGAGCGCCACCTCGTGGATGCGGGCACGGGTGTCGGTGCGCCGTCCGTCAGCCCCGGTTCCGGTCCCGGGCGGCGCCGTGGGTTGCCTGGCCATGCCGACTACCTTACAGTGGCGTCAGCTATTTAACTGACGCTAGCGTAAGCCAGTTTGGAGCGGCCCACCATCAGCGACCACATCTTCCTGATCACCGGCGCGAGCAGCGGATTGGGACGCGCCACGGCCCGCCGTGCCTTGGCCGCCGGACACACCGTCGTCGGAACGGTCCGTACCGAATCGGCGGCTGAGGAATTTGCAGCACTCGTGCCGGGACGCTCACACGCACGGATCCTGGACGTCGCGCGCTTCGAAGACGCCCGACGCGTCGTCGAAGACGTCGAGCGCACCGTCGGCCCGATCGACGTGCTCGTCGCCGCCGCCGGCTACGGCCACGAAGGCACCGTCGAGGAATCGACCATCGACGAGTGGCGCCGCCAGTTCGACGTCAACGTCTTCGGCGCGGTCGCCGTCATCCAGGCCGTCCTGCCGGGAATGCGGGCCCGCCGCGCCGGGCACATCATCACCATCACGTCGGTCGGCGGGCTCGTCGCCGCTCCGACGCTCGGGGTCTACAACGGGAGCAAGTTCGCGCTGGAGGGCATCACGCGGGCGCTGGCCGCCGAGGTGGCGAGCTTGGGCATCCGCGTCACCGCCGTCGAGCCCGGCGCCTTCCGGACCGCCTGGTCGGGGCGCTCGATGCACCGCGCGACCCGGACCGTGTCCGACTACGACGACCTCGTCGGCCCGATCAGCGCAGCGCGCGCCGGGTTCGACGGCCGACAGCCCGGCGATCCGGACCGGGCCGCCGAGGTGTTGGTGCGGCTGATCGAGTTGCCGGAGCCGCCGACGCAGCTGCTGCTCGGCCCTGACGCGCACCGGACCGTGACCGGCGCGCTGGCCGCATACGGCGCCCAGATCGAGAAGTGGCGAGCCCTGACGCTCAGCACCGACTTCGACGCGGAACCGGCAGCCTCCGACGTCTCAGACTGAGCCGGCACCGTCCGGACGATGGCTGGGGCTAAGGCTGAGCCAGCACCGTCCGGACAACCGTCTCCGAAGTCAGCGTCCGATGCACCGGGCACTTGTCGGCGATCTCCAGAAGCCGGTCCCGCTGTTCCCGCGTCAACGGACCCTCGATCTGGATCGTCCGGTCGATGCCGTCCACGAACCCGGCGGTGGTCTCGCACTCCGCACAGTCCTCGGCGTGGATCCGGCCGTGGCGCAGGGAAACCGTCACGTTCTCCAGCGGCAGGCCCTTGTGGTTCGCGTACATCCGCAGCGTCATCGCCGTGCAGGCGCCCAATGCCGCCAGCAACAGGTCGTACGGGTTCGGGCCGGTGTCGCCGCCGATCGGCACCGGCTCGTCGGCGACGATGTGGTGCCGGCCGACGGTGACGAGCTGCTGGAGGCTCCCGTTCCCGGACTCGGTGACGATCACCGGCGTCTCGGCCGACTCGGCCACCGGCGCGAGCTCCGCCTCCGGCAGATACCGGCTGACCCACGCGGCGAGCACCAGCGCGGCGTACTCCGCGTCCGGGCGGCGGGTGAGAAGGTGGTCGGCGCCGTCCAGGGAGATGAACGACTTCGGGTGCCGGGCGGTGTCGAAGATCTTCCGCGCGTTGTCGACGCCGACCGTCTCGTCCAGCGGGGCGTGCATGACCAGCAGCGCGGCCTCGAGATCGTGGATGCGCGCGGCCTGCGGCTGGTCGGCGATGTCGTCCAGGAAGCTGCGCCGGACGCAGAAGTCGCGTCCGCCGAGCGACACCGTCGCCTCGCCTTCGCGCTGGATCGTCTCGTGGGCGTCGGTGAGCAGGTGCGCGACGTGGGAGGGGTCCGCCGGCGCGCCGATCGTCGCCACGGCGCGGACCTCGGGAATGCGGTGGCGGGCCGCCAAGACGGCCGCGCCGCCGAGGGAGTGGCCGATGAGCAGGCTCGGCGCGGCGTACCGCGCACGCAGGAAGTCGGCCGCGGCGACGAGGTCGTGCACGTTCGAGCTGAAGCCCGTGTGGCCGAAGTCGCCGCCGGACTGGCCCAGGCCGGTGAAGTCGAAGCGCAGGACGGCGATGCCGTGGTCGGTCAGCGCCCGGGCCGTGCGGGAGGCGGCGAAGCCGTCCTTGCCACAGGTGAAGCAGTGGGCGAAGATCGCGTACGCGCGGGGCGCCGTGCCGGCGGGCAGCTCCAGGCGGGCGGCGAGGACGGCGCCGCCACCGCCGGGGAAGGTGACCTTGAGCGAGGTGGACATGTGCTCAAGCATCCCCGACCGTGCCATCCCTTGCCGAATCCCCTCTCCTGCCCTTGTTCTCTCACGCGCTGCTCACGGGCTCCCTTCGCGCCACCCCACGACGCGTGTGACGCAAGTGACTGATGTGACGCAAGAGAACGCAATGGACGGACCTTTACTCACCCTTGACATCTTTGACCTGTTCATTCCTCGACCGCTCCAGCGGTCGGCGCTACCGTCCGTGGCAGTGGTTTCAGAGGGTTGAGATCAAGCCTCTGTCTCCGCTGCTCCGCCGGGCGGACCATCCCGCTCCGCCCGGATCCCCCTAAGCCGTCACCGTGCCGCGGACCCACCCCTGCCCGCGGCCTTCCGATGCGGCGGAATGGAGTACTGGGAATGAGCGAACGGCATCTCGCCTCGCACCGGCTGCGCCGGGGCATGGCCGCGCTGGGCGTGCTCGCGCTCGCCGCGGGCCTGGCCGGCCTCGGCAATGGATCGGCGTCGGCGACGACGCAGGCCGCCCCGCAGGCCAAGCACCACAAGCCGCAACCGCACGGCCGGTTCGGCATCGTCCCGATGCGGTCGGCGTCGACAGCGGCGACGGCATCGCGGGTGCACACCTTCTCGCCGCAGTCCGGCGGCACCGGCGGCCCGCTGAACTACGGCGGCGGACCCGTGCAGCACAACGTCCAGGTGTACCTCGTCTTCTGGGGTTCCCAGTGGGACAGTGACTCCAACGGCGTCCAGGGCTACATGCAGAACCTGTTCGGCGGCCTGGGCACCGGCTCGGACTCCTGGTCGACGGTCACCAGCCAGTACACCGACAACTCGGGCTCCGGCCCGTCGTTCGGCGGCGGCTCGGTGCTGGCCGGCACCTGGGTGGACGACGGCAGCTCGGCTCCGCAGTCCGCGGCGCAGTCGGACATCGCCGCCGAGGCGGAGAACGGCGTGTCGCACTTCGGGATCACGCCGAACGGCGACACCCAGATCGTGGTGCTGAGCCCGTCCGGGACCAACCCCGACGGGTTCCCGAACTCCGGGTTCTGCGCGTGGCACGACTACGACGGCAACGTGTCCTACACGAACATGCCGTACGTACTGGACGCCGGCAGCGGCTGCGGCGCGAACAGCGTCGCGAGCCAGCTCGACGGCTTCAGCATCGTGGAGGGCCACGAGTACGCCGAGACGCTGACCGACCCGCAGCCCTCCTCGGGCTGGGTCGCGAGCGACGGCGAGGAGAACGGCGACCTGTGCGCCTGGTACAACCTGGGCTCGATCAGCCTGCCCACCGGCGACTTCGCCATGCAGCCGACGTGGAGCAACTCGGCCAACGGCTGCGCGATGTCGGGCTGAGACAACCGGATCGGCACGCTGGGCCACGCCCTGAGGCCGAGTCTCACCGGGAGTAAGGCAACGCGGTCCCCGCTCGTGCGGGGGCCGCGTTCCGGCAGATCTCAAGGCCCACCTCCCGTCGCCCACATCCCAGCACCCACACCCCAGCGCACACCTCAGTGCTGCACTGACACCAGTCCGCCGTTGTAGGCGATCTTCTGGACCTTCGCCCCCTTGTCCGGCGGATCGATCGCGGCGACCATCCACACCGCGTCGGCGGTGAAGCCGCCGGTGACGGTGTCGGTGCCGGCCAGCTTGGCCCAGCCCTGGTCGCCGAAGGTGAATGAGCGTCCGGACTGGGTGACGCGCAGGGCGACGCGCGTTCCGTACAAGACCAGTTCGCCCCCGTCCTTCAGCGGAAGGTAGGTCGGGGCGAGGTTGAGCTCGGTGGTCACCGTCATCGCCACGCTCGCCGGGGAGACGTCGTCGGTCTCGTTCTGGATCCAGCGCAGTTCGGCGGTCGTCGAGTCGTCGGTGAGGAACGGTGAACCCGGCTGGCCGGGGTTGTCGTCCGCGAGCATGGTGCGGTCCGCGGCCACCAGGTCCGTCGTCTGCAGCGGCAGCTTGGCGAGCTGGGTCGCGCTGTAGTCCAGCAGTCCGTTCGCGCCGACGGCGAAGGACGGCCACTGCTGGCCGGGGGTCAGGAACACATCGCTGTCCGCCCGCCACGGCGCGCCGGCGTGGTCCTGGGTGAAGTGCATCAGGAACGAGGTGTTCGGCGAGCCGGACTGCACGGCCTGCGCCGTGACGAAGAACCCGCGCGGATAGGACGGCGCGGGCGGAATGAGGAACTGCGGGTCGTCCAGCGACATCGGCACCGCGGCCTTCTTGGCCTGGTCGCCGCCCACTCCCTGGACGTACACGAGGCTGGCCTGGTCCAGGGCGAGCAGCGATCCGCCTTCGACCTTGGCGATCGCGGCGGTGTCCAGGGCGGCGTTGGCGGCGTTGTTCTGGCCCTGATAAGCCTTCAGCTCCGCGGCGGCCTCGCCCGGCGTGACCGTGACGTCCGCCGAGGACGCCGACGTCGTCGGCGGGCCCTGCGTACCCGAGGCCAGCGACCGGTCTGTCGGCGGAGCCGGGCTGGTGGTTCCGGAGCCGGACGCCGGGCCGGGCGAGGGCTCACCGCCGCCGACCGTCCCGCTCGTGGAACACCCCGCCACCAGCGCACCCACCATCAGCGCGGCCGCCGATCCCCTGGCGCCGGCCGCTCCCCACCTCAGCATGTCGCTCCCTGCACTGTCCTCACATGGAGCAGGCAGGCTATTGCGGCATCGCTCCGGCCGGGACGGTACTTCCTACGGCATTCCCGCCGGGAGCCGCGGGCGGGGACGGCACAGCCATGACGTCCATGGACGCCAGCGTGGCCTCGCGGGCCCCGGCGAACTGCGCGCGCACCCCGGCGCCGATGCCGGCCTTGACGTTCGGGGAGTCCTTGAACATCACGGACTCGTTCCACGTCGGCGGGGCCTTGGGCGCCTCGCCGCCGGGGGCCGTGGACGCCGCCAGTACCCACGCCGCCTGCCGGGCCGCGCCGATCGCCATGATCTCGCTGCCGCCGAGCATCACCGCGCCGGTGGGACGGCCCGATCCGGGCCGGGGCACGCCGGTGGCGTCCAAGGCCGCGAACACGCCGGTGGAGGTAAGACCGCCGCCGGGGCCGTCCTCGAAGGAGCCGGACACCGCGACCGCGACCGGGACGCCGAAGATCGCCGGCGCGATCAGCCGCACCGCGTCCAGCCGCGCGCCCTTGCCGGTGAGGATCACGCGCCGCAGCGGAGTGCCGACCGCGGCCATCTGCGCCGCCAGCGCGTCCAGGCCCTCGGCGATCCCGCACAGCATGCCCTCGACCGCCGCGCGCGCCAGGTTCGGCGCGGTCATCCGCGCCAGTCGCAGTCCGGTCAGCGAACCGGGCTGGCCGGCCGTCGGCGGCACGAGGACCACGCCCTGCGCGCCCGGAGTGGATTCCAGCGCCAGACGCGACAGGCCTTGCAGGTCCACGCCGGTCATCTTGGCGGCGGCCTCCAGCGTCGGCATCGCCTCGCCGGTGCGGGCCATGGCCAGGAATCCGCCGGTGGCGTCGGCGAATCCGGAGACGGTGCCGCTGGGATCGGTCACCGGGCGCTCCAGCCCGCCGGCGAACAGCGTGCCGGTGGCGCCCACGCTGATCACCACGTCGCCGGGGTCGGTGGACAGGCCGAGCACCTGGGCCATCGCCGAGCCGGTGCCGGGGGCGACCAGAACGCCCGCGCTGGTGGTCCCGGCCGGCTCGACCGGGTTCAGGACCCGCGGCACCGCGACCTCGCGGCCGAAGGCGTGGGTCAGCAGGGCCATGCGGTAGTCGTTGGAGAACGGCGACCAGTAGCCGGTGCCGGAGGCCTCGCCGCGGTCGGTGACCGGGGCCGCGGCGCCGCCGAGCAGCAGCCAGGTGAGCCAGTCGTGCGGCTGGAGCACGGCGGCCACGCGCGCGGCGTTCTCCGGCTCGCGCTGGGCCAGCCAGCGCAGCTTGGCTATCGGGAAGGCCGCGGTCGGCACCGAGCCGACCGCCGCGGCCCAGGCGCCCGGACCGCCGCCCTCGACGACGAGGTCGTCGGCGGAGTTGGCGGCGCGGAAGTCCGTGGACATCAGCGCCGGGCGCACCACTCCCCCGGCGTTGTCCAGAGTGACCAGCGCCTGGCGCTGCCCGGAGACGGCGACCGCCTGGACTCCGTCCAGGATGTCGCCGTCACAGGCTTTGACGAGCGCGTTCCACCACTCGTGCGGGTCGTCGTCCGCGGCGGCCGCGTGCGCCACGGCCGCCTTGCGGATCACTTTCCCGCTGAGGGCATCGCAGACGACGACTCGAGTGGTGCTGGGCGAGGAATCGATACCCGCGACGATCGGCATGACGCCAGATCATGCCGTATGCGCCGCGCGCCGGAAACAGGTCCCGGGCAAGGAGTTGGGCCACATTGGGCGCGATTCAGTCTCCTGCCGGTGACCCACCGTCATCGCAGGTAGTCAAGCAGCTGATCGGCGTAGGTGTGACCGCGCAGCTTGGCCAGGGTCTTGGCCTCGATCTGCCGGATCCGCTCGCGCGTGACGCCGAAGGTGCGCCCGATCTCCTCCAGGGTGTGCGGCTGGCCGTCGGTGAGCCCGTAGCGCAGCTGCACCACGCGCTTCTCCCGTTCGCCGAGCGTCGACAGCAGCGCGTCCAGGTGCTCGCGCAGCATCACCACGGCGACCGAGTCGGCCGGGGAGACCGCGTCGGCGTCCTCGATGAGGTCGCCGAGCGCCACGTCGTCCTCCTCGCCGACCGGCGCGTGCAGCGACACCGGTTCCTGGGCCAGGCGCAGGACCTCCACGACGCGCTCGCACGCGACGCCGAGGACCTCGGCGATGTCGTCCGGCGAGGGCTCGACGCCGTTCTCCTGCAACAGCCGGCGCTGCAGGCGCACGACCCGGTTCATCAGCTCGACCACGTGCACCGGCACCCGGATGGTGCGGGCCTGGTCGGCCAGCGCCCGGCTCATCGCCTGGCGGATCCACCAGGTCGCGTAGGTCGAGAACTTGTAGCCGCGGGTGTAGTCGAACTTCTCCACCGCGCGGATCAGGCCGAGGTTGCCCTCCTGGACCAGGTCCAGGATCGACATGCCGCGGCCCAGATAGCGCTTGGCGATCGACACCACCAGCCGCAGGTTCGCCTCGATCAGCCGGCGCTTGGCGGCCTGGCCCTCCAGGACCAGGATGGCCAGCTCGCGGCGCAACTGCGGCTTCAGATGGGTTTCGTAGGTCAGCTTCTCCTCGGCGAACAAGCCGGCCTCGACGGCCTGCGCGAGTTCGACCTCCAGGACCGCGTTCAGCAGCGGTACCCGGCCGATCTCCCGGAGGTACTGCCGGAACAGGTCACCGGCCGGTCCGGCGGAGTCGGCCCAGGCGTTGACCTTCGAATCCGCCTCGGCTTCCTTCTCCGGCTCGGTCTCGGCCTCCTCCTCCAGTGCTTCGAGCTCTGCGATCTCCGGCGCGGCGGGGCCGGGGATCCGCAAGGGACCGAGCTCCTCCGCGTCGGCCAGACCGATGGCGGTCCGGGTCTCGGCGGAGGGCGAAGTGGGGTGGGGGTTCGGCGCGAGGGCGTCGAGGAGGGCTACCGGTCCCTGTGCGACAGCACTGTTCACGACAAGCTCCAAGTGGGGGTTCGCGACGTCTTCGCCACACGCTTACCCCGCGCGACGCAGAGCTATCCCAGATAACGGAAACTGAACCGAGATCGGTGCCGTCCGGATTCAAGATCGGCGTCGCCCGCCGGTCACGGAACCGTGACCGTTACGAGACTTCCGCCAGGCCACGCTTGTATTGCTCCAGGGCGACGAGTTCGCCGAAGAGTTTGTTGTATTCCTCTTGCCCGGTAACGGGATTCAGCCGTTGCAGCTTGGATCTCACGTCTTTGATACGCCGGTCGACGGTGTGGATGCGCACCCGGGTCATGACCTCGGCGACGTAGCGCTCGTCGGCCGGGCCCCGGAAATGGACCGGCTCGACGGTGAGCTCGGTGACCAGGCCGCGGATCGCGTCGTCAGGGGCCTGATCCTGGACGCGGCCGGTCCAGTTGGTGTCGTTGCCCGCGGCACAGCCGCCGCTGGCCCGCACCGCGGCGCACACCGCGGCATAGGCGGGAACGGTGAACTCCTCCGGCGCCAGGCCGTCGAAGGTGGCGCCGGCCAGCTGCGGGAATTGCAGCGCCATCTTCAGCGCTTCGCGCTCGGCGCCGGCGACCGGATCGCGGTGCCCGGGCACGGTCGCGGCCTCGGCGCCGAACAGGCCGTCCTGGTTCGACGGGCCGTAGCCGCCGTAACCGCCGCGATCGTCGCGATCATCGCGACCGCCGCCGCGGCCCCGGCCTCCCCCGCGTCCGCCTCCGAAGCCGCCCTGAGCGCCCTGGCCGCCCCCGTAGCCGCCGCGCCGATTGTTCGAGCCCTGATTCCCGCGGCGGTCGCCCCAGTCGCCGCCACGGCCCCCTGCGGCCCCGTAGCCGCCGCCTCCGGAGCCGGGACCGGACCCGCCGGCCGGGACCGACACCTCCGGCCGGACCCCGGCCGCGGCGAGCAGCCGGCGCACCGCGGACTGGACGTCCCGCTCCTCCAGCCCGAGCCAGCCGGCCAGCCGGCGCGTGTAGTCGTTGCGCAGCGCCGAATCGCGGATCTTCGCCACGATCGGGGCGGTGGCGCGCAGGGCGTGCACCCGGCCCTCGGACTCGTCGAGGTTCTGCTTGGCCAGCTCGGCGCGGATCACGAACTCGAACAGCCGGGTCCGGGTGGCGACCAGCTCGCGCACCGCCGCGTCGCCCTTGGCCAGGCGCAGGTCGCAGGGGTCCATCCCGCTCGGCTCGACGGCCACGAAGGTCTGCGTGACGAACTTGTCCTCGTCGAGATAGGCGCGCATGGCCGCCTTCTGCCCGGCCGAGTCGCCGTCGAAGGTGAAGACCACCTCCACGCCGAGGAACTGGTTCCGGTCGGCCAGCAGCCGTCGCAGGATCTTGATGTGCTCCTCGCCGAAGGCGGTGCCGCAGGTGGCCACCGCGGTCGGGACGCCGGCCAGATGGCAGGCCATCACGTCGGTGTAGCCCTCGACCACGACCGCGCGCTCCTGCTTGATGATCTCCTTGCGCGCGAGCTCCAGACCGTAGAGCACCGAGGACTTCTTGTAGATCGGCGTCTCGGGGCTGTTGAGGTACTTCGGGGTGTCCGGGTCGTCGGTGAGCCGCCGGCCGCCGAACCCGATCACGTCCCCGGACAGGTCGGCGATCGGCCACATCAGGCGGTTGCGGAAGCGGTCCATCGCGCCGCGCCGGCCCTCGGAGGCCAGGCCGCCGGTGAGGATCTCCTTGTCGGTGAAGCCCCGGCCGCGCAGGTGCCGGACCAAAGACTCCCAGGATTCCGGGGCGAATCCGACGCGGAACTGCTCGATCGCGGAGGCGTCGAAGCCGCGCGCGCTGAGGATCTCCCGGGCCTTGGCGGCCGCGGGCGTCGAGAGCTGGTCGACGAAGTACTCGGTGGCGGCCCGGTGCGCCTCGATCAGCCGGGTGCGCTCGCTGCGCACCCCCTGGTTCGTGTAGCCGCCCTCGGTGTAGCGCAGTTCGATGTTGTACTGGCCGGCCAGCCGCTCGACCGCCTCGGGGAAACTGAGGTGGTCGTACTCCATGACGAACTTCAGGACGTCGCCGCCGACCCCGCAGCCGAAGCAGTGGTAGAAGTTCTTGGAGGGACTGACCTGGAAGGACGGCGACTTCTCGTCGTGGAACGGGCACAGGCCCTTCAGGTTCCCGCCGCCGCCGTTGCGCAGCTGGACCACGGCGCCGACGACATCGACGATCGAGGCCGCCTTGCGTACTCGCTCGATGTCGTCGTCTTTGATCTGTCCAGCCACAGACAGAGTTTATAGGCGTGGTCAGACGGTACCGAGTCTCCTGCTCAGGGCATACGCGGCGTCATCGGTGAGTGACGCGACCTGGTCCACGACCACCCGCAGCCGCGTGCAGTCGTCGGTGGCGTCGGCGTACCAGGTGCGGAAGGACGGCTCCAGGTGCTCCGGCAGCGAAGAGAGCCCCTCGACCAGGCCGGTGACCAGTTCGCGCTGCAGTCGGCGGAGTTCGCGGGCGTCGTCGCGCTGCATGACATAGCGCGCGGTGACGGCTTTGAGCAGCGCGCACTCCAGCCGGATCTCGCGCGGGACGACAAGGTTGGCGGCGTAGCGGGTCAGCGGTCCGGCGGCGGTCCCGCCGTCGCCGGCCGCTTCGGCGGCGGCTTCGCGGGTCGCGGCGGCGGCGGACTGGCAGAAGCGGCCGATCAGACTGCTCGTGGTGTTCTTCAGCGCGGCCTGGGCGGCGAAGGAGCCGTCGTAGTCGCCGGGCCAGTAGTCCAGATCCATGAGCCGGCCCAGCGCCTCGGCCAGTTCTCCGGCACTGGCGCCGGGGGCGTAGCGGACCTCGGTGAGCTCGAACAGCTCGGCCTGCTCGGGCAGCGACAGCAGGGCCTTGGGGACCAGGTGGCCGGCGTGCAGGGCGTCTTCGAGGTCGTGGACCGAGTACGCCACGTCGTCGGACCAGTCCATCACCTGCGCCTCGAAGCAGCCCCGGCCGGGGACGGCACCGATGCGCATCCACTCGAAGACCGGCTCGTCGTCGGCGTAGACGCCGAACTTGCCGGTGCCGAGCGCCTGGCCCTCGGCGCGGGTCCACGGGTACTTCGTCGCGGCGTCCAGGGCGGCGCGGGTCAGGTTCAGCCCGCCGGGCTCGCCGTCCGGGCCGAGCATCTTGGCCTCCAGGCGGACCAGGATGCGGAAGGACTGCGCGTTGCCCTCGAAGCCGCCGCAGTCGGCCGCGGCCAGGGCCAGCGCCTCCTCGCCGGTGTGGCCGAACGGCGGGTGCCCCAGGTCGTGGGACAGGCAGGCGGCCTCCATCAGGTCCGGGTCGGCACCGAGCTCCTTGCCCATCTCCCGGCCGATCTGCGCGCACTCCAGGCTGTGGGTGAGGCGGGTGCGGGGACTGTCGAGGTAGGCGCCGAACGCCGAGTCGTGCGAGCCCGGCGCGACCACCTGGGTCTTGGCGGCCAGCCGGCGCAGCGCCGCGCTGTGCAGCACCCGGGCCCGGTCCCGTTCGAAGGCGGTGCGCCGCACGTTGCTGGGGTGGTCCGGCAGATGGCGCTCCCGGTCGGCGTCGCTGTAGGCGTCGACGGGCGTCCTCACATCAGTCACCGCCCCACGGTAACCCGCGCAGGCCAACAGGAAACGAAGACTCGGCGGCGGGGCCCTGTGTCCTAGGGACTCCTCACGGCAGGCCGAAAGCGTCGAACAGACTCGTGTCGGCGAACACGACATTGGCGGTGACCAGGCCTTCGACGACGCTGAAGACCTGGAGCGTGTGCCGGCGGTGGCCGCCGCCGGGGCTCGGGGCGTACGCGGCCAGCGCGGGCTGGCCGTTGGCGGAGGTGCGGATCATGCGCCAGCCGGTGCCGTTCAGCCGGTAGACCCGCTCCATGAACAGGCCGTAGTGCTCCCGGCCCCGGTACCACAGCGGGACCGGCGGCATCTCCATGACGACGTCGTCGGCGAGGAGCTTGACCAGCGCGGGGACGTCGGCGGCCTCGAAGGCGTGGATGTAGCGCTCGACGGTCGCGTCCCGGTCGGGGTCGGGTACCTCGCGCACGTCGGCGGCGTCGGCCAGGCCCAGCCCGCCGACGGTGGCGCGGGCCCGCTGCAGCGCGCTGTTCACGGACGCGACCGAGGTCCCGAGCTGGTCGGCGACCTCGGCGGCGGAGAAGTCGAGCACGTCGCGCAGCACGAGCGCGGCGCGCTGCCGGGCGGGCAGCTCCTGGACCGCCGCGACCCAGGCCAGCCGCAGGTCGGCGCGGGCGTCGGCGTCGAAGCGCGCGTCGGGGAAGGGCTCGAGCCAGGGGATGTCGAACGCCGGCCGCAGCGGCGCCTCGGTGTCGCGGCTCGGCGCGCCGAGACCGGACGGCAGGGCGCGGCGCCCGCGCGATTCGAGGGCTGACAGGCAGACGTTCGTGGCGATGCGGTAGAGCCAGGTGCGCACGGAGGCCTTGGCGGGGTCGTAGCGGTCCCTGGCCTTCCAGGCGCGCAGGAGGGTTTCCTGCACCTGGTCCTCGGCGTCATGGATGGAACCGAGCATGCGGTAGCAGTAAGCCGTCAGCTCCGCGCGGTGCGGTTCCAGATCGACGCGGTCGTCCACGGTGTCAGGGTACGCGCGAAGACTGACAGGCCGGGTGCCCTCGCGGACACCCGGCCTGTCAGCAGTCACTCACCTCAGCACGAGCCGCTCACCACGAGCCGCTCAGCACAGGCCGCTCAGCGCGAGTCGCTCCCCGCGGACTCGATCGCCGCCCGAGCCGCCTCCAGCCGCGCCACCGGCACCCGGAACGGCGAGCAGGACACGTAGTCCAGCCCGACCTCGTGGAAGAAGTGCACCGAGTCCGGGTCGCCGCCGTGCTCGCCGCAGACGCCGAGCTTCAGCTCCGGCCGGGTCTTGCGGCCCTCCTCGGCGGCGATGCGGACCAGCTTGCCGACGCCCTCGCGGTCCAGGGTCTCGAACGGCGACACGCCGAAGATGCCGCGGTCCAGGTACGCCGAGAAGAACGCGCCTTCCACGTCGTCGCGGGAGAAGCCCCACGTGGTCTGCGTCAGGTCGTTCGTGCCGAAGGAGAAGAACTGCGCCGCCTCGGCGATCTGGCCGGCGGTCAGGGCCGCGCGCGGCAGCTCGATCATGGTGCCGATCAGGCTGCGGACGTCGGCGCCGGTGCGCTCCCGGACCTCGTCCAGGACCTGCTGGGCCTCGTCGCGGATGATCTCCAGCTCCTGGACCGCGCCGACCAGCGGGACCATGATCTCCACCCGCGCCACGCCGCCGGCCTTGGCCACCTGCGCCGCGGCCTCGGCGATGGCCCGCACCTGCATCATGAACAGGCCCGGGATGACCAGGCCGAGGCGTACGCCGCGCAGGCCCAGCATCGGGTTGGCCTCGTGCATCTTGTGCACGGCCTGCAGCAGGCGCAGGTCGTTCTCGTGCTCCTCGCCCTTGGCCTCGGCGACCGCCACCCGCACCGACAGCTCGGTGATGTCCGGCAGGAACTCGTGCAGCGGCGGGTCGAGCAGGCGCACCGTCACCGGCAGGCCGCCCATGGCGGTGAAGATGGCGACGAAGTCGTCCCGCTGCATCGGCAGCAGCTCGTTCAGCGCCGCCTCGCGCTCGTCGTCGTCCTCGGCCAGGATCAGCCGCTCGATCAGCGCGCGCCGCTCGCCGAGGAACATGTGCTCGGTGCGGCACAGGCCGATGCCCTGCGCGCCGAAGCGGCGGGCGCGGGCGGCGTCCTCGGGCGTGTCGGCGTTGGCCCGGATGTAGAGCCGGCGGCGCTCGTCGGACCAGGTCATGATCCGGTGCACGGCCTTGACCAGGTCGTCGGCCTTCGGCGAGTCGGCGCCGAGCCGGCCCTCGAAGTACTCCACGACCGGGGAGGCCACGACCGGGACCTCGCCGAGGTAGACCGCGCCGGAGGTGCCGTCGATGGAGACGACGTCGCCCTCCTCCACGACCTCGCCGTTCGGCGCGGTCATCCGGCGGCGCTTGGTGTCCACGTCCAGCGACTCCGCGCCGCACACGCAGGTCTTGCCCATGCCTCGGGCGACCACGGCGGCGTGGGAGGTCTTGCCGCCGCGGGAGGTGAGGATGCCCTGCGCGGCGATCATGCCGTTCAGGTCGTCGGGGTTGGTCTCGCGCCGGATCAGGATGACCTTCTCCCCCGAGCGCGACCACTTCACCGCGGTGTAGGAGTCGAACACGGCCTTGCCGACTGCGGCGCCGGGCGAGGCGTTCATGCCCTTGGCGATCAGCTCGGCCTTCGGGTTTGCACTATTTGTCACAGCCTCGTCGAAGCGCGGGAACATCAGCTGCGCCAGCTGCGCGCCGGTGACCCGGTCCACGGCCTCGTCCTGGCTGATCAGGCCCTCGTCGACGAGCTGCACGGCGATGCGGAACGCGGCGGCGGCGGTGCGCTTGCCGACGCGGGTCTGGAGCATCCACAGCTTGCCGCGCTCGATGGTGAACTCGATGTCGCAAAGGTCGCGGTAGTGCTGCTCCAGCGTGGTCATGATGCCGGTGAGCTCGGCGTAGGAGGAGGCGTCGATCTGCTCCAGCTCGTCCAGCGGCACGGTGTTGCGGATGCCGGCGACGACGTCCTCGCCCTGCGCGTTCTGCAGGTAGTCGCCGTAGACGCCGGTCTGGCCGGAGGCGGGGTCGCGGGTGAAGGCGACGCCGGTGCCGGAGTCCATGCCCAGGTTGCCGAACACCATGGAGCAGATGTTGACGGCGGTGCCCAGGTCGTTGGGGATGCGCTCCTGACGCCGGTAGAGCTTGGCGCGGTCGCCGTTCCACGACTCGAACACGGCGCGGATGGCCAGGTCCATCTGTTCCCGGGGTTCCTGCGGGAACGAGCGGCCTGCCTCCTTCTCCACGATCGTCTTGAAGGTCTCCACCAGCGTGCGCAGGTCGTCGGCGGTCAGGTCCAGGTCGTTGTGCGTGCCCTTGGCCCGCTTGGCCTCTTCCAGCGCCTCGTCGAAGTGCTCGCCGTCCACGCCGAGCACGGTCTTGCCGAACATCTGGATGAGACGCCGGTAGGAGTCCCAGGCGAAGCGCTCGGCGTTCCCGTTGGTTTCGGCACCGTCGGCCTGGGCGGCCAGGCCGTGGACCGATTCGTCGTTCAGTCCGATGTTCAGGACCGTGTCCATCATCCCCGGCATGGAGAACTTGGCGCCGGAGCGGACCGACACCAGCAGCGGCCCGTCGGCCTGCCCCAGCTTCTTGCCCATCTTCGCCTCGAGCGCGTCGAGGTGCTCCGAAACCTGCTCGCGCAGCTCCGGCGGCTCTTCGCCGTGCTCCAGATACACGCGGCAGGCGTCGGTGGTGATGGTGAAGCCGGGAGGGACCGGCAGCCCGAGGTTGGTCATCTCGGCGAGGTTGGCGCCCTTGCCGCCGAGCAGGTCCTTGAGGTCCTTGTTGCCTTCGGTGAAGTCGTACACGAACTTCGGCACGCAGATACTCCCTGACTGATCTGTGTGGCACACCGCGGCGGCGACGGGACGGTTTGAGGGGTGTCCCGCCGCATTTGCCCTGACGCTGCGGAGCGTAGCGCGTCGGCCCGGCGTGTTCGCCAGGGCTATACCCCGATTCAAGCGTTTCGTTCCTGTGAGCCGTCTCACCCGGCACGGAGGAAGTAGCGAGGAGGCGTCGGGGAGCGTGGGAAAGTCACCCGTGCGGACGCCTCCGGGAACCTCCGGGAATGAAAGTGCCCCAGGGTGTGCTGTGGGGGGCGATAGGTTAGTTGAAACCTCAACCAAGATCACCCCGGCGCGCACCCGGCGCCGGCTCACCAGGAGGAAGCAGCGATGAGCACCGACTACGCGTCCCTGACCGGCGATTACACCTTCGACGTCGCACACAGCACGATCGGGTTCATCGCCCGGCACGCCATGGTGACCAAGGTGCGCGGGGGCTTCAACGAGTTCGAGGGCGAGATCCACATCGACGGCGCGAACCCGGAGCAGAGCAGCGCGAAGGCCTCCGTGAAGGTCGCCAGCGTCGACACCCGCAACGAGCAGCGCAACGGCCACCTGCTGTCCGGCGACTTCTTCGAGCAGGACAAGTACCCGGACATGACGTTCACCTCCACCGGCGTCACGGTCAAGGGCGAGGACGAGTTCGTCCTGCGCGGCGACCTGACCGTCAAGGACGTCACCAAGCCGGTCGAGTTCGACGTGGAGTTCCTGGGCACCACGGTCGACCCTTACGGCAACACCCGCATCGGGTTCGAGGCCAAGAGCACGATCAGCCGCAAGGAGTTCGGCATGACGTGGAACGCCGCGCTGGAGACCGGCGGCGTGCTGATCAGCGACAAGATCCAGCTGGAGCTCGAGATCTCGGCGATCAAGCAGAGCTGAGCCGCTCGACCGCCGGGGAGCGCCGGGACCCGCCTGGAGGGGTCCCGGCGCTCTTGCGTGCTCAGCCCCCGGAGTCCTCCATCTCGGCGCCGGCCGGCACGGTGTCGTCGTCCCGGTCGTCGAGCCAGCCGTAGGGCAGCGTGACCTTGCCCGGGGAGTTGGTGCGCCCGCGCGGCTTGCCCAGGGTGTCCGTCGGGAACGGCGTGGCCGGGTCCAGGCGCGCGAAGTAGCCGTCGAGCTCGGCGAGCGACGAGGACGTCGCCAGGCCACGGCGGACGTCGCCGCCGACCGGGAAGCCCTTGAGGTACCAGGCCACGTGCTTGCGGAAGTCCACGACGCCCTCGCGCTCGGTCCCGAGCCAGGAGGCGAGCAGTTCGGCGTGGCGGCGCATGGTGGCCATCACTTCGCCCAGGTCGGGGAGCTTGCGCTCGGTACGCCCCTCGAACGCTGCCGCGAGATCGGCACTGTGTTTGTCGGTCGCCGACCCTCGCGGCGATAAGGCTGCCGCGAGATCGGCGAACAACCAAGGCCGTCCCAGGCAGCCGCGGCCGACCACGACGCCGTCGGCGCCGGTCTGGCTCATCATGCGCAGCGCGTCGTCGGCCTCCCAGATGTCGCCGTTGCCCAGGACCGGGACCTCCAGCTCGTCCTTCAGGGCCTTGATCGCGGTCCAGTCGGCCTCGCCGCTGTAGCGCTGCGCGGCGGTGCGGCCGTGCAGGGCGACCCAGGCCGCGCCGGCGTCCTGCGCGATGCGCCCGGCCTCCAGGAACGTGTGGTGCTCCTCGTCGATGCCGATCCGCATCTTGACGGTCACCGGGATGCCGGCCGGGGCCGCCGCCTGGACCGCGGCTTCGACGATCTGGCCGAACAGGCGGCGCTTGTAAGGCAGAGCCGCGCCACCGCCCTTGCGTGTAACGCGCGGAACTGGGCATCCGAAGTTCATGTCCACGTGGTCGGCCAGGTCCTCGGCGGCGATCATCTCCACCGCCTTGCGGACTGTGACCGGGTCCACTCCATACAACTGAAGACTGCGCGGCTTCTCGTCGCCGGCAAAGGTCACCATGCGCAGGGTCTTCTCGTTCCGCTCCACCAGGGCGCGGGTCATGACCATCTCGCAGACGTAGATCCCGGCCCCGTGCTCGCGGCAGAGCTGGCGGAACGCCACATTGGTGATACCGGCCATCGGGGCCAGCACCACGGGCGGCGAAACGCTCCATTCAGTCCCGAGGGGCAGCGAGCCCGGAGTCGGAGTCTGTTTGTCTGGGGAAGTCACGCTTCCAGGATCGCATGGCGCGACTGAGCACCCGTTCGGATATTCCAGTCGGCCTTGTGACAACCGGCCCGTTAGTCTGAACGTCATAAGGAAAGAGTTAAGAAACCGGCGGGGGGACACCGCTGGAACAGCAGAACAGCGGGTGGGCGAGAGTGAGTGGAGAAGTGGTGAGAGCCGACCGCACCGGCGGAAACGGTGCGGACGCGAACGGCCCGCGGGGGCGGGGGCCGGAGCGTGGGCGCGACAAATGGGCGCAGGCCCTGCTGGCCGGCGCATTGGGGGTCTTCGTGGCGGCCGGGATCTCGGCGTGCAACACGAACCCGCACGCCGCGGACGTTCCGCCGCCGTCGACCGTCGAGCAGCAGCCGGCGGCCAACGGCCAGACTTCGAACACGGAGTCGAGCGCGCACCACACCGCGCCGAAGCCGGGGATTCAGCTGCCCAACACCATCCAGGTGTTCTACGCGAGCACGCCGGCGTTCCAGGACCTGACGCACCACATCGTGCTGTGGAACGCGACACAGGCGTACAAGGCGATGTACGCGGCGGCGTACCAGCCGGCCGAGGCCGGCACCGCGGACCTGAAGCGCTACTGGGCCGGCACCGGCTACCAGCAGGCACACGGCTGGGCGCAGGCGTGGATCGGCGCCAAGCAGCAGCCGGTGGGTTTCTCGGTCCTGTCGAACGTGGTCGTGGAGAACCTCACGCCGGAGCAGGCCACCGTCGGCTTCTGCGAGGACCTGTCCGGTGTGGTGCGCGGCAACGTGCAGACCCACACCCCGGGCAAAGCGCTGCAGCCGAAGAACTCCCTGGGCGACCGGGTCGAGTACAGCATGGTGCCCACCGGGGTGAAGGGGCAGTGGCAGGTGAACGGGGAATCGGTCACGCCCGCCTCGGTGCTGTGCCCGCCGCCTTCGGACAAGCACCATCGCGCTCGCTGAGTCATGAAAGAGGTGGCCGCCGGATTTCCCGGCGACCACCTCTTTTCAGTGTGTTGGGCTCTATGCGGTGAGCCCTGTGTACTGAGCTCTATGCGGTGAGCCCGTGGGGGAGTCTCAGGCCCCGATCAGCCGGGCCGCCAGGTAGCCCTCGACCTGGTCCAGCGCGACCCGCTCCTGCTCCATCGAGTCCCGCTCGCGGACGGTCACGGCCTGGTCGTCGAGGGTTTCGAAGTCCACCGTGATGCAGAACGGGGTGCCGATCTCGTCCTGGCGGCGGTAGCGGCGGCCGATGGCGCCGGCGTCGTCGAACTCGACGTTCCAGTTCCGGCGCAGCACCTGGGCCAGATCCCGCGCCTTGGGCGAGAGGTCGGCGTTGCGGGACAGCGGCAGGACCGCGGCCTTGACCGGGGACAGGCGCTTGTCCAGGCGCAGGACCTTGCGGACCTCCATCTGGCCCTTGGCGTTGGGGGCCTCGTCCTCGGCGTAGGCGTCCAGCAGGAACGCCAGCATGCCGCGGTTCACACCGGCCGCCGGCTCGACGACGAACGGCGTCCAGCGCTCGCCGGTCTCCTGCTCCAGCTGGGTGAAGTCCTCGCCGGAGTGCTTGGAGTGCGTGGTCAGGTCGAAGTCGGTGCGGTTGGCCACGCCTTCGAGCTCGGAGAACTCCTGGCCGCCGAAGTTGAAGCGGTATTCGATGTCGACGGTGCGCTTGGAGTAGTGCGACAGCTTCTCCTGCGGGTGCTCGAAGAAGCGCAGGTTCTCAGGGCGCAGACCCAGGTCCGTCCACCAGGTGTAGCGCTCGTTGAGCCAGTACTCGAACCACTTCTCGTCTTCGCCTGGCTTGACGAAGAACTCCATCTCCATCTGCTCGAACTCGCGGGTGCGGAAGATGAAGTTGCCGGGCGTGATCTCGTTGCGGAACGACTTGCCGATCTGGCCGATGCCGAACGGCGGCTTCTTGCGGGAGGCGTCGCGGACCGTCTTGTAGGACACGAAGATGCCCTGAGCGGTCTCCGGGCGCAGGTAGGCCAGGCCGGCCTCGTCCTGGGTGACGCCCAGGTGCGTGGTCAGCATGCCGTTGAACATGCGCGGCTCGGTGAACGTGCCCTTGTTGCCGCAGTGCGGGCAGTTGATGTCGGCCAGGCCGTTCGCCGGCTCCTTGCCGTGCTTGGCCTCGTACGCCTCGATGAGGTGGTCGGCCCGGAAGCGCTTGTGGCAGGACTGGCACTCGGTCAGCGGGTCGGTGAACTCCTTGACGTGGCCGGAGGCCTCCCACACCTCGCGGGCCAGGATGACCGAGGAGTCCAGGCCGACGACGTCTTCGCGCCCGGTGACCATGTACTTCCACCACTGGCGCTTGATGTTCTCCTTGAGCTCCACGCCGAGCGGCCCGTAGTCGTAGGCGGCGCGCGAACCGCCGTAGATCTCGCTGGAGGGGAAGACGAATCCACGGCTCTTCGCGAGCCGGACGATGGTCTCGATCTTGTCGGCGGCCACAGTCGCTCTCTTTCTTGTTGCCACCGCATCCACGGTGGCGAAGCCCGGCCGGATGCCGGGTTTCGGATGATGGCCCAGCTTAGCGGGTTCGCGACGGGGTTTCTGAATGGTTTGGCGGTGCAGTGTGCTGATCAGGAAAATTGACAATCATTTTCATTTTCAGCGACCATGTGGGTATGCGCCTCCGTACCGCCCTGCCCGCCGCGGTGGTCGTGCTGATCACCGCGCTGGCGCTGAGCGGCTGCCTGAAACAGTCGGACCGGAGCGCGGGCGGCGGCCGGCTCGACGTCGTCGCGGGCTTCTACCCCTTCGCCTTCCTCGCCGAGCGGATCGGCGGCGAGCACGTCGCCGTGCGCAACCTCACCAAGCCCGGCGCCGAGCCGCACGACCTGGAACTGACTCCGTCGCAGGTCGGCGCGGTGAGCAAGGCGGATCTGGCGATCTACGAGAAGGGCCTGCAGCCGGCCGTCGACGCCGCGGTGGCGCAGAACAAGCCCAAGGCGACCCTGGACGCCGCGACCGTGGTGCACCTGGAGAACCACGGCGACCTCGGCGAAGGCGACGCCCACAGCGCCGACCCGCACATCTGGCTGGACCCGGTCCACTTCCGCGAGGTCGCCGACGCGGTCTCGGCGAAGCTGCAGCGGATCGACCCCGCGCACGCCGCCGACTACCAGGTGAACCAGGCGGCGCTCGACGGGCAGCTCAAGACGCTGGACGCCGGCTACCGGACCGGGCTGGCCCGGTGCGCGCGCAAGGACGTCGTCACCGGCCACGCCGCGTTCGGCTACCTCGCCGAGCGGTACGGCCTGGTCCAGGTCCCGCTAGCGGGGCTGTCGCCGGACGACGAGCCGAGCGCGGCCCACCTCGCGAAGATCCAGCACCTGATCAAGACTGAGGGCGTGACCACGGTCTTCTTCGAGACCCTGGCCAGCCCCAAGACCGCGAGGACGCTGGCGGCGGACACCGGGACGAAGGCCGCGGTGCTCGACCCGGTCGAGGGGGTCACGGACCCCTCGGCCCAGGACTATCTATCGGTCATGCGCGAGAACCTGGCCGCGCTGCGCGTTGCTTTGGGGTGTTCGTGATGGGGCGGCGGGAGGATCACAGCGAGATGCTCGATGACGTGCCGGCGCCGGTGGTGGCCGGGCACGGCGTGACCGTCTCGCTCGGCGGCCGGCAGATCCTGCACGGCGTGGACCTGGAGGTGCCCGGCGGCCAGACCGTCGCACTGCTGGGGGCCAACGGCTCGGGCAAGTCGACGCTGGTCAAGACGGTGGTCGGACTCAACCAGCCGAACAGCGGCCGGATCGAGCTGTTCGGCACCCCGCTCCCGGCGTTCAAGGACTGGCACCGGGTCGGGTACGTGCCGCAGCGCACCACCGCCGCGGCCGGCGTCCCGGCGACGGTCGGCGAGGTCGTGGCCTCCGGGCTGCTCAGCCCGCGCGGCTGGATGAGCCGGCGGACCCGCGGCGACCGGAGCGCCGTGCGCGAAGCCCTGGCCACGGTCGGGATGCTGGAGCGGATCGGCGACCCGGTCGCCTCGCTGTCCGGCGGGCAGCAGCAGCGCGTGCTGATCGCCCGGGCCCTGGCCCGCCGCCCGGACCTGCTGATCATGGACGAGCCGATGGCCGGCGTGGACCTGGTGAGCCAGCAGGCCTTCGCCGACACGCTGGCCGACCTGTCCGCCCACGGCACGACCATCCTGCTGGTCCTGCACGAGCTCGGGCCGCTGGCGCCGCTCATCGACCGCACGGTCGTGCTGCGCGCGGGCATGGTGCGCTACGACGGCGCGCCGATCGAGCACGGCGAGCCGGACCCCGGCCACGGCCACGCGGCACCGGACCACGTCCACGTGCACCCGCACGCCGCACCGTCCGACGCGCCCGGGACACCGGAGTGCCCGCCGGGACGCGCGCCGGTGGAGACGCTGAGCGGGAAGGAGGGATCGGGATGATCGTCACACCACCGCTCCCCCACGACGGCGGCACCGCTCCGATTCCGACGCCGACCCCGACTCCGACCCCGAAGGCAGGCCCGGCATGCTGAGCGACACCATCTTCAGCCTGCCCTTCATGCAGCGCGCCTTCCTCGCCGCCCTGGCCATCGGCCTGGCCGCGCCGGCCATCGGCACCTACCTCGTGCAGCGGCGGCTGGCGCTGATGGGCGACGGGCTCGGGCACGTCGCGCTCACCGGCGTCGGGCTGGGCCTGATCACCCACACCTCGCCGGTGTGGGGCGCGGTGCTGGTCGCGGTCGGCGGGTCCGCGGCCGTCGAGCTCATCCGCGAGCGGGCGAAGGCCAGCGGCGACGTGGCCCTGGCGATGCTCTTCTACGGCGGGCTGGCCGGCGGGTCGATGCTCATCTCGCTGTCCGGCGGGAACGCGAATCTGAACTCGTACTTGTTCGGCTCGATCCTGTCCACGTCCGTCGGGGACCTGTGGGCGATCGCCGCGCTGGCCGTCGGCGTGCTGCTGGTCACCCTCGGCCTGCGGCGCGCCCTGTTCGCGGTGTGCCAGGACGAGGAGTTCGCGCGGGTGGCCGGGCTGCCGGTGCGGATGCTGAACCTGCTGCTGGCCGTCACCACCGCGGTGACGGTGACCGTCGGCATGCGCGTGGTCGGGGTGCTGATGGTCAGCGCCCTGATGGTGGTGCCGGTGGCCGCCGCGCAGCAGCTGACGCGGGCGTTCGCCGCCACGATGGGCGGCGCCATGGTGATCGGGGTCGGGGCCGCGTTCTCCGGCGTCACCATGTCGTACTACGCGGACACGCCGCCCGGCGCCTCGATCGTGCTGATCGCGATCGCGGTGTTCCTGGCCGCCAGCATCTGCGCCGGGCTGCTGCGCCGGCGGCGCGGCCGGTCCGGGCCGCGGGCCAGGCCGCCGGCGCGCGAACCCGGACCCGGGGGCGAACAAGCGGTCGCGACCGCACCGAGCCTGCCACAATGACTTCGGGCCGCCCCGCCGACCGCCGCCCGCCCGGCACCTCCGCCCACGCGCCAACCGCTAGGAGAAGGACAGTGAGTACCGCAGACACCTCCGGCGACCACCAAGGCGACACCGGCCGCGGCCTGCCCGCCCAGGGCCGCTCCACCCGCCAGCGGTCGGCGGTCGCGGCGCTGCTGGACGAGGTCGACGACTTCCGCAGCGCGCAGGACCTGCACGACCTGCTCAAGCAGCGCGGCGAGTCGGTCGGCCTGACCACGGTCTACCGCGCCCTGCAATCCCTGGCCGACGCCGGCGAGGTAGACGTGCTGCGCACCGGCGACCGCGAGGTCATCTACCGGCGCTGCTCCACCCCGCGGCACCACCACCACCTGGTGTGCCGGGAGTGCGGCAAGACCGTCGAGGTCGAGGGCCCGGCGGTGGTGGAGAGCTGGGCCGCGCGGGTCGCCGCTGAGCACGGATATTCGGACGTGTCGCACACGCTGGAGATCTTCGGGACCTGCGGGGACCACTGAGGTCACAACCGCCCTGGCGCCAGCGCGGCGCCAGGGCGGGACGGTAGTTTGGGGACGGTCCGGGGGCGCTCCGCGATCGTCGCATGATCGCGGAGCGTCTTCGGGCTCGATCTCAGGCTGGGACCGGACACCGAATGGGGAGCTGCCGGCGGCATCACGTCACCGGCGGCGACACCATCCCGGGGAGCGCCGAAACGCTATGCGTTACGCGACCTCGTCAGGGTCCCCGTACTCGCTCTCGTTGTACTCGTACTCCGGCTCCGCCTCTGCCGCGAACTGCTCCTCGTTCGTGATCGCCCCGCCGTAACGGCGGTCGCGCCCCGCGAAGGACTCGCACGCGCGCCACAGGTTGGTGCGGTCGAAGTCGGGCCACAGAGTGTTGTCGAACACGAACTCCGCATACGCCGACTCCCACATGAGGAAGTTGGACGTACGGTGCTCGCCGGAGGAGCGGATGAACAAGTCCACGTCCGGCATGTCCGGCTCGTAGAGATACCGCGTGACCGTCTTCTCGTTGATCTTCGCCGGGTCCAGCCGGCCGGCCTTGATGTCGCGGCCCATGGCGGCCATGGCGTCGGCGATCTCCCAGCGGCCGCCGTAGTTGACGCACATGGTGAGGGTCAGGAGCTTGTTGTCCTTCGTGCGCTCCTCGGCCCACTCCAGCTCGTCGATGACCGACTTCCACAGGCGGGGGCGGCGGCCGGCCCAGCGGATGCGGACGCCGAGCTCGTCCATCTCGCCGATGCGCCGGCGGATGGTGTCGCGGTTGAAGCCCATGAGGAAGCGGACCTCTTCCGGCGAGCGCTTCCAGTTCTCGGTGGAGAAGGCGTACGCCGAGATGTGCGTGATGCCGCCGAGCTGCACCGCGCCCTCGACCACGTCGAACAGCGAGGCCTCGCCGACCTTGTGGCCCTCTATGCGCGACAGGCCGCGCTCCTTGGCCCAGCGGCCGTTGCCGTCCATCACCAGGGCCACGTGCCGGGGCACCAGGTCCAGCGGGATGTCCGGCGGCAGCTTGCCGTCCTTGTGCGGGAAGGGGTCCCGGTTGACGCCCGGCTGCCGCTTGGCGAGGCGCTCTTCCAGGATCCGTCGGGTCAGTCTCACCGGTTCACTCTCATCTCGGGCATCGCGTGTTCTCGCACTTCGCGTCCAGCGGCGCCGCTCAACGCTCGACCAGCCGCAGGGACCGCAGGCCGCGCTCCAGGTGCCACTGCAGGTAGGCGGCGACCAGGCCGCTGCCCTCCCGCCGGTGCTTGTCGGCGCTGGCGTCGGCGGCGCCCCAGTCCCCCGCGAGCAGCGCGCCCAGCAGGGCGAGTGTCTCACGGGCCGGGGCGACCGACCCCGCCGGCTTGCAGTCCGAGCACACCGCCCCGCCGGCCGGCAGGTTGAAGAACCGGTGCGTCCCCGGGTCGCCGCAGCGCGCGCAGTCCTCGAAGGACGGCGCGTAGCCGGCGACGGCCAGGGAGCGCAGCAGGAACGCGTCCAGGACCAGCCCGGCGGAGTGCTCGCCTGAGGCCAGCGTACGCAACCCGCCGACGAGCAGGAGGTACTGCTGCACGGCGGGCACATCATCTTCACTCAACCGCTCCGCGGCCTCCAGCATGGCCTGCCCGGCGGTGTAGGCCGGGTAGTCGGCGACCAGCGTGCCGCCGTAGGCCGCCAGCGTCTCGGCCTGGGTGACCAGGTGCAGCTCGCGGCCCTGCTTCTCGAAGATCTGGACGTCGACGAAGGTGAACGGCTCCAGCCGCGAGCCGAACTTCGAGGAGGTGCGGCGCACGCCCTTGGCCACGGCCCGGACCCGGCCGCGGTCCCGGGTGAGGAAGGTGATGATGCGGTCGGCCTCCCCGAGGTTCCGGGTGCGCAGGACGACGCCTTCATCGCGGTGCAGGGGCATTGTTCAAGTGTAGGTGCGCGCGGGGACGCCGAGGGCCCGCCGAGGCGGACTCACCACCTCGCACGGGCCCCGGGGGTCTCATGCCTTCGCCACGCCGGAGAGCGTGACCGGAATCAGCGCTGCTGGTGCGGCGGCGGCCAGTTCGGGGAGTCGCGCTGGTCGTCGGCCTGGGTGATGTGCGTCGGCTCGTCGGCCGGGTCGACGGGGCGCTGCGTCGGCACCTGGTGCAGCGGCACGACCATGGTCTCCATGGAGGAGGACTGGTCGACGATCGTCTGCGGCGGCACGGGGACGGCCGGCTGCTGCGGCGGGACGGGGATCATCATGGTCTCCATCGCGTTCGCCGGGGGCTCGGGCATCGTCGGCGGCGGCTCGGGGACGGTGTCCTGCTGCGAGGGCTGGGCGACCGGGATCATCATGGTCTCCATGGCCGAGCTCGCCGGAGGCTGCGGCGGGACCGCGTCCTGAGGCGGCTGGGGCGCCTGGATCATCATGGTCTCCATGCCGGAGCCGACCGGAGCCTGCGGCGGGACCGCGTCGTGGGTGCCGGTCCCGGGCGCCGGCTGGGGCGCCTGGATCATCATCGTCTCCATGCCGGAGCCGACCGGAGCCTGCGGCGGGACCGCGTCATGCGTGCCGGTCCCAGGCGCCGGCTGGGGCGCCTGGATCATCATCGTCTCCATGGCGGAGGCGGGAGCCCGCTGCGGCACCGGAGTCTGCGCGGCGCTGCCCCAAGCGGGAGCCTGCTGCCCCTGCGCGGGAACGGGAGCCGGAGTCTGCGCACCGGTCCCCCAAGCCGGAACCGGCGGGGCTGCCGGCGCGACCGCCCCCGGCGCCACCGCGGCCACGATCCCGGCCACGTGCGCCTGGCTCATCCCCAGCCCCGCGCCGACGGTGTCGATCACCGCGCGCTCGGCGGGCTGCACCGGGCCGTCGGCGGCGGCGACCCGGGCCGCGCCGGTGACCAGCGCCTCGCGGCCGGCGTCGGGCAGCTGCCCGGCCAGGCTGGCCAGCATCTGCGACAGGTCCTCCGGGACCACCTGCATGTCCTGCGCCAGGTTCGGCTCGCCGTAGCCGACCGCGCCGGCGGTCACGATCTCCTGCACCGCGATCGCGCGGGCGCCGGGGTGGTCCCAGCCGCCGCGTCGCAGCACGTTGACCATGACCCCGCGCACCGTGTTCTGGAGCAGGTCGGTGAACTGCGCCGCGGTCGGCCGGGCCAGCACCGACTCGCGGAAGTCGTTCTTGCAGTATGTGCAGCGGACGAACTCGCCGATGGTCTTCAGCGGGATCAAGGGGATGAAGAACAGCGTGAAGAAGCGCTGGGCTTTGCGCCGTTCGTAGTTACGGTCCGCTCCACAGGTCGGGCAGGAGAACACCCCGCTGCCGATGACCCGGAAGACGGTTTTCCAGCCCCAGATGATCATTGGTACTCATCCCCTCCGTTCCGCGCGTTACGGAACAGAGAGGATCCTTCCACAATCACGCGACCAGCCGCATCAGCGGAAAGCCCGATTCACCGCCGAGATGATGGCCTTCAGCGAGGCGGTCACGATGTTCGCGTCGATGCCGACGCCCCACAGCACCCGGCTGCCGATCGCGCACTCCACGTACGACGCCGCCTTGGCGTCCTCGCCGGAAGTCAGCGCGTGCTCGACGTAGTCCAGCACCCGCACGTCGATCCCGACGGTGGCCAGCAGGTTGGTGAACGCGTCGATCGGGCCGTTGCCGACGCCCTCCAGCTGCGTGGTGTCCCCGTCCACCGACAGGTCCACGGTGAGCTGGTCCTTCTCCTCGATCGCCGAGGACGCGTGGTGGCCCAGCAGCCGGATCCGGCCCCACGGCGCGGAGGGGTTGGGCAGGTACTCGTCGACGAAGACGTTCCAGATCTCCTCCGGCGTGACCTCGCCGCCCTCGGCGTCGGTCTTGGCCTGGATGACCTGCGAGAACTCGATCTGCGCGCGCCGAGGCAGGTCCAGCTGGTGCTCGGTCTTCAGGATGTAGGCGACGCCGCCCTTGCCGGACTGCGAGTTGACCCGGATCACGGCCTCGTAGGTGCGGCCGACGTCCTTGGGGTCGATCGGCAGGTACGGCACGGCCCAGACGATCTCGTCCACGGTCTTGCCGGCCGCCGCGGCGTCCCGCTCCAGGTGCTCGAAGCCCTTCTTGATGGCGTCCTGGTGGGACCCGGAGAAGGCGGTGTAGACCAGGTCGCCGCCGTAGGGGTGGCGCGGGTGCACCGGCAGCTGGTTGCAGTACTCGACGGTGCGCCGCACCTCGTCGATGTCGGAGAAGTCGATCTGCGGGTCCACGCCCTGGGAGAACAGGTTCAGGCCCAGCGTCACCAGGCACACGTTGCCGGTGCGCTCGCCGTTGCCGAACAGGCAGCCCTCGATGCGGTCGGCGCCGGCCTGGTAGCCCAGCTCGGCGGCGGCCACCGCGGTGCCGCGGTCGTTGTGGGGGTGCAGCGACAGCACGATGGAGTCGCGGCGCTCCAGGTTGCGGTGCATCCACTCGATGGAGTCGGCGTAGACGTTCGGCGTGGCCATCTCGACCGTGGCCGGCAGGTTGATGATCACCTTGCGGTCCGGGGTGGGCTGCCAGACCGCGGTGACCGCGTTGCAGACCTCGACCGCGTACTCCAGCTCGGTGCCGGTGTAGGACTCCGGCGAGTACTCGAAGTAGATCTCGGTGGCGGTGCCGTCGGCGCGCGGGGGCATCGCCTCGTAGAACTTCTGGCACAGCTTCGCGCCGTTCACCGCGATCTGCGTGATGCCCGCGGTGTCCTGGCCGAAGACCACCCGGCGCTGGAGCGTGGAGGTGGAGTTGTACAGGTGCACGATGGCCTGCTTGGCGCCGCGCACGGACTCGAAGGTCCGCTCGATCAGCTCCTCGCGCGCCTGGGTCAGGACCTGGATCACCACGTCATCGGGGATCCGGTTCTCCTCGATGATCTGCCGCACGAAGTCGAAGTCGGTCTGCGAGGCGGCCGGGAAGCCGACCTCGATCTCCTTGTAGCCCATGGCCACCAGCAGCTCGAACATCTTCAGCTTGCGAGCCGGGGACATCGGGTCGATCAGCGCCTGGTTGCCGTCTCGCAGGTCCACGGCGCACCAGCGCGGGGCCTTGTCGATGACCTTCTCGGGCCACGTCCGGTCGGCCAGCTCGATCGGCTGGAACGGCACATACTTGTGAATCGGCATACCGGAGGGCTGTTGAGGCTGTACTCGCATAGTGCTCAGGACTCCCTGGTGGTCTCCAACGGATGGGGACGGCCGACGGCGGAAAACACGAACTGCCGCGACGAGGGAGCCGGCCTGTGTCGGAACTTACAGGCCCTCGCCGCGGCTGCTAAGAAGAAGCAGGCCGCACAGGCAGGAGTTGCGCATAGCGTTGCCACGCTATCCCGATCGTCTCGCTGGTCGCACTCCCCGTCCGTGATCCGAGACACCGTGGCCGCTCAGCTGCGGCTCTTCCGGCGCGCTTCACTCGATCAGCGTAATCCCGGCTCGACCCCCACCGCACAAGGGTGGCACAAGGGTGACCAAGGTCACGAATCCGGCCATAGTTACCGCCATGACCAGCGCCACGACCCGAGTGTTCTGCGGCATCGTCCCGCCGCACCTGCTGTCCAGGCTGGCCGACTCCGGCCTGCACGTCGCGGACGCCGCGCGCCGGACCCTGACCGCCGACGTCCGGCACCGCCTGACCCGCGGCGCCGTGCCCTGGGTCGGCGAGCGGCACCTGGCGCCGCCGACCGGCGTCGAGCGCCGCGACGACCGCGCGATCTACGACGACCACGACACCGAGCACCTGCCCGGCTCCCAAGTGCGCGCCGAAGGGCGGCCGGCGACCGGCGATCCCAGCGCGGACGAGGCCTACGACGGGCTCGGCGCGACCTTCGACTTCTATCTGGACGTCTACGACCGCTGGTCCGTGGACGGCCAGGGGCTGCCGCTGAAGGGCACGGTCCACTACGGCGTGCAGTACGACAACGCCTTCTGGAACGGCTCGCAGATGGTCTTCGGCGACGGCGACGGCGCGGTGTTCGGCCGCTTCACCGGCTCGGTCGACGTCATCGGGCACGAACTCACCCACGGCGTGACGCAGTACACGGCGAACCTCGTCTACCACGGCCAGTCCGGCGCCCTGAACGAGTCGGTGTCCGACTGCTTCGGCTCGATGGTGAAGCAGTACCAACTCGGCCAGGACGCCGCCGACGCCGACTGGCTGATCGGCGCGGGGCTGTTCCTGCCCTCGGTCCAGGGCGTCGCGCTGCGCTCGATGAAGGATCCCGGCACCGCCTACGACGACCCGCACCTCGGCAAGGACCCGCAGCCGGCGGCGATGGCGGGGTACGTCGACACCACCTCCGACGACGGCGGGGTGCACATCAACTCCGGCATCCCGAACCGCGCGTTCTACCTGGCGGCCACCGGTATCGGCGGCACGTCGTGGGAGGGCGCGGGGGCGGTCTGGTACGACGTGCTCACCTCCCCCACATTGCCGGCCGCCGCGACGTTCGCGACCTTCGGGACCGCGACCGTGCGCGCCGCCGAGGCCCGCTTCGGGCGCGGGTCGCGGCACGCCCGTGCGGTGGCCGCGGCGTGGCGCGAGGTCGGGGTGTCCGTGCACTGAGGCCGCGCGGCTCGTCGGCACCCCCTGCCGAAACCGGCCGAAAACCAATCGCCACCGGCGCGGACGCTGCCTAACATCGGCTGCGATGACCATCACGATAAGGGGCCTGGACCCCGCAGGCACAGACACCGTGCCCACGCTGCTTCCGGTGCTGCGGGCGGGCATAGCCGCCGACTCGCCGAAGCACCCGGAGCCCACTGCGTCCTACCTGCGCTGGCTCATCACCCCGCGCTCCGACTGGCACAACGCATGCCTGGCCGCCTACGAGGGGGACCACCCCGTCGGCTGCGGCATGCTGAGCCACGACGTCGTCGCCAACCCCGACTTGATCTTCGGTTCCGTATGGATCGCCGGGGCCGACCGGGACGCGATCACGGCGCCCCTGCTCGACGCGTTCCGGAACCACGCGCGCAGCCGGGGCGCGACGCGGCTGGTCATGGATACCAGCGAGCACTCCGGCCACGAACCGCTCTACACCGCGGCCGACGGCCGGATGCTGGATTCCGAGCGTCGCCGCCAGCTGGACCTGGCCGCCATCGACCGCGCGCAGTACGCGAAATGGGCGGAGCCGTCGGAAAAGAACGCGCACTACCGGATAGAACTCTTGACGATCCCGACACCGGAGCACCTGCTGGCCCCGCTGGTCAAGGCGAACGAGGCCATGCGCGACGCCCCGCACGGCGTGGAGTACGAGTTGCCGCCGCCGGATGTCGAGCGGCGGCGGCGCTCCGAGGCCGTCACGCTGGAGCTGGGTGTGAAGAGGTACATCGCCGCGGCGCTCACCGAAGACGCCGAGGTCGCCGGCTTCCACGAGGTGAACGTCTTCCCGGACTTCCGCATGGCCGACATCGGCAACACCGGCGTCCCGGCGAAGTTCCGCGGCCACGGCCTGGGCCTGCGGCTGAAGGCGGCGATGACCCTGCACGTGCTGGAGCGGGAGCCGCACGTCGAGGTGATCTCGACCTGGAACAACGCGGACAACGCGCCGATGGTCCGGGTGAACGAGGCCATGGGCTTCGAGGTCGCCGAGACCTGGAACGCCTGGCAGTTCGACCTCTGAGAGCACAGCGGTCCCGGGGCCTGCTTCAGGCGCCGGGACCGCCGCGATCCCCCCTCAGAACCCCGCTCTGGCTCAGAACGGCTCCGTCACGATCCGGTAGTGCGCCGAGGTCACCCCTTCGAGCTTCATGATGCTCTGCGCCACCGTGTCGCCGAAGACCTGAGTGCCGCCGAACAGGTACGTGTTCATCAGCGAGGAGTTGGTCGCGGTGATGGTCGCGGCCGCCTCCGGGGGCAGGTTGGGCGAGTGCGGGTCGCTCAGCAGCAGCGGGAAGCCGAGCTGCGCCATCATGGCGCCGCCGGTCAGCGAGTCGGGGAAGTTCGTGCCGCTCGCCACGCCGACGTACGCCGGGACGGCGCCTCCGCCCCAGGGCTTGCTCCACCACCCCGCGACCTTGGCCGCGGTGTCATAGCGGTCGACGCCGGCGATCGCGGTGAACGCCTTGGGATCGCGGGCCAGCGCCGACACCGCCTTCACCGCTCCGCCGCCGACCGCGGTGACGGACGTCGGGTAACGGCCTGTGTGCTCCCCGGCGATCTTGGCGGTGATGTACTTCGCGGTGTCGGGGGTCAGCGACACCGGCTCGGTGACGCCGTTGCCGGTGCTCAGCACGATCGCCGCCGGCGGGCCGCCCGGCACCGTGGACGTGACCGCGGCGAGCGGGCCCGCGGCGAGCGCGTCCGCGAAGTCGTCGCCCCGGGCGACCATGACGCCCCCGGGGTTGTTCATCGCGTCCGGGTTCTGCGCGACGGCCAGGGCCGTCTTGTAGCGGTCGGCCCCGGCGAAGCGCTCGACGTTGTACCCGAGCGTGTTCTTGATGTAGTCCTGCACGGTCTGCGGGATGGCGTCGGTGCCGCCGAGGATGTACACCGTGCGGCCCCGGTTCATCGGCAGCACGCGCCGGATCTCGGCCGCGACGTTCGGGTCCAGCGTGGTGGCCTTCGGGCCGCCGGGGGTCAGCAGCAGCGGGCCGTTCTTGAACTTGGCCAGCGGGATGCCGGCCAGCGCATCCGCGTACACGTCGCCGCGGGCCAGCACGACCGCCCCGGCGGAGTTCGCGTACGGGAACGCCGCCTGCGAGGCGGCGACGCCGGTGCCGTACCGCGTGGCGCCGGAGAGCCGGGTCAGCTGGCTGAAGTCCACCTCCGACGGCGTCCAGTCGTTGATCGTCACACTGAACGACGCGTGCTCGCTGTAGCCGTCGGTGATCGAGAAGGTGATCTTCCGCGGGGCGTCGTTGTACGTCGCGTACGCGTGGTTCTGGATCGCGTCGTTGTGCAGCGGGAACGCCACGGTGGTCGTCGTGCCGTCGCCCCAGTCGACGACCCCGGTGTCGACCCCGCGGCCGGTGTCCATCGTCGAGCCCGTGAGGTCCAGCTGCACCAGGCCCTTGGCCAGCACCACCGCCTTGAACGTCGGGGTCGGCTGCACCGGGACCCCGACGGCCTCCTGGGCCGTGGACGTCAGGCCCGTGGCCTTGTCGGTGTAGGTCAGCGTGACGGTGTGGTGGCCGGCGGCGGTCGCGGCGGTCCAGTCGCAGGACGCGAGCTTGCCCTTGAGGTCGATGCTCAGAGCCGGAGCGCCGGCTCCGGTATCGCAGGTGCCCGACAGTCCGCTCAGGTCGGTGCCGGCCGGCAGGATCTTGCTCAGGTCCAGCGCGCTGTCGCCGGCATTGGTGACCACGGCGCCGGGAGCGGCCAGGTTGATCGCGGTCGAGCGGGTGTAGACGATGTTCGCCGGATCCGTGGCGTCGATCCCGACCTGCGTCGAGGAGGAGATGGACAGGCCGGTGTCCTCCGACGTCTCGGTCACCTTCTGCTTCAGAGCGTTGAGCTCGTAATCGTGCGAGGCGACCGACGTGGTGGTGGGCAACGAGCCGTCGCCGAAGTCGGTGGTGTTGTACTGCCCGGTCGTGCCGGTGTTGTCGGTGGTCACGGTCAGCACTTTCGCGGCGCCGCTCTCCTCTCCGACTCTCGCGGTCACCTTCAGGTCGATGGTCGGCCCGTGGAGGCCGGACGACCACGCCACGGCCGACGCGCTGCCGGCCGTGCCGATCCCCACGCCGAGCACCGAACTGGATACGGCGACGAGCGCGAGGCCCTTGTGCCTGACGGATTTCATGGTGTCCCTCCCCGGATCCGATGAACCGCTAGTCCAGACACGCCAGGGGGCGCCAGGGTTGTACGGCTACGCACACATATACGTAGAAGGTCTCGGCATCTGAATACAGATGCCGAGACCCGAGGGCACGAACTTCAGAGCACGAACTTCAGAGCACGAACTTCAGAGCACGAACTTCAGCGCACGAACCTCAGAACGGCAGGTCCGCGATGCGGTAGTGGGCCGCGCTCAGACCCTCGAGCTGGATGATGTTCTGCGCCACCCCGTTTCCGAAGACCGCCGTGCCGCCGAACAGGTAGGTGTTCTTCACCGACGCCTTGTCCGCGGTGACGGTCGCGGCGGCCGCCGGCGCCAGCGTCGAGGTGGTCGTGCCCGGGTTGCTCAGCAGCAGCGGGTTGCCCTGCAGCGCCATCAGCGCGCCGCCGGTCAGCGAGTCGGGGAAGTTCAGCCCGCTCGCCACGCCGAGCCCGGTCGGCTGGTTCCCCCAGCCCACCGCCGCGACCTTGGCCGCGGTGTCGTAACGGTCGGCGCCCATGATCGGGGTGTAGGACCCGGGGTTGCTCGCGGCGATCGCCCCCACGATCCGCACCGCGCCGCCGCCGATCGCCGCGACGTTCGGCTGGCCGGCGGGGTGCGCCGCGTCCAGCTTGCCTTCCACGTACCGCAGCGTGCCATCGCTCAGCGACACCGGATCGGTGATCCCGTTGCCGCTGCTCAGCACGATGGCGGCCGGGACGCCGGAGTCGGCGAACTTGTCCGAGGCGAACGGGCCGGAGGCCAGCGCGTCGGCGAAGTCGTCGCCGCGCGCCACCACGACGTGCTTCGGGTTGTTCAGCGCCTGCGGGCTCTGAGCGACGTCCAGCGCCGTCTCGTAGCGTGTGGCGCCGCCGAAGCGCTCGACGTTGTAGCCGAGGTTGTTGCTGATGTAGTCCTGCACCGCCTGCGGGATGGCCGCGGTGCCGCCGAGGATGTAGACGGTGTGGTTCTTGTCGGCCGGCAGGACGCGCTGGATCTCGGCCGCGACGTTCGGGTCGAGGGTGGTCGCGTTCGGGCCGCCGGGGGTCAGCAGCAGCGGGCCGTTCTTGTACTTGGCCAGCGGGATGCCGGCCAGCGCGTCCGCGTAGACGTCGCCGCGGGCCAGGACGACCGCGTTGGCGCTGTGCGCGAACGGGAACGCCTCCTGCGACACCGCGACGCCGGTGCCGTAGCGGGTCGCGCCGGAGAAGCGGGTCAGCTGGCCGTAGTCGACGTTCGCCTTCGTCACGTCGACCGTCGCGGTGGACGCCGCGTGCTCCCCGAAGCGGTCGGTGATCGAGAAGGTGATCGTCTTCGAGCCGGGCGTCGCGTACTGGTGGTTGTGCAGCGGGCTGTCATTGCGCAGCGGCAGCGGCACGCTGGTCTTCGAGCCGTCGCCCCAGTCGATGATCCCGGCGCCGGTGCTGGAGCCGACGTCCTCCTGCGAGCCCGTGACGTCCACCTGCACCAGGCCCGGGGACAGCACCGCCGCCTTGAAGGAGGCGACCGGCTGCACCGGGACCCAGATGTCGTCCTGCGCCGTGGACACCAGGCCGGTGGCCTTGTCGGTGTAGGTCAGGGTGACGATGTGGAAGCCGGCGGCGTTCGCCCCGGTCCAGTTGCAGACCGCGGTCTTGGCGGCGGAGTCGATGGTCAGAGCCAGCGCGCCGCTGCCGTGGTCGCAGGTGCCCGACAGCTGGCTCAGGTCCGCCGAGGCCGGCAGGATCTTGCTCAGGTCGAACGAGCTGGTCCCCTGGCTGTTGATCACCGCGCCGTCGGCAGCCATATTGATCGGCGTCGACTTCGTGACCGCGACGTGCGCCGGGTCCGTGCCGTCCACGCCGACCTGCGTCGTGGACTGGATGTTCCAGTACGTGTTCACCGAGGTCTCGGTGAGCGTCTGCTTCACCTTGCCGGCCGCGTAGGCGTGCGAGCCGGTCGCCCCGGTGGTGGTCGCGCCGTCGCCGAACGCGGTGGTGTTGGTGTTTCCGTTCGAGCCGGCGTTATTGGTGTTCACTGTCAGCACGGCGGACGAGCCGGTCCCCGCGACCGTCCCGGTCACCTGCAGGTCCGCGGTCGGACCCGCCACAGCCTGCGCCCATGCCAGCGCCGAGGCGTTCGAGGCCATGCCGATGCCGACCCCCACCATGGAGCTGGACACGGCGACTAGAGCGAGGCCCTTGCGCTTTACCGATTTCATACTGCTGAAACCCTCCCCTGGGAACTGAGTCAATCTCTTCTAGAGACCCGCCAGGTGGCGCCAGGGTTGTGTGGGAGGCAGCACATTCTTTCGGTAAAACGACAGCTCGGGCGACGGAAATACGACAGCCGCCGAGAACTCTCTCGCCAGGCGTCTCGATACTGCGTCAGAACCCGAGTTTGGCCAGCTGCTTCGGGTCCCGCTGCCAGTCCTTGGCGACCTTCACATGAAGGTCCAGGAAGACCGGCGTGCCGAGCAGCGCCTCGATCTGGCGCCGGGCCCGCGAGCCGACCTCGCGCAGCCGCTCGCCGCCCTGGCCGATGACGATCGCCTTCTGGCTCGGGCGCTCCACATACAGCGTCGCGTGCACGTCCAGCAGCGGCCGGTCGGCCGGGCGGCCCTCGCGCAGCGTCATCTCCTCGACGGTGACCGCCAGCGAGTGCGGCAGCTCGTCGCGCACGCCCTCCAGCGCGGCCTCGCGCACCAGCTCGCCGACCATGACCTCCTCCGGCTCGTCGGTCAGCTCCCCGCCCGGGTACAGCGGCGGGGACTCCGGGAGCTGCTTCACCAGCAGGTCCTCCAGCAGCTGGATCTGCTGGTCGCGGACGGCGGAGACCGGGATCACCTCGGCCCACTCGATGCCGACCTCGCGGCCGAGCTCCACCAGGGCCAGCAGCTGCTCGGCGATCTGCTCCTTGGAGGCCTTGTCGGTCTTGGTCAGGATGGCGATCTTCGGGGTGCGGCGCACCTGGGCCAGCTCGGCGGCGATGAACCGGTCGCCGGGGCCGATCTTCTCGTCGGCGGGCACGCAGAACCCGATGACGTCCACCTCGGCCCAGGTGGCGCGCACCTCGTCGTTCAGGCGCGCGCCGAGCAGGGTGCGCGGCTTGTGCAGGCCGGGGGTGTCGACCAGGACCAGCTGCGCGTCGTCGCGGTGCACGATGCCGCGCACGGTGTGCCGCGTGGTCTGCGGGCGGCCGGAGGTGATCGCCACCTTCGCCCCGACCACCGAGTTGGTCAGCGTCGACTTGCCGGCGTTGGGGCGGCCGACGAAGCAGGCGAAGCCGGCGCGGAAGTCGTCGGGGAACTCATAGCGCGGCGGGGAGTCGTCCCGGACGCCGCGGCCGTACGCGGTCGGCGCCGGCTCGGAGTCGCGGACCCGGTCGGAGGTGACGCGCTTCTCGGCGAGCTTCTGGCTGCGCTTGACGCGCTCGGCCTTCTTCTTGGCCGCCTCGGCGTTGGCCGCCTGGCGGGACCGCCCCCTCTGATTGGCACTGCGTCCACTCGCGCTGCTCGTCATGGGGACCATTCTCCCTTACTCGGAAGGGTCCGCCGCTCAAAGCCCGGATCAGAGCTTCGGATCGGCCAGGAACAGCCGCGGCGGCGTGCCGGAGCCCTTGAGATCGGCGACCACGTCCAGGTCCTCCTGCCGGAACTGCTTGTCCGCGCTGACCAGCACCGCGGCCTCCAGCGCCGTGGCCCCGCTGACGACGGCCATCGCGATCGCCGTCTGCAGCGCCGAAAGCTTCAGCGCCGGCAGGTCGACGGTGGTCGCCACGTAGGTACGGCCGGTCTCGTCGCGCACCGCCGCGCCCTCGGCCGCGCCGTTGCGGGCCCGCTGAGCCTTGGCGAGGGTGTGGAGCTTGGCGTTCTCGGGGTCCAGCTGGGTGTCGGTCATGGGATAACGCTATCGAAAAAGCAGAAGGCCCCAGAGTTTGTGAATGAACACAGCCTCTGGGGCCTTCTCGCACTGAGCGGATGACGAGACTCGAACTCGCGACCCTCACCTTGGCAAGGTGATGCTCTACCAACTGAGCCACATCCGCATTTCGCCTGCCGGGTTTCCCCGGCGACGAAGAAAACTATAGCCCATGTCCCGGGTGGGTTCGCCACCTGGTTACCCACAGGCGCTAAGCGTCGTCCTGCGGAACGCGCTTCACCAACACCGTTCCGATGCGGCGCCGCCGGCCCTCCGGCGACTCCGCGGTGAGCCGCAGACCCTCGACCTCGATCTGCGCGCCGGGGATCGGGACGCGGCCCAGGCGCTTGGCCATCAGGCCGCCGACGGTCTCCACGTCGTCGTCCTCCAGCTCCACGCCGAACAGGTCGCCGAGCTCGTCCACGCCGAGCCGCGCGGTCACCCGCGCCGCGTCCGGGGACAGCCGCTCCACCGAGGGACGCTCCACGTCGTACTCGTCGGCGATCTCCCCGACGATCTCCTCCAGGATGTCCTCGATGGTGACCAGGCCGGCGGTGCCGCCGTACTCGTCGATCACCACGGCCAGGTGGATGTGGCCGGCCTGCATGTCGCGCAGCAGCTCGTCGGCGGGCTTGCTGTCCGGGATGCACACCGGCTCGCGCATCGCGGACTCCACCTCCTCGGTGGTCTCCCCGCTCGGGTGCTCGTGGATGCGCCGTACCAGGTCCTTGAGATAGACGATGCCGACCACGTCGTCGGCGTTCTCGCCGACCACCGGGATGCGGGAGAACCCGCTGCGCAGCGCCAGGGACAGCGCCTGCCGCAGGGTCTTGTGCCGCTCGATGAAGACCATGTCGGTCCGCGGCACCATCACCTCGCGCACCAGGGTGTCGCCGAGCTCGAAGACCGAGTGCACCATGCGGCGCTCCTGGTCCTCGATGACGCTGTTCGCCTCGGCCAGGTCCACCAGCGCGCGCAGCTCGGCCTCGGAGGCGAACGGGCCCTCGCGGAAGCCCCGGCCCGGCGTCACCGCGTTGCCGACGACGATCAGCAGCTGCGCCAGCGGGCCCAGGATCCGGGTGAGCAGCCCCAAGGGCCCCGCGACGGCCAGCGCCACCCGCACCGAGTGCTGCCGGCCGATGGTGCGGGGCATGACGCCGATGAAGATGTACGAGACCGCGATCATCACGCCGATCGCGGCGAACCCGGCGCCCCAGGCACCGTCGATCCGGCGCATGAACAGCACGGTCACCAGCACCGTCGCGGCGATCTCGCAGGCCACGCGCAGTAAAAGGACGAGGTTGAGCACCGGCGCCGGATCGTCGGCCAGCTGCTTGAGCCGGGCCGCGCGCGGCACCTCCTGCTCGACCAGTTCCGCGGCGCGCACGCGCGACACGCGGGACAGCGCGGTGTCCGCGCAGGCGGAGAACCCCGCGACCGCGACCAGGACCACGACCGCGACGATCTCCCAGAACAGCAGGGCACTCATGCGGCGCTCCCGGCGTCGGGGCGAGTGCCCTGCTGATGTCTATGACCGCTCATCGAGCGTCCGACCTGGCCTTCCATCCTCGGAGCAGCTGTTTTTGGAGACCGAACATCTCGGCCTCCTCCTCGGGCTCGGCGTGGTCGTAGCCGAGCAGGTGCAAGATGCCGTGCGTGGTGAGCAGCCGCAGCTCCTCGGCGGTGCCGTGGCCGGCGTCCTTGGCCTGCCTCTCGGCCACCTCCGGACACAGCACGACGTCGCCGAGCAGGCCGGGCACCGGCTCGTTGTCGTCCTCGGCGCGCGCCGGCCGCAGCTCGTCCATGGGGAAGGAGAGCACATCGGTCGGGCCCGGCTCGTCCATCCACTGGATGTGCAGCTGCTCCATCGCGGCGGTGTCGACCAGCAGGATGGACAGCTCGGCCATCGGGTGGATGCCCATCTCGCCCAGCACGTACCGGGCGACCCCGACCAGCTCCTCGGCGTCCACGCCCTGCTCGGTGCCGTAGTCGGTCTCGTTGGCGATGTCGATCGACATGGGGTCAGTGCCTCTTCCTCTTGGCGTCCCCACCATGGGCGTCGTAGCGCCCGTAGGCGTCGACGATGTCCCCCACCAACCGGTGCCGCACGACATCGGCACTTGTCAGCTCGGCGAAATGGATGTCCTCCACGCCGGCCAGGATATTGCGCACCACTCGCAGCCCGGACTCGGTCCCCCCGGGAAGGTCGACCTGGGTGACGTCGCCGGTGACCACGATCTTGGAACCGAAGCCGAGGCGGGTGAGGAACATCTTCATCTGCTCGGGGGAGGTGTTCTGGGCCTCGTCGAGGATGATGAAGGCGTCGTTGAGGGTGTTGTGGGTGAGCAGGTAGTCCTCGGTGACGTACAGCGAGTCCTCCGCCGCGACCTGGATGCAGACCGTCTCCTCGCGCCCCTCCCGCTCGATGCTGTCGATGAAGCGCATCGGGCGGCCGCCTCCGCCGGCAGCGTGGTAAGCGTCACGCTTCCGGGTGAGCCGGAAAGGCTCGATACCCTCCGGCAGGCGGATGTCGACGATGTGGGCGTCACGACGGTGCTCGACCGGGCGGCCGTTCACCACACCACCGCTCATGTCCTCGGCACGACGCCGACGGGTGTAGGCGACGCCGCCGAGCGAGCGGACCAACTCGATCACATCGTCCCGGAGCAGGATCGAGGTGGTCGAGTACTGGATCCGGCAGGTGCGGTCCTTCTGAGTGACCGGCCCGCCGTCGGAGTCCAGAAGACCTTGAAGGACAGCCAGACGGAGCTCCGGCGTGTTACGGAGGTACACCTCCGGGACAAACTTCGAGACGGAGGTGTTGCCGAGCATATCCAGTTCCCGTATGGCTGCGGTTACCGGATTTTCCAAGGTCACGACGTCACCGGGCGCCTTCACCCGGTTCAGGACGTAATCCACGCCGCCCCGGTGCCGGACCGTCACACCAGGCAGCGCCGCTTCGAGAGCCAGGACGAGTTCGGCATCGACGGTGGCGTACGACGGAGTGGTCGCTCCGGTCACGCAGCCGTCGCCGAGTAGCAGACCGAGAGCGTAGGCGTCCATCGGGACGTCCTGCTCGGGGTAGCAGACCGGAGCGGTCAGGAGCGGGAGCTCGAAGTTCCGAGCGTGCCCCTTTCGGAGCTTGCCAAGCATCTCCTGGGTCTCCACGACGCGCCAGGGCTTGTCATGGCGCTTGTCGTACAGCGACCGGACTGTCCACAGGTGCTCGCCGCAGCACAGTGTCGATGACCCGTCCTGCGCCGTGACTCGATAGACGTCTCGCTTGCCCTGGGGATAGACACCCAGAACCGGAGTGGGCTCACCGTTCGAACCGATGACCAGGTCGCCGACCTGAAGCTCCCCAATCGGCCGCCAACCGTCGGGCGTCAGGACCTTGGTAAAAGCAGGCTGGGAGCGGCCGCGCATATATGCCAGCGGAGCCACCTCGATGACCCCGGCCGCCATCAGCCGGGGAATGCTGTCCGGATCGATCATGTCGTGCAGCGCGTCGTACAGCGGCCGCAGGTACGGGTCGATCTTCTCGTACAGCGTCCCGGGCAGGAACCCGAGCTTCTCGCCGGCCTCGACCGCGGGGCGGGTCAGGATGATGCGGTTGACCTGCTTGCTCTGCAGCGCCTGGACGGCCTTGGCCATCGCCAGGTATGTCTTGCCGGAGCCGGCCGGGCCGATGCCGAACACGATCGTGTTGCGGTCGATGGCGTCGACGTAGTTCTTCTGGTTCAGCGTCTTGGGCCGGATGGTGCGGCCGCGGTTGCTCAGGATGTTCTGCGTCAGCACCTCGGCGGGGCGCTGCCCGTCGACGTCGGCCTCGCCGCTGCGCAGCATCTGGATGGAGCGCTCGACGCTGTCCTCGGTGAGTGGCGCGCCGGTGCGGAGCATCAGGAGCATCTCCTCGAAGAGACGCTGCACGAGCCCGACCTCGCCGCGGCTGCCGGCGATGGTCACCTGGTTACCGCGGGCGTGGATGTCGACGCCGGGGAACGCCTTCTCGATCACCCGCAGCAGGCCGTCGCCGGCTCCGAAGACGGAGACCAGGGGGTGCCCGGACGGTATCTCGATCTTGGCCTGGACCACGCCGGGCGCGACCTCGTCGGCTCGGCCTGCGCCTGTCGCGCCGACGCGCGCGGCCCCGGACGCGGGCCTGGAAGACCCGGAGGACGAGCTTGCCCCGTTCGCCCCCGCGCGGCCGGCCCCGGCCGCCCTCCCGTTGCGATCCGCGGCGGAGGACTGGCGGCCCTTGCCCGAGCGCGGTGCGGTGTTGTCTGCCATAGGAACGGCCGTACGGCCTTTGATCACTCTCCTGTCTCCGTGTCGCATCCATGCTAGCCCGCACCCCCGCGACCAGGGCGGGAGATTTTGCCCGCCACCCCTTTTCGTCATCTTGACGCTATGCGGGCCCGGCCCTATTATCGTCAAGTAGACGATAACAAGCGGACCCGATCTGAGAAGGCGATACCCATGGGCAGCGGACGCTGGGACTACAACGCGTACGAAGCGGCGGAGGCCTACCGCAAGGCGAACGGCCGTAGCGCTTTCGACTACCACGACCGGGTACTCAGCCACACTCCGCGGCACCAGTGGCGGGCCCATCCCGACCTCGAGCCCTACGGCGTCGGCGTCCGCGAGAGCCGGGACAGCGCCGAGCACCCGACCTCGCTGGCGATCTCTGTCCTGTTCGACGTGACGGGCTCCATGGGCGGCGTGCCCCGGGTGCTCCAGACCAAGCTCGCCGACCTGCACGGCCTGCTGCTGCGCAAGCGCTATGTCGACCACCCGCAGATCATGTTCGGCGCGATCGGCGACGCCTACTCCGACCGGGTGCCCCTGCAGGTCGGGCAGTTCGAGTCCGACAACCGCATGGACACCCAGCTCGGCGACATCGTCCTGGAGGGCGGCGGCGGGGGCCAGATGCGCGAGTCCTACGAGCTGGCGATGTACTTCATGGCCCACCACACCTCGCTGGACTGCCACGAGAAGCGCGGCAAGCGCGGCTATCTGTTCATCATCGGCGACGAGATGCCCTACCCGAACGTCAACCCGCAGCAGGTCTCGCTCGTCCTCGGCGACAGCGGCGACCTGGCCCGGGGCGTCCGGGCCGAGCGCGGCGGACGCGGCACCCCGGGCCACAGCGGTCGCGGAGGGCGCGGCAGCCGCTCCACGACCCCGATCGAGCAGGTGGTCCGCGACCTGACCCGCAAGTTCGACGTCTACTACATCCTCCCCGAGGGCTCCTCCTACGCCGGCAACGACGAGGTGCTCGGCACCTGGCGCGCCCTGCTCGGCCAGAACGTCATCCAGCTCGACGACCTGGACGCGGTCTGCGAGACCATCGCCCTGACCATCGGCCTGGCCGAGGACCGCATCGACCTGGACGCCGGCCTCGACGACCTGCGCACCGTCGGGTCCCGCGCCGGCAAGTCCGTGGAGCGGGCCCTGGGAGACCTGGACGCCCGCCGCGGCAACCACCGCCGCAGCCGGCACCGCTACTCGGCGGACGCCTCGATGCGCTACCTGCGCTCCCAAGGCCCCGACTACACGTACGACTCCGGAACATCGGACTCCGACCACGAATACGACAACCGTCCCGAGAGCCGCTGGGCCTAAGGGGCCGTCGATGGACTCCCTGGACCTGATCGGCATGAAGCACGCGATCGTGGTGGACCTCGGCTACGGCGACGCCGGCAAGGGCTCGACCGTGGACTGGCTCTGCTCCCCCGGGCACGCCGACCCCAGCACCGGAACAGGCACCGAAATAAGCACCGGACCAAGCACCGATTCCCCCACCGGTTCCCGAATCCGCGCCGTCATCCGCTTCAACGGCGGCGCGCAGGCCGGGCACAACGTGGTCACCCCCGACGGCCGCCACCACACGTTCGCGCAGTTCGGGGCCGGCACCTTCCACGGCGTGCCGACGCACCTGTCCCGCTTCATGCTCGTGGAACCCTTCGCCCTGGCCGCCGAGGCCGCGCACCTGGCCGAACTCGGTGTCCGCAACCCCTTCGCACTCCTGTCGGCAGACTCCCGCGCGCTTATCACCACTCCGTACCACCGTGCCGCGAACCGCGTGCGCGAGGCTGCCCGGGACCGCACCCCCGGGTCGACCCGCCACGGCACCTGCGGCATGGGGATCGGCGAGACGGTCTCCTTCTCCCTGGCCGTCTCGCCTGATATGCCACCGCGCGTGGGGGACTGCCGGGACCGCGGCACGCTGGTCAGGAAGCTGACAGCGCTGCGCGACCGCATCGCGGCCGATCTGGAGCTGTCGGGACTGCGGCTGCCGACGGACCTGCCGGGCCCGGAGTTCTGTGCGGACGTATACCAAGCGTTCGCGCAGCGCGTGCGGATCGTGGACGAGGAGTGCAACGGGTACCTCGCCACGCTCCTGGCCTCCGGGCCCTGCGTCTTCGAGGGCGCCCAAGGCGTGCTGCTCGACGAGTGGTACGGCTTCCACCCGCACACGACTTGGTCGACGACCACCTACGCGAACGCCGAGGAGTTGCTGAAGGAGTCCGGCCAGGGCCCTGACAGCTCCGTGCGCTTCGGCGTGGTCCGCACCTACAGCACCCGGCACGGCGCCGGCCCGTTCGTCTCCGAGGACGCGGCCCTGACCCCGATGCTGCCGGAACCGCACAACGAGACCGGAACGTGGCAGGGGGCGTTCCGGATCGGCCACTTCGACGCGGTGGCCCATCGCTACGCGCTCGACGTGTGCGGCGGCGCCGACGCATTGGTGGTCACGCACGCGGACGTCCGGGCGGACGGCCGGCGCCTGTGCCGGGCCTACCAGGCCTCGGCGGACGTGCCCGCGATGGAGAAGCTTCCCCGCAGCCTGATGCCAGACCTCGACTACCAGCGGCTGCTGACCAAGACCGTGTTGAAGTGCACGCCGGTATACGAGGACGGTCCGCAGGACCAGCGCGACTGGCCGGACGTCATCGCCGACGCGCTGGGGACGCCGGTCGCACTGGTCTCCTCCGGCCCGACCTGGCGGGAGAAGGCCGCGCGCCTGCCCTGCGCGAAATAGTGCGCGTGCAGGACAGGCGCGGGAGCACTGCCTCAGGTCCCGAAGTGCGCGAGGAAATCACCGCCGAGCACATGCGCATGCACGTGGAACACCGTCTGCCCGGCATGCGCATCGGTGTTGAACACCACGCGGTAGCCGCCGTCGGAGATGCCCTCGGCCTTGGCCACCTCGCGCGCCTCGACGAGTACGGCGGCGGCCAGTTCCGGCGCGTACTCGGCGAGCTCTGCGGCGTTCGCGTAGTGCGCGCGCGGGACGATGAGGTCGTGGACCGGCGCCTGAGGGTTTATGTCCTTGAAGGCGAAGGTGAGGTCCGTCTGGCGGACCGCCGTCGCCGGGATCTCGCCGGCCACGATCTTGCAGAAGAGACAGTCGGGTTGCGGTCGGCCGTCGGCCATTCGTGTCCTCCTCGGGCGCCCGTGGGGCGGTACTTGGTGGTCAGCTGATCGCGAGGTTTTCCGGCGATAGGCTACGGCACCATGCGCCTCCTGGACGGTTTCGCCCCGACCGCCGCCGCGATCGGCACCACGCCCGACGTCCCCGAGCTGAGCGACGACGCTCGGGCCGCGGTCAAGGGCTTCGCCTCGGCCACCGCCGTGGCCCCCGGGGAGTCGGTCGACTTCCACATCTCTGTGGCCGAGCCGCAGGAGATCACCGTCGAGATCTACCGGGTCGGCGCCTACGAGGACCACCGCACGGCCCTGCTCGGCCGCAGCGTGCCGGTCGCCGTGACGCCGCAGCCCGAGCCGGTCACCGACCCCGAGACCGGGATGGTCAGCTGCCTGTGGGAGGCGGCGTGGCGGCTGAACGTCCCGGCGGACTGGAAGTCCGGGGCCTACCTCGCGGTGCTGCGGGCGGACACCGGCGCCAACTACGTGCCCTTCGTGGTCCGCGATCTGCGGCGCCGCGCGAGCTGGCTGGTCGTCGTCCCGTTCGCCTGCTACCAGGCGTACAACATGTACCCGTTCGACAACGCGCGCGGGAAGAACCTCTACTACGGCTTCGACGAGAGCGGCGAGCAGAGCAGCAAACTGCGCGCCTCCTCTGTCTCCTTCCAGCGGCCCTACGAGCTGACCGGCATGCCGCGCGAGGCCGAGCGCGTCCACGACTTCGTCGTATGGGCCGAACGCCAGGGCTATGACATGGAGTACGCCGTCAGCGCCGACCTCAACGACGGCCGCGTGGATCCGCTGAACCACAAGGGCCTGATCTTCCCCGGCCACGACGAGTACTGGTCGGCCGGGATGCGCAAATCGCTGGTGCGGGCCCAGGATTCGGGCGTCTCGACGGTGTTCCTGCAGGCGAACAACGTCTACTGGCACATCCGCTACGAGGGCTCGACGATCACCTGCTTCAAGTCGCGCCAGGACCCGGTCAAGACCAAGCGCCCCGGCCAGACCGTCATGTGGCGCGACCTGCGCCTGCCCGAGCAGGAACTGCTCGGCGCGCAGTACGTCAGCCTGGTCAAGGGCGACGCGCCGCTCGTCGTCGCCAACGCCGGCCACTGGTTCTGGCAGGCGGCCGGCGTGAGCGAGGGCGAGGAGTTCCCCGGCCTGGTCGGCGGGGAGGCGGACGCCGTCCACGAGAAGTATCAGAAGGCTGACGGCTCGGAGTTCACCGTCCTGGCCCGCTCCCCCTACACCGACGGCGCCGACGGAACCCGCGAGCAGCAGACCGTCCTGCACCGCAAGCCCAGCGGCGCGTGGGTCTTCGACGCCGGCACGTTCTTCTGGCCGATGGCGCTGGGCCGCGAAGGCTTCGCCGACCCGCGGATCGAGGCCGCGACGGCCGCGCTGCTGGCCCGTATCGCCGCCGGCGACGGGCTGGCGTCCCGCTCGGCCCGGCGCCGCGCCGCGCTGACCGCGGCCATGAAGCGCGAGGCCAGCCCCTCGGCGGTGTCCGCGAAGGCCAAGCCGGTCGTGAAGCGCGTGGGCCGCAAGGTGAAGCACACGCTGAAGCGCTCCTGAGGCCGTAGGCGCCGCACCAGGGTGGATGTATGTTCGGGCGTCATGACGACGAAGCCGACCAGGAACGTCCGCCTGGACCCGATGACACCGGATGAATATCCGCCGTGGCGGGCGATGGTCGCGGCCGAGTACGCGCTGGCCCAGGTCGGGGAAGGACACTGGGCCATAGAGACGGCCCAGCGGCAGGGCTGGGACGTCGTCACGCACCTGCTGCCGGCCGGCCCCGCGACCCCGGACCACCATCTGTGGGTGGCCCGGGACACCGCTTCGGAGCAGCGGGTCGGCGCGTTGTGGGTGGAGATGCGCCGGGCCGGGACGGGCGCCGGCGCCGAGGCGTTCATCTACGACATCCACGTCGAGGAGGATCTCCGGGGCGGCGGCTACGGCCGCGCGATCATGGTCGCCGCGGCCGCGGCCGCCCGCGCCCTCGGCGCCGAGGCCGTGGCGCTGAACGTGCACGGGGCGAACGATCGTGCCTACCGGCTCTACAAGAGCCTCGGCTACGGGGTCACCAACCGGCACATGCGGCTGGGGCTGTAGGTCAGGCGCCCCAGCCGTAGGCGTCGCCGGTCTTGAGCTCCTCCCAGAACGTCGCCTCCGGCTGTCCGGTCGCCCCGGCCGCCGCCATCATCGGCTGGATCTCGGACTGCTGCTCCTGGAAGAACTCCTCGAAGCTCTGCCGGTCGGGCCACTCGTCGAGCACCATCAGACCGCTTCCGTCGTCGGAACCGTAGAAGCGGTGCGCGATGAGACCGTGGCGCTTGGCCGCCTCCACCACGCCGTGCAGCTTCTCCTTGTTGGCCGTCGCGTACTGCTCCATCGCCTGGGGGTTCCCCGGGATCTTCAAGGTCATGAACACGGACATGGCGGGCTCCTCTCGCCACGCGCACTGAAGGGCGCGCTCCTGGGATTTCGAGCCCTTCCAGTCGATCGCTTCGCCGACCCCGCCGCGTATCCAGTGCTCCATCCGGACGACGGGACGCGCCCTAGCCCCAGCGCCCCGACTTCGCCAAAACCACCGTCGCCGCAGCGGTCCCAGCCGTCGACGTGCGCAACACCGTCGGCCCCATCTTGCAGGCCCGCGCGCCGGCCGCCTCGAAGGCCTTCAGCTCCTGGGGCGAGATGGACCCCTCCGGGCCGATCACCAGCACCACCGAGCCGTCCTCGACCACGTCCAGCCCGGCCAGCGGCGTCTCAGCGTCCTCATGCAGGACCAGGGCCTGATCCGCGGCGGCGAGCAACTGGGCCACCTCGGCGGTCGAGTGCAGCGCCGCCACGGTGGGCCACCAGGCGCGCCGGGACTGCTTCGCCGCCTCGCGCGCCGTGGCCCGCCACTTGTTCAGCGCCTTCTCGCCGCGTTCGCCCTTCCACTGCACGATCGACCGGCTGGCGGCCCACGGGACCACCGCGTCGACGCCGATCTCGGTCATGGTCTCCACCGCGGTCTCGCCGCGGTCGCCCTTCGGCAACGCCTGGACGACCGTGATGCGCGGCGTGGGAGCCGGGGTGTGCACCAGGCCGCGGACGTCGAGCTCCAGCCAGTCCTTGTGCGCCACCGCCACCACGCACTCCGCGACCACGCCCCGGCCGCCGGCCAGGTCCACGCGCTCCCCGGCCGTCAGCCGGCGCACGAGGGCCGCGTGGCGCCCCTCCGAACCGTCCAGGCGCACGCGGGCACCGCGGCCGGTCGTCTCAGTGTCCTGCCAGAAGAAGACCGGTGCGGTGCTCACGTGTTTCCCTTGTTCCTTTGTTCCGCGTGCTGCCGGGCCGCTGGACGCCGTGGGGCGGCGTCAGCGGGCGTTGAAGGCGTCCCGCAGGCGCGAGAACAGCTTCTGCTGGCCGGGGGCGAACTCGCCGGAGGGGCGCTCCTCGCCGCGCAGCTTGGCCAGCCGGCGCAGCAGCTCCTCCTGCTCGGGGTCGAGCTTGGTCGGGGTCTTGACCTCGACGTGCACGATGAGGTCGCCGCGGCCGGTGCCGCGCAGGTGCTGGATGCCGCGGCCGCGCAGCGTGATCGCGTGCCCGGACTGGGTGCCGGGGCGCACGTCGATCTCGGCGGGGCCGTCCAGGGTCTCCAGCGGCAGCTTCGAGCCCAGCGAGGCGGCCGTCATCGGCAGCGTCACCGTGCAGTGCAGGTCGTCCCCGCGCCGCTGGAATATCGGGTGCGGCAGCTCGACGATCTCGATGAACAGGTCGCCGGCCGGACCGCCGCCGGGGCCGACCTCGCCCTCGCCGGCCAGCTGGATCCGGGTGCCGTTGTCCACGCCCGGCGGGATCTTCACGGTCAGCTTGCGCCGGGTGCGGACCCGGCCCTCGCCGCTGCACTCGGGGCACGGCGAGGGGACCACCGTGCCGAAGCCCTGGCACTGCGGGCACGGCCGGGAGGTCATGACCTGGCCCAGGAAGGAGCGGGTGACCTGGGAGACCTCGCCGCGGCCGTTGCACATGTCGCAGGTGACCGGGTGGGTGCCCGGGGCCGAGCCCTCGCCGGAGCAGGCGACGCAGATCACCGCGGTGTCCACGCTGATCTCGCGGGCCGAGCCGAAGGCCGCGTCGGCCAGCTCGATCTCGATCCGGATCAGCGCGTCGTTGCCCTTGCGGACCCGCGAGCGCGGGCCGCGCGAGGTCTGGCCGCCGAAGAACGCGTCCATGATGTCGGTGAACCCGAAGCCGGCGAAGCCGCCCGCGGCGCCGCCGGAGCCCCGCGGGTCACCGCCCAGGTCGTACATCTGGCGCTTCTGCGGGTCCGACAGGACCTCGTAGGCCATGCCTATCTCTTTGAACCGTTCCTGGGTCCCCGGATCCGGGTTCACGTCCGGATGCAGTTCACGGGCCAGGCGCCGGTACGCCTTCTTGATCTCGTCCTGCGTGGCGTCACGCCGCACACCCAGCACGCTGTAGTAATCCGTCGACACCGACATGCCCTCGCTAGATTCCGCCCAGAAATAACTGCATCGATTACAAGCTATGTGTGCCCGCTCGTCGCCCGACCACCGCCCCACATGGAGGCGCAGAGCGCCGCGGCATCTATCAAGTTAGGTCTCAGCCAGTATGCGCCCCACATAGGCGGCTACGGCGGTGACCGCGCCCATCATGCCGGGGTAATCCATCCGGGTGGGGCCGAGCACGCCGAGGTGGGCGACCACATCCGTCTCGCCCCGACCGTACCCGGTGCTCACCACGGAGGTGCCGACCAGGCCCTCGTGCGCGTTCTCGTGGCCGATCCGCACGGTGAGCCCGGAGTGTGCCTCTCCGAACAAGCGCAGCAGCACCACTTGTTCCTCCAGCGCCTCCAGAACCGGGTAAACCGTGTCGGGGAAATCATGGCGGAAACGGGCCAGGTTGGCCGTGCCGGCCATGACGATCCGCTCCTCGCGCTGCTCGACCACCGCGTCCAGCAGTGTGGCGATCAGCACTCCGACCCAGTTGCGGTCCTCGGCGGCGAAGCGTTCGGCGAAGTCGGCCAGCAGGGTCGGGACGTCGTTCAGGCGCCGCGCGCCGACCTCGGCGTTCAGCCGGGCCCGCACGTCGGCCAGGGTGGCCTCGGGCACCGGGGCGCCGCAGTCGACGATGCGCTGCTCGACCCGGCCGGTGTCGGTGATCAGCACCAGCATGATCCGGGCGGGGGTCAGCGGCACCAGCTCCACGTGCCGCACCGCCGAGCGGCTCAGCGAGGGGTACTGGACCACCGCGGCCTGCTGCGTTATCTGGGCCAGCAGCCGCACGGTGCGCGCCACCACGTCGTCGAGGTCGATCGCGCCGTCCAGGAAGGAGTGGATGGCCCGCTTCTCGGCTCCCGACAACGGCTTGACCTGCGAGAGCCGGTCCACGAACAGCCGATAGCCCTTGTCGGTGGGGACCCGGCCGGCGCTGGTGTGCGGCTGGTGGATGTAGCCCTCGTCCTCCAGGGCCGCCATCTCGTTGCGTATCGTCGCCGGCGACACGCCGATGTTGTGCCGCTCGACCAGGGCCTTGGAACCGACCGGCTCCCTGGTGGCGACATAGTCCTGCACGATGGCGCGGAGCACGTCGAGCTTGCGCTCGTCGAGCTTGTTTTCGGTCGTCACACCCGCCTCCGCATCTCCCGGCCCGGCCGTCCCGCTCCCTGGCACTCACCGAGGTGGAGTGCCAAGGCATTCCTTTCAGTGTAACGGCGCGTAGCCTCCGAATGCTCCTTCCCCCTGTGCTCTGCCGACTGCGGCCCAGGTCGAAGCCGCCGGTCAGGACGCGGGACGCCGCCGGGCGCCGGACGGCCGTGCCGGCCCCCGTTGATCTGTACCCGCTTCGCGCCATCGCAGACGCCCCGCCGGCTGACAGGATCAGGACATGAGCGCCTGGACCGAGACTGCCGACCGAGTCTTCACCCGCCGTTTCGAGCCCGTGAACATCACGGTCACCGCCGTGCTCGGCGGCGAAGGCGTCCTGGTCGCCGACACCAGATGCAGCGTGCAGGAGGGCCACGAACTGCGCGAGGAGTTGACGAAGCTCACACCGCTGCCGGTGCGCTGGGTGGTCAACACGCACACGCATTTCGACCACATGTGGGGCAACGCCGCCTTCGACGCGCCGCACCAGGTCCCGCCCGCGGACTTCTGGGGCCACGAGAACATGCCGGACCTCGACCCCGAGGACCCGGAGTTCGCCGAGTTCCGCGCCTATCTGCTGCGCGAGGGCGGCCCGGAGTGGCAGGCGAAGCTTGACGAGCTGGTGGTGCGCAAACCCGACCACCTCGTCGGGCGCGAGCACGTCCTCGACCTCGGCGGCCGGGCCGCCGAACTGCGCCACGCCGGCCGCGGCCACACCGACAACGACCTCGTGATCTGGCTGCCGGACGCCGCGGTCGCGATCAGCGGCGACCTGGTCGAGCAGTCCGGGCCGGTGGCTTTCGGCAGCGACTCGTTCCCGCTGGACTGGCCGGCGACGCTGGCCGGCCTGGCCGAGCTCACGTCCCCGGAGACCACCTTCATCCCGGGCCACGGCGATCCCTCCGGCGTCGGATTCCTGCGGGAACAACAGGAATTCGTCACGGAGGTGGCTCGGCAGATCAGGACCCTGCACGCCGACGGCGTCCCCGTCGAGCGCGCTGCCGAAGCCGGGACCTGGCCGATCCAGGACGCATCCCACTTCGCCGATGCGGTCAAGCGCGGCTACGCCCAGCTGTCCGGCGAGCTCCCGTAGTCTGGCGCACGTGCCAGAGCCCGACATCCGCAGCAAGCAGTATTCCGGCGACCTGACCCACGCCCGGCGCCGTCCGGTCTCCACCGAGGTGGAGGCGGTCCGCGACCTCGTGGTCGAGGACGTCGAGACCGGCTTCTGCGGCGCGGTGGTGCGGGTCGAGAAGACCCCCGGCGGCCCGACGGTCACGCTGGAGGACCGCCTCGGCAAGCACCGGGTCTTCCCGCTGGGACCAGGGTTCTGGATCGACGGCAAGCCGGTCACCCTCGTCCTCCCGAAGCCGTCCCAGGGCCCTGCGACGCCGCGGCGGACCGCCTCGGGCTCCATCGCGGTCCCCTCGGCCCGGGCCCGGGTGGCGCGCGCCGGCCGGATCTACGTCGAGGGCCGGCACGACGCCGAGCTGGTCGAGCAGGTCTGGGGCGACGACCTGCGGGTCGAGGGCGTCGTCGTGGAGTACCTGGAGGGCGTCGACGACCTGGCGGCCATCGTGGACGGCTTCCGCCCCGGCCCGGACGCGCGCCTGGGAGTGCTGGTCGACCACCTGGTGCCCGGGACGAAGGAGGCGCGCATCGTCGAGGCGGCGAGGCGCTCCCCCTACGCCGAGCACCTGCTCGTGGTCGGCCACCCCTACATCGACGTCTGGGAGGCGGTAAAGCCCTCCGCCCTCGGCATCCAGGCCTGGCCCCGGATCCCGCACGGCAGGCCGTGGAAGGAAGGGGTCTGCGAAGCCCTGGGGTGGCCGGTGGACACTCCGGCGGCCTGGAAGCGGATCCTGCGCTCGGTGCGCGATTTCCGGGACCTGGAGCCGGAGCTGCTGGGCCGGGTCGAGGAGCTGATCGACTTCGTGACCGGGCTCTGAATGTGCTCGCAGGGCGTGTCGGGCCTCAGTGCGGAGCGGAGTACGTGCCGGCGACCCAGCCCTCTTCGTAGTAGCCGTCGTGCTCACAGTGAGTCCGGCGGGTGACCGCGAGCTCATCGTTGAACGAGGCGAGGCGGATGTAGCCGATCGGCACGCAGAGGTAATTGCCGTCGCTGCTGTAGCCGACGACCATCGCGGCGGAGGCGCCGGGAGCCAGGTTGTACGGCTTCAGCTGCGGGTCGGAGCTGAAGGTGACCAGCAGCGGCTGGTGTCTGGCGTCGAGGTACTGGAGTTCGGGCTGCGCCGGCAGCGTGCAGGCCGCCGCGCCGTCGTTGGTGGCGACGAGGTCCGAGAAGGTGTTCCCCATCGCCACGCCGCGCAGCTCCACCAGCTTCTCGACCAGCCCCGGGCATACGGACCGATTCGAGGCACCGGCCGACGAAGACGCCGTCGTGGACGGCGCCGCGGCCGTGCCGGTCGAACTGGAAGCGCCGGTCGGGCTGGAAGCGCCGGTCGGAGTCGAGGCGGTGTTCGGACTGGACGTGCTCGACGTGGCGGTGGTCGCCACGGTGGTGCCGGCACCGCCCGCGTTCTTGCCACTGGAGCCGCAGCCGGCCATCGTCAGTGCACTGACGGCCGCGACCGCCGCCAGCGCCCCCGCGGACCGAGAAAACCGATGCATTTGCTTCTACCTCCCGTTGATTACTCCCCCTTGCATCATCGAGACGTGTGATCTTGCGGCCGCGTTGCCTGACTCAGGCCTCGGATTCACCGGCGCCCTCCTCGGGTATCCCGAGGCGCTTGCGGGCCCACTTCTTCAGAGGCGGCGCGAGTTCGTCGATCTCCAACAGGCGCGCCGCCTCGGCACGGTCGCGGTGGAAGATCCGCGAGCCGTCGGCGACCGTGAAACCGTGCGCCGGCCGGGAAAGCACCTCGACCTCGTCGCCCGCGCCGACGTCGCCCTCGGTCACCACGCGCAGGTAGGCGCCGGGGCGCAGGGCCTGCTCGAAGCGGCGGGTCATGCTCTGGTCCCCGGCCCGCACCCCGAGCTTCCAGCACGGGATCCGCGGCTGCGCCACCTCGAACTCGACGCCGCCGACCCGCCAGCGCTCGCCGACCACCGCGTGGCTGACGTCGTAGCCGCTGATGGTCAGGTTCTCCCCGACGAATCCGTCCTCGATGTCGCGGCCGAGCTCGACCGCCCAGAAGTCGAGGTCCTCGCGGGCGTATGCGTAGACGGCCTTGTGCACTCCGGCGTGGTTCACCTGATCGGCCTGGCGGTCGCCGTCCATGTGGTGGTCGGCGACCTTCACCCGGCCGGGCACCGGGTCCTTGAAGATGGCGGTCTGCCGGACTTCGCCGTTCAGCTCGACGTCGCGGGGCAGCCCGACGTTGACACTGATCAGCAGGCCGCCGAAGGCCTCCGGGCGCGTGAGGGTCATGGCGCCCATGTTCTCAGTCGACGAGATCCCGGACAACCGCGTCTGCCAGCAGTCTTCCCTTGAGGGTAAGGACCGCAGTGCCCTCGGCCAGTGACCGCGGATCGAGCAGTCCGGCGGCCGCCGCGCCGATCGCGGCCTTGCGCCCGGCGGATCGCAGGATGCTGATGTCGCAGCCGGAGTCCAGCCGCAGTTCCAGCAGGATCCGCTCGACGCGCCGGTCCTCGGCGTCCAGCACCTCGCGGGCGTGCGCCGGGGACTGCCCGGCGGCGATGCGCTGCGAGTACGCGCTCGGGTGCTTCACGTTCCACCAGCGCGTGCCGCCGACGTGGCTGTGCGCGCCGGGGCCGACGCCCCACCAGTTGGCGCCGGTCCAGTAGAGCAGGTTGTGCCGTGAACGGCCCTGCGGCGAGGCGGCCCAGTTCGAGACCTCGTACCAGCGGTAGCCGGCGGCGGCGAGCGTCTCGTCGGCGATCAGGTAGCGGTCGGCGTGGACGTCGTCGTCGATCATCGGCAGCTCGCCGCGCTTGACCCGGGCGGCCAGGCGGGTGCCGTCCTCGACGATGAGCGAGTACGCGGAGACGTGGTCGGGGGCGGCGCCGATCGCGGCGTCGAGGGAGGCGCGCCAGTCGTCGTCGCTCTCGCCGGGCGTGCCGTAGATCAGGTCGAGGTTGACGTGCTCGAACCCGGCCTCGCGCGCTTCGCGGACGCACGCCTCGGGCCGGCCCGGCGTGTGCCTGCGGTCCAGGATCCGCAGCACGTGCTCGCGGGCGCTCTGCATGCCGAACGAGATGCGGTTGAACCCTCCGGCGCGCAGCTCGGCCAGGTACGCCGGGTCCACCGACTCGGGGTTGGCCTCCGTGGTGACCTCGGCGTCGGGCGCGAGCCCGAACTCGTCACGGACCGCGCCGAGCAGCGCGACGAGGTCGGCCGCGGGGAGCATGGTCGGCGTGCCGCCGCCGAAGAACACGGTCTGCACCGGCAGGTCTGTATTCGCCGATGAATCTGTGCTGCCGAGGACCTTGCGCGCCAGCCGGATCTCCTCGATCGCGGTGGCGGCGTAGGTGGCCTGGGAGGCCCCGCCGCCGAGCTCGGAGGCGGTGTAGGTGTTGAAGTCGCAGTAGCCGCAGCGGGTCGCGCAGTACGGGACGTGGATGTAGAAGGCGAACGGCGTGCGGGACAGGTCGGGCTCGGCGAGGGACTGCGGCGGCAGCGATCCGTCTGTGGGGACGGGTTCACCGTCGGGAAGTGCACCTGGCATGCCTCTATTGTCCCTGACGGAAACCGTGCCGGATCCAGCTCAGGCCGACCCGACCCACTGCGCCATCATGGCCTGCACCGCGGACCCGTCGGTGTCGGCCAGCTTGCTCGCGACGAACCCGCGGGCCCACTCCGAGGTCTGGACCCGGAACGGCGGGTTCTCGGCCTGGAGGACCTCGACGACGGTCGCGGCGGCTTCCTCGGCGCTCTGCGCGTTGCCGAAGGACTGGCGCGCCCGGTCGATGTAGCTCTGGAGCGCGGGACCGTACGGACCGGCGTCGGCCACCAGCGCCGGGATGTCCAGGCGCTGGCTGGTGACGAACTCGCTGGCCACGGCGCCGGGCTCGACCACGGTCACGCGGACGCCGACCGTGGTGGCGACCGACGTCAGCGCCTCCATGAAGCCCTCGACGGCGAACTTCGCGGCGCAGTACGCCTCGTTGAACGGCTGCCCGACCACGCCGCCGACGCTGGTGACCGTGACCAGCCGGCCCTTGGAGGCCCGCAGGTGCGGCATCGCCGCGCGGGTCACCTCGACCACGCCGAAGTAGTTGACCTCCATGGCCGCCCGGACCGGGTCCATGCCGCCGACCTCGACCGTGCCGACGATGCCGGCCCCGGCGTTGTTCACGACGGCGTCCAGCCCGCCGTGCGCAGCCGTCACACGGGCCACGGCCGACTGGATGCTGGAGGCGTCGGTGACGTCGAGGCGCTCGACGTGGATCCGGCCTCCGACGCCCACGGCGCCGGCCTCGGCGAGGAGCCGGCCGGCCTTGCCGGGGTCGCGCATCGTGGCCACGACGTCCCAGCCGGCGCGGGCGGCCCCGACCGCCGCGGCCAGGCCGATGCCCGAGGAGGTGCCGGTGATCAGGACGGTCTTCGACGCGGTCATGCTGGGGCTCCCGATGTGAGGTTTCTGGGCATCATCGCACCGTATGGCAGGGGTGTCCGCAACAAGAGGGGGCCCGGACGATCGACCGCGGCTCGGCTGCTTCAGACCGCCGGCGCCTCGGCGACGGCCATCGGCGCCGCCGCGCCTTCCCTCGCCGCCGCACCCTCCATCGCCACCGCCGCCTCGGCCGCGGCCAGCAGCGCCGGCGGCCGGATGCGCACCGCCAGCGGCATCGCGCAGCCGGCGGCGGCGAACACCGCCCCGACCACGAACCACCCGGCCGGAGCCCAGTCCACGCACGCCAGCGCGTAGAGCCCCGGCGCCAGCGACATCGCGGCCCCGGTCACCATCCCGAGCAGCCCCTGGTACTGGCCCTGCGCGTGCTCGGCGGCCAACTCGTAGCCGAGCTCGAACACCCCGGCCTGCTGCACGATCTCGCCGATCGAGTGCACCGCGGCCGCGATGAGCAGCAGCACCACCGCCGCCCACGCCGGCACCCATCCGATCGACCCGAACAGCACCGCGGACCCGGCGAAGACCCACCCGGAGCGCACCGTGGCCTTCACACCCTTGGCGACGGTGTCCACACCCCGGCTCATCCGCACTTGCAGCGTCGCCACCAGGACCGTGTTGATCACCAGGACCGCACCGACGGTCCAGCGCGGCGCGTGCCCCAGCTTGGCGATCCACAGCGGCGCGGCGAACAGCAGCACCTCGAACTGCATGCTCATCACTCCGATCAGCGCGGCCGAGGCGAGGAACCGCCGGTCCCGCAGCGCGATCCACCGGTTCGCCCCCGGCGGCACCGGCAACGGATCCATCCGCGGCACCCGCAACGCGATGAGCGAGGACACCGCGAACGACACCGCGTTGAACCCGATCAGACCGACGTACCAGGCCCTGGTGTCGAAGAGCAGACCGAGTCCGCCGGCGACGCCGCCCAACGCGATGCCGACGTTGGTGACCGAGCGCAGATAGGCGCGGAACACCGCCTTTTCCTCGCCCCCGAAGCGCGCGATCATCGCCCCGCGCGCCGCGCGGTTACTGGAGGCGACCAGGTTCTCGACGACTGCCACCCCGAGAAATTGCCAGAACGTGTGGACCAAGGTGAACGCCACCATCACCGCGGCGGCCAGCAGCCCGAGAATGACGCTGACTTCGCGCGGCCCGCGCCGGTCCGCCAGATGCCCGACCGGGACGCCGGCCGCCAGCCCGAACAGCCCTGCGACGGTGAGGCCGAGGCCCACCTGCGAGGCGGGCAGGCCGACCGAGCGCGTGAAGTACATGACCATGACCGTCATGTACATGCCGTTGCCGATCGTGTTGACGAACGTGGCGACGGCCATGGTCCTCTGGACCCGGTCCTGTGGCAGTAGACGCAAAACACCCTCCCCAGCGGCGATCTGTATCAATCGCCAGAACCACCCCGACGCCTTGGCAGGGCGACCCTATCGTCATACCCGCTGGGCCGGAAAGCCTATTACAGGAGCGAGGCGGTAGACTGTCCGCGCACGTTCAAGCCTTCCGGTTCGCCGGGAGGCTTCTTCCGTTTTCTGGGCGCCTTTCTCTGGCGTCGTCCCTGGAGGTTCTTGTGACTGAGCTGTTGATGCGCCGCGCCGACTCCGCCGATCCGGTCGACCGCGCGGCCTTGGAGCGCATGTGGCTGATGTTCCGGCACGACATGTCGGAGTTCGCCGAGCAGCTGCCGAACCCGGACGGGTCGTTTCGAAGCGAGTGGCTGCATTCGGCGTTGGAGGACGAGAACTGGGCCGCGTACTTGGCACTCGTCGGAGACCGTCCTGCGGGGTTCGCTTTCGTGCGCGCACTGGAGCAGCCGACGCGGGTGCTGAACAGTTTCTTCATCGTGCGGGGTGCTCGGCGCAGCGGGTACGGGAGGCTGTTCGTCAAGCACGTGCTCTCCGCGCATCCGGGGCCGTGGGAGATCGCGTTTCAGGAGCGGAACGTTCAGGGCGCGCAGTTCTGGCGGCGGGTGGCGACGGAGGTCGCCGGGGATGCGTGGCATGAGGAGGTTCGGCCGCCGCTGACGGGTGGGACGGTGCCGAACGTGTGGGTCGTTATTCCGTAGAGGCGCGCGGAATCGGTCCCTACAGTGGCGGAATGCGAGTCCATTATCCCCGCACCGTGCATCTGCCCTGGTCGCCCGGCGCCACCGCGGACGATGTGCGTGCGCGGGATCTGGCGGGGCTCGCAGGCCGCCGCGTCGTCGTCACCGAGAAGATGGACGGCGAGAACACGACGCTGTATCGAGACGGGTTGCATGCGCGGTCGCTGGACTCGGGGCATCATCCGTCCCGCGCCTGGGTGAAGGCGCTGCACAGTCGGATCGCTGCGCAGATCCCTGAGGGGTGGCGGATCTCGGGCGAGAACCTGTTCGCTAAGCATTCGATCGCCTATGACAAGTTGGATGGGTACTTCTACGGGTTCTCTGTATGGGACGGCGATCAGTGTCTGGACTGGACGTCCACGGTGGAGTTCTTCCAGAACGTGGGGATCCCGACGCCGCGGGTGCTGTGGGCCGGCACCTTCGACGAGAAGCTGATTCAGCAGCAGGTGAAGCTGGATCTGAGTCGGCAAGAGGGGTACGTAGTACGCACCGCGGAGGGATTCGCTTATACGGAGTTCGCGGACCGCGTCGCTAAGTGGGTTCGGCCGTCGCATGTGCAGACCGATACGCACTGGATGCATGCCGAGGTGGTGCCCAACAAGCTGGGGCCGAAGGCTTCATTCTGGTCTGTGCGGAGCGGAGTGGACGTCGGCGCGCAGGAACTCGCTGAGGCGCTCTCTATAGAGAAGCCGACGTATGACGACCGTTTGGCGGACGCCTACGCGCGGCTTGACGCAGCGGGCTGTCATGGCAACGCGCGCTTGGTGGGGGCTGCCGGCGCGCTTCTGCATCAGCGGCGGCGCGCTTCGGTAATGGCGGATCTGGCGGCTTCACTTGAGATGCCGACGGTGCGGCGGATTGCTGACGTCGTCGGGTTGGCTCCGCGCCTGCACGCGCCTATCGACGACGAGTATCGCCGGGCTGGGCTCGCGCGGATGGCGTTCGGGACGGACTTGGCGGTGCTGCACGCTGTTGCCGCTGCTACGGCTCGGGATGCCGCCGCTGCGGAGAACGTGACGTGGTCGTCGTTGTTCGCGGAGGATTCGGGGCTGCTTTCCGTGGGTTCTGAATCGTCTGTGTCTCCGGTGCGGGCGCTTCGGCTGGCTTGCCGTGACGCGTTCGCCGAGCTCCCGCCACGTGCTGCCGATCGATGCTGGGGCGAGGCTCGGCAGATGTTCGCCGAGGGGCGCATCGCTTCGTCCGAGGAAGCCACTGCGGCGACGTGGCGGTGGCGGGATGGCGCGTTTCCGAAACTGCTGCACATGGTCGGGGTTTCAGGGAGCGGCAAGAGCTCCACCGCGACAGCGCTTCCGGGCGAGCTCATCAGCCTCGACGCTCTGCGGACGGCGCGCGGGTCGCGGGCCGACCAGTCGGCGAACCAGGAGGTGCTGCGCGAAGGTCTGGGGCTGCTCGATGAGGCCTTGGCGCGGGGAGCGGATGTGATCTGGGACGCCACGTCACTGACCCGGCAGCAGCGGGGGTTGGTGGACGGCGTCGCGCGCCGCCGCAACGCCCTGATCGAGCACTTGGTGCATCTGGCGCCGGAGTCGGCGCTGGAGAAGCGGAACGCGTCCCGCGCGCATCCGGTGCCCGCCAAGGTGTTGGCGGCTCAGGTGCGTCGCTTCGAGCCGCCTTACGCCGGCGAGGCGCATCGTGCGGTATATGCCGACACGGCGGGAGAGGACGCGGCGTATGACGTGCTCGGTTATTCGGTCTGGGAGGGCTGAGCGGGATGCGTACCAGCCAGGAGATCTACCACCGGGTGCGGTGGGATGCGCGGTTCGATGCGACGCGGTTCGTGGTCGGCGTGGAGATGCGCGGGCGAGAGCCCAAGCGGGTGCCGCTGCCTTCTTTCGATCCACAAGGCGACATTCCGTGGCATCGGGTGGTGTTCTTCGAGGCCGATGGCCGGCTGGTGTGGGATCGGGCTTCGGGGTTGGACGCGCTGGATGCTTCCCGGGCGGGGTTGGCGCAGCGGGCTCGGCTGTTGGCGGCGCCCTTCTTCGAGCCGCGGACTCCGCATGGGTTTGTCGATGGTCGCTGGCAGCCGGTGACCGCTGAGACTTCGCCGGGTGCCGTCTTCCGCCCTGAACTGCGAGTCCTGACGTGGAACACGCTGTGGGACCGCTACGACAAGGAGCTGATCCACACCGCCGAGCGCCGCCCGATGCTGCTCACCGCGTTGCGCGACGCCGATGTGGACGTCATCGCGCTGCAGGAGGCGGAGCCGGCGCTGGTGAAGATGCTGCTGGCCGAGGAGTGGGTGCGGGCTGAGTGGACGCTGGGCGGGGATCCGCGCTCGTCGGATGTCGCGGACAGCGGGGTTCTGCTGCTCAGCCGGCTGCCTGTGCTCGAGGCCGCGTGGCACACGCTGGGGCGTTGGAAGGCGGTCACGGCGCTGGTGGTGGACACCGCTTTCGGTCCTGCTGTCATCGCCAACACGCACCTGAGCAGCGACCACTCGGGCGACGGCACAGGGCTGCGCCGGGACCAGCTCGGGCAGCTGGCCGACGGACTTCGCGAGATCACGTCGGTGCCGGTGGTGCTGGTCGGCGACTTCAACGACGACACCGACGCGCCCGCCACGCGCCTCGGCATGACGGACGCATGGACGCAGGTGCACGGGGTGGCGGACGAGACCGCGACGTTCGACCCGGGCGCCAACCCGCTGGCCGCGGTCTCTTCGCTGAGCGGCGAGGCCAAGCGGCTGGATCGGGTGCTGCTGCTCGGCGCCGCAGCTTCGGAGGCGCGGCTGGTCGGGGAAGTTCCGAACGCGGACGGGTTGTTCGTCTCCGATCACTACGGGATCTCAGCGGTCGTCAATCTCGCCGGCCGGTCGGTTCTCACCCCGGCCGCCTCGACTTCCCCAACCCTTCTGGCCGGCTCGACCGGCTCGACCGTCATCGACGCGACGCCGACCGCCCGCACCGCCGTCGCATGGATCCCGCCGGCCACCGTCTGGGACCCGATTCAGGAGGTCCGCCACCGCCTCGACCCGCAGGTGCTGCGCTGGCCCCCGCATGTGAACCTGCTGTTCGGCTTCATCGGCGAGTCGGAGTTCGACGCCGCTCTCCCCCTGCTGAGCAAAGCCGCCGCAACCGTCACCGCATTCGAGACGCAGCTCGCCGAAGTCCGCCACTTCACCCACCGCACCGACAGCACCCTGTGGCTCCACCCCACCGGAACCGCCTGGCAACCCCTGCACGCGGCGCTGCTCGAAGCCTTCCCGACCTGCCGCAACCGCGACGCATACACACCGCACCTGACCATCGGCAAAGTCGCGGATCCGCACCGCACTCCCGTGAAGCTCGCCCCGGTCACCGCCGAAGTCACCGAACTGGCCCTCCTCTCCCGCCGCGCCGACGGCACGATGCAGGTGCGGGCACTCATCAAGCTGGGAACCGGCGCGGTACAGCTGATGGACGCGGAACAAGGCACTTTCGCCGCGGAGACGCTCTCGGGCTGGGCGGAATCCATGTCGCAGGCCTCAGCGACGCCGGTCATTTCTGCCGGCCAGGTCGAATCCGCCGCATCGGACCCGGCCATCCCCACGGCGCTGCTGCCCGCGACCGCCCCATCCACTCCCGCCCTGGCCCCGACCGCCGCACCGGCCCCATCCACCGCCGCCACCACCCTCACTGCCCGCATCACCGAAGCCCTCCCCGAAGCCGTCATCCATCTCGTGGGCTCCCGCCGCACCGGCACCGCTCTTCCCGGCGCCGACCTCGACCTCGTCGCGGCCGTTCCCGGTGCCCCCGACATCGCTGCGCTCGAACGCCGCGTCGTGCATGCCCTCGGCCCCGGCCATCGCGTCCGGCAGCTCGTCGCCGCGCGCGTTCCCGGCCTGCGGATCGTCGGCCCGCGCCTCAGCGCCGATCTCGTCCTCGCCCCGACCGGCGACATTCCACCCGCCGAGGCCGTGGCGCGCCGCGCTGAGCTCGGCGAGGCCGTCGCCAGCTCGCTGTCGGCCGTGTCCGACGCCGAGGCCGTCCTCGCGCTGCGTCCCGGCCCGCATGTACGCGTCGCGAAGGCGTGGGCCCGCGCACGCGGCCTCGATGCCGCCCCGCTCGGCGGCCTCCCCGGGCTCGCGTGGGCACTCATGGCAGCACGCTGCCGCGACCTCACCGGCTTCTTCGAGACCTGGGCCGCCCACGACTGGCGCGACCCGATCCCCACCCCGACCGCGCCCGTCCGCGACCTGACGCTGCATCTCACCCCGTCGATGCGTGACCTGATCACCGAAGAGCTCTACAACGCCTGGGAGATCGTCACCTCGCCGCCGGCGGGAGCCCCGCCCCACCAGGCGGCCCTCGCCACCCTCCTGGCGCCGCCGCCCATGCACCGACGCCACCGCCGCTGGGCCGTGATCACGCTCACCGCAACCGGTGTCGAACACCGCGACGTGCTCGAAGGACGCGTCCGCGGTCGCGCCCGCAGCCTGCTCTCAGCCCTCGACGAAGCCGGCGTCACCGACGCGCATGCGTGGCCGCGCCCCTTCCACGCCACCGA
>Ga0207671_10000302_pt1 | contig 72902 bp, 54 predicted proteins | sample KBSC24metaG_FD_184352 | JGI IMG/M metagenome (GOLD analysis project Ga0207671, IMG submission 184352) | Corn rhizosphere microbial communities from Kellogg Biological Station, Michigan, USA - KBS C2-4 metaG (SPAdes) (version 2) | ecosystem: Host-associated > Plants > Roots > Rhizosphere > Soil... | reverse complement strand
ATGCGCGGCCGATTGGGAAGTGGCTGGGAATTCCAATTGGTGCTGCTTTGGCTGCCTTTGGATTCGCCGGTCTTAAATACATGAAGGCTGATGCTGAGTCCGCCATTTCGGCTGACGACGGTGACGTTTCCTATACGTGAAAAACTTGGGCTGGGGTCGGATTACCGCCAATACGGAAACAACGCCGTTCCGGGGGATAATGTCCGTATAGTCCACCACCCGACCGGAAGCGTCCGCAGCACTCCAATGAAGAATGAACCTTGGCTCGCACGATGAACGAGCCGCCCTTCGGGCAACGGCCACATGGAGGCGAAGTCGATTTCGGACGCTTTCGTCGATGAGTTGTCTTAAAATGCCGGAGAGTGGCGACCGTGTCATCGTGAATCGCACCGGCCTCGCAGGCGATTACGCCAAGGCTGTAAACGCGCTCAAAAATTGCGCCCGGGGCGCACCTGGAACCTACACGGTCTATCTTGGCAACTCCTCGCGCGATCTTACGCAGGTGGGAACCGTCACGGTGCAGTGAGTGCGAATCCGGTCGCGGGAGAACCACATGCCGACGGAGTTGGAGCTGAGTCACGAGCTCGCATACTACACGCTAGCGCATGGCGATCCCGCGTTCATTCATCAGCACGCGGTGGACGCGTTTGCGGCCCAGAATGCGGAGCCAACCGGCAAGCCCATCGGAGTGATATTTGGGCTGATCGGGCTGTATCTGCACCTGGAGCGCGGATTCACAGGACGGCAGGTGCAGCTTGCGCACATGCGGCTGGGCACTTCGCACCGGAACTGGACAATGCCTCGTCTGCCGAATTCGCGCGGGACAGTCCGCGTGAGCGATGTGCTCGCCGCGGAACCGGGACAGGAGCGGGATGCGATGATCGATAAGTGGTGCGCGTCGGTGTGGGACGCCTATCGCGATGTGCGGGGCGAAATTGCGGAGATTGTGCGGCGCGAACTTGGCGTGGATTGGATAGTGCCGCTGTGAACGTCAGGCCGAATGCACTATTGACAGGCGGGACTTTACCGGTGGGAGTTTCAGAAAAGCCGGAAGTCGGTCTCGGTTGCCGTTGCGGGCCCCTTGATCCGTGGATGACGTGGATTTAAGGGCCAGCTTCACGCAGTTTCTGTAAGTCCATGCCCTGCGTGTGACAAGAATGTTCGTACAGTCGGCTCAAGCAGCCGTTGACAGCAACCCCATGCCGCCAAAGCCAAGACCCTCCTGGAGCAAGCCAGTCGTGAGTTGAAAGTTGCTCGTTAGCGGACAATCGTCACGGGCCGCTAACGAACGAGCAGCGGCCCGGGAATGCGCCGAACCAGCCGGAGGTGCCCCATTCCCAGTCAATGAAAAGGGCCTATGACCAGCAACGCTCGAAGTTATCCGCTCCGAATGCCAACTTCTACTCACCTGGGAGCCACTGAGGTGCGACGAAAGAAGGCATTTCCTTGAACCAGTTCATTATCCTTGCCATTGTTGAGAAGTTGGCGAGCGATGGCAGTGGATTACGATCGGACGAAAGGCAAGGGGCATCTTAAGATTCCGAGCCTATAACCGCCTTCTATGAGAAGGTCAAAAATGTCAAGGCCGACTTGGCGGCCGTTCTAGTCTGAACATAGAACGTTTCCGGCAGAGGTGTTGGACAGTGTCAAGGGCGTCCGTCAGGACGTTCATCTTGACCCTTGACAGTGTTCAACACCTCCCGACCCTTGATCAGGGAACGAAGCGGAACATGTTTCAGTTCAGCTTCGTTCCTTCTTTGGAGTGGGAAGCGTCCCACGGACATCATCTGCTTCGTTCCTCAACCATTGTTCCCGAGGCTGTATTGACGCCACCCACGTTGCCTGCTTTCTATCCGCACTCTCATGGGCCCCTGTGGGCCCGGTGCATACTGGGGTCCGATCTAAAGCCAGGTTCATCACAACGAGGATGAACCTGGGCTTGTTGGGACGCTGCCATCTAACCGGCGATCTCTAAAGGATCAGGCGGTCACGCGCAGTCATCCGAACAAGGCGGTGGATGTCATGGTTAATCAACCTCGAGAAGCAGATTGCTTTGGAACGAACAAAACAGATTTGTGTTTCCCTCTACGCCGCGGCCGATTCACTTGTTGTCTTTCCGTATCCAAGTGGCTCATAGACTTCGCCGCTCGACCAGAGCCGATGCAGTAAGACGGCGAGTTTTCGCGCCACTGCGACAGAAGCTCGCTTCTTAGCGTTCTTTCCTCCACGCTCCCAGAGTTTCATTCCGAATCGTCGTAAGTCTGTGTCCGGCCCGAACGGGCCCAGGATGTAGTGTGCGCTGCCCACCAGCAGTTTGCGTAGCATCCTGTCGCCGGCCTTGCTGATTCCCAGCTGCGGCTGGCTGTCGCCGGAATCCTCCTGCTGGCGCACTAATCCAAGGTACGGGCCAACATCCCGACTCCTCTTAAATCGTTGCGGAGTCTCCAACGTCAACACATATGCCAGTGAAGTGACAGGCCCTACTCCATTCACCTGCCGCAATAACTTCGTGTCCATATACTTCTCGCTGCCTTGCGGTCGAATTACCGGCAGCACGGAAACAATCCCCAAGAGGGGCGAAAAAGGCCGTAAGCAGCGACAGCATGCGCACGAACGCAACAGAAGCCGTTTTAGAATTGCGATGATAAATCTCCTCGACTCGTTGTTCTCCGATTCTGAGAATGAGATTGCGATCGGCAGATTGCGATCCAGAACTGGAACAAAGATGATCTGAAATACGCTTAGAGCGGAAACCCGAACTTCGGCTTCCCGTTTTTGCCTGAAGAGACTTTTATCGGGACCTCCGTCCCCCATCCATGCTTGCTAAAAAAAGGATCCAGCGGCTTCAGCAGGAGCCTCTTCCATTTCGTTGCCACCATCTTTGAAACCTCTGCCCTGGTCCGCATCTTTCCCACAAATTCGTATTTACGACCGTCCATCGTATAGTTCCCGCTGAGGTGCACACTCCCTCCCGGCAGAGTGTAGTCGAGCCGTGAAAATACGAGTTCGCCATTCCGCATTTCGAAGTATCCTGCCATTTTCGAAGTCACATCCGGGGCGCCGGGTTTCAGCTCATCTGTGTTTCCCTGGGCTCGCAAGCTCATCAGGTCGACCTTATCCTCGATCAATGGATTCGTGAAATGGATCTGTCGCAGAGTGAATGCGCCCTGCATTGTCATTTTCTGGCTCACACTCTCCTTGCCAGGAGCGATTTGCAGCTTCGCCTGGAGGGTCAACTGGCCGGTCATCGGCACCGGATTCGTCTCCACTGCGAGTCGAAGAAAGTCCGTAATCTGCCCATTGGCCACATTCGTCTTCACATCAATCTTGTGTCCCTGTCCTTTCACATCGACCACGGCACCCTGACAAGAGAATTCAGAATTGCCCAACTTCGCTTGAATGTTTTCGAGATAGGTGTCACCGCTCGTCCCGTCTACAACTGCCTGAAACTCTGTCAAGAGCGGCATGGGATGATTCGCTGTGTCCAGCGAGAAATCCGGAACTTCTGTCTTCCCATGCACGGCGATCCGATTCAGCCGGCCGTCAAAGCTGCCCGTAGACCTCAGCGTGCCGCTGATCCCTTTGATGGTATTCAGGTCCGCGTGTTCGAAGAGGTATTTCCCAGCCACATTGGAATCACCCGGATTCCCTGTCTTCCACGGGCCGAATGTTCCCGATGAATGGATCTCCCCGTTGGGAATCGGGTTAGTCAGAATCGCGTCGAACGGCCATGCAGTGTTCGGGCCCAGACCTCTTAAAACCAAATGCTTCAGCAGAAAGACGCGCGGGTCTTTGTCTGGTTGGTTTGTGCGAATCACCAATTGCGAGTCGTCAATGACAATCTCATCCAACCTGAATTTCACCCTGCCGGGAGTCCGCTTGTGTCTTGCCTCTTTCCGCCGCTGGTCACTGGGAGGCACATTGATCGAAAGGCCGCGAACGTTGACTTGGCCCACATGGGTCGGCTTGAAAAGCAATCCCAACAGCGGCACGCGAAAGTCGAAATGCCCGACAGCGATCAGCGGCTTGTTGTCCCCTGTAATCCGCTGATTGTCTGGCGGAAAAATGCGCAAGTCGCTCCCGGCCACTTCGAGTCCACGACCCACACTCACCAGCAGTTTGTCCAACTGTACGTCGCCTTCGAATCGGGTGCGCAGCGTCTCTACGACTCGACCCTTCAGAATTGGGCTAGCCCGCGCCAACACAATCTGAACAACGATTACTAAAATCACCACTGCGAGTAGAGCCGGAATCCCCCAGCGCCAGGCCCTTGATGTGCGCCCACGCGGCCTTTCATTGGATTTCTGGTTTTGGATCAGTGTCACCCCCGACAACTGCGTCTACTGGATACGATGCACTCACGGCAAGGTCCTGTTGTCACTCATTTGAAAACGTTGGATTTGGACGTCTGAACTTCTCACCGAATACAGGATGCCCTAACCTTGCCCTGAGACCGAGGTGGAACGATTCGAGTGTTCCACATCATAGTCCAACTCCAAAACCACTTTCGAAGTTCAACGAGTGTCGCCTGGAATCCCACGAAATGCACTCCGAGATCTGTCGCAGTCGCCATCGGCGTTTTCGGGTACTAATCCGATAAATGCCAACTGAAAAATGCTGGATGAGTGACATGGCCCATTAGGATCAATTGAGATAGTTGCCGTGGTGCGTGACAAATGGCACATCATCCGCGCCTGCTCGCACCTGCGCGAATTCCGTCGAGGATGCAATCCAGTCCGAACTCAAAGGCACCGTCCACGTTTTCGGTGAAGGCTACAACTCGTCGGCGAGATCGGTTAACTACGACTACTGGGCTTTGAGCGTATCGGCCGGATTGACTGCAGCTGCACGAGACGCCGGCAAATAGCTGGCGACCGCAGCAGCGACGCCCAGAACGAGTGGTACGACAGCGAAGCTGATCGGATCGAGTGGGCCGATACCAAACAGCAGCGTTCGCATCAGGCGCGCGACAGCAGCCGCGGCCCCAAGTCCAATGAGCACACCGACCCCGGTGAGCATCAGTGCGGAGCGTACGAACATCCAGCGCAGTTCGCTCTTCTGAGCGCCCAGTGCAAGTCGAATACCGATTTCGCGCATGCGCTGCGATACCGAGTAGGAAATCACACCGTAGATGCCAATAATGCCGAGGGCAAGCGCCATCGCCGCAGCGATTCCCAGCATCACGAGCGTGAACGAAGTTCGAGCCATTGACTTCGAGTAGATCTCCTGCATGGTACGGGGAGCGGCCACCGGCAGGCTGGAGTTCACGCTCCAGACCGCCTGCTGGATCTCGCCGAGGAACGCTTGCGTTCCTGCCCGGCTGCTACGCACCGCAAACGTCACCGAGCGCGGCGGAAAGAAATAAGGACCGACCGTCATGAGAGGCCAGTAGACAATAGCCGGTGCTCTTTGATCGACACCGTTTTGCCGCAAATCTTCGGCCACGCCAATCACCTGGTACAACGTGCTACGTGGACCCTGTTGAATGCGTTTGCCGATGGCCACGGCAGCGCTGCCCCACTCTTCCCGGGCAAGGTTCTCTGAGACGATCACCTTTGGTTCGAGATCGTATATTTCCTTCCAGGCAAAATCGCGTCCTGCGACGAGGCGTGTGCCGAGAGCCTGAAAGTAGCCCGGAGAGACGTAGTTGTAAAACCGTATCGGCGGATCGCCGGGGTAGGTCTTTCCCTCCGCAAAAATGAGGCTCCAACCGTGCCCAATATCTTCCATGGGCGCTAGTGCGGCAAGACCGACGGATGTCACACCCGGAACGGCCGCGAGTCGATCCGCGATGTTGTTCTCGACACGCGTGACCATGCGCTGATCGGGAATCGAAGTCTCCGGCATCGCAATGTGCAGGGTCTGCACACTGGCGGGATCAACAAATCCCGGATCGACTTTACGAAGTTCCTCGAACGTACGGATCATGAGCGCTGCCGAAATAAGAAGCACAAGAGATATCGCGACCTGGGCAATCACCAGAATATTGCGCGACCTGTTACGCTCACGGCTTGCGCCTACCGTCCGCGTGGCGCCGAGATTTACCGTGGCGGGACTCCGCGAATATTTCCAGGCGGGAATCGAACCGAAGAGCAGGCTGCACAACAGTGACAGTCCTGACGTAAAAAGGATCGAACTTGAATCGAGAGAAATTTCCTCCAGGCGCGGCAGGTTCGCCGGACTCAGCGCAAGCAGCAACCGGAGAGTGAGAGCCGCGACCGCGATTCCCAGGGCGCCGCCGAGCAATCCAAGCAGCACGCTTTCAGAGAGCAGTTCGCGCGCGATGCGCCTGCGCCCCGCTCCAAGCGCGGCGCGGATCGATAGCTCGAGTTGGCGGCCCTCTGCGCGCACCAGCAGCAAATTGGCAATGTTCATGCAGGCGATCAGGAGCACAAGCCCGATCGTTCCCGCGACCGCCCAGAGAACGCTGCCCACATTCCCAACAACCTCTTGCTTCAGAGAATGGAAGTTCGGCGTGATTCTCCATCGGACATACCAGTGCGAATCGCTTCCCGGTCCGTTGGAGAACGAATCCATCCAGAGCGGAATCAGCCGCGCAATGTCGGCGTTGGCCTCGGGGATGGTCACTTTCGGATTGAGGCGCCCTATTCCGTTCAGACCAAAACCGGCGAGTGGCAGGCTGTTGCGCTCAAAGGCAAACGGCAACAGGATGTCGAAGTCCTGGTCGACGACACGGAATCCACGAGGCATGACGCCGACAATTGTGCGTGTTGCGGAATCGATAACGATGGTGCGCCCGATGACAGAGCGGTCGCCTCCAAACCTTCGTTCCCAGTATCCGTAGCTCAGCATCACGTTCTTCGGGCCGTTGTGAACCTGATCGGCCGCCGTGAGCTCTCTCCCTGCAAAAGGGGCGACCTCCAGCGCTTCAAGCACCCCATCGGAGACGAGAACGATATTGACCTCTTCGGGTGCCTCGACCCCGGTGACGTTCGCCTTGTTCTTGGTCCATACGCCCAACGCCTGGAAAGTTCGGTTACTTTCGCTGAAGGTGAAATACATCGATGCAGAAAGCGGCAACCCTTTTTGGAAGTCCGCCAATCCTGCAGCGCCGGGGGCATTGAGCCATAAGGAAACGAGGCGCTCGCTGTCGGAATACGGAAGTGGCTTGAGAAGCACGCTGCGTACAACGCTGAAGACCGCAGTATTTGCGCCGATTCCGATTGCAAGCGTCAGTAGAACCGTGGCAGCGAAACCCGGTGCCTTTCCCAATCGGCGAAAAGCGAGCCTGACATCGGCCAGAAATGATTCGAGCCTGGGCCATTGCCAGACCTCGCGGCTCTGTGTCTCGACGAACCCTGGGTTTCCAAACGCACGAAGAGCTGCTTGCCGAGCCTCGGCGCGCGAAAGGTTTTCGAGGCGCATGAGCTGCTCGGTCTTCGCTTCGATGTGTTCGCGCAGTTCTTCGCTCAGCTCTTCTCTAAGGTCCCTGCGACGGAAAATTCGCTCCCACCAGTTCATCAAGGCAACCTCCTAAGAATTCTCGGCGCTTCTGGCGGGTCCGAGTACCATCTGAATCCCTTCCAACATGCGATCGAAACGGGAGACCTCTCGCTCAAGATGACGCAAGCCCGCTTTCGTGATCTCGTAGACGCGCACGCGCCGGTTGGTTGAAGACGAGATGATCCACTCGGCCTTGACCAGCTTCGCTTTCAGTAGCCGCTGGAGGGCCGGATACAGGGATCCCTCTTCTACCTGGAGCAGGTTGTTCGAGCGTTGCTGGATGTGCTGGACCAAGGCATAGCCGTGGGCCGGTTGGCGACGCAACGATTCGAGAATCATCATTTCCAGCGCACCGGGGAACAGATCCCGGGAAGAACCTTTGTCGTTTTCCATAAGGCATTGTCTAGCAATGCCTAGAGTAAACTAGTAAATGGGGAGCTGTCAAATTGATCATGCCGCGTGGAGAGAAGATGCACCACGGACCAGTTGGGGAGCGAAGCCTAGGAGACAGATCCCCATCGCTCATCGGCGGATGGCCTCGTCAAGGGTGTGTTTTCGCCGGAACACACACCGAGTCCTGATCGGGAACGGGAAGAAGTTGGCAAGTGTCCGCCGATCAACTGCGCATGACTTTCGGCTGACGCATACAGGGCAAATCGCTCATTGGATCAGGGATGGCGGCACTCTTTGCGATTCTCTGACAGGCTTGCGAGGGTTAAGTCGTGAGCGCTTCTCCGCAGTTTTCCAAAACGCAGACTCCTCCCCACGGCTTGTCCGGCTTGCGGCCAGCGGGATCGGGAAGAAGCGATAGCAGCCGCATACCAAACGACAGGCGCTTCAGCTTCGCCGCGGTGTGCAACATAGAATGCGTTTCGACCGACTTCCACCCATAAGGGGCAAAGAATTCCGGTCCCTCCGGAGGCGCGAATTTCAGGGGCGAACCGGCATCAACCAGCGCACCACCAATGGTCTTCTGGAGCATCTTGAGAAGCGCAGGTGAAGTAAGGTCGGTGACCCAATGCCGGAAGCTGGAATGGGCTGCCAGATCGCGGGCCAGTTTAGCAGCTTCTTCGGCTTCAAAGTAAATGATGAGCCCTTCGCTTACCACTACCACGTGCTTCGCTTCGTCCCCGAGCCGCTGAAACAATGCACGGCGCCCTACAGTATCGTTCAAATCCACCGGCACGCGCTCGAGGGTGCAGAGCGGACGTTCAGCGGCGAGAACTTCCTGCTTGTAATTCAGCATATCCGGCAGGTCGATCTCGATCCACCGGAGCGAAGCGGGAAGGTGCATCCGGTACGGCCTGCAGTCGAGGCCAGCAGCCAGGTTTATGACCATGTCCGCGCCTTGCTGCACTTCACGTTCGATGACTTGATCGACCAGCCACGTACGCGCCGTGTAAGACCATGAATGCCGCTGGGCGAATGGCATCGCGGCGGCGATTTGTATGCCGCGATCTCCGGCCAACTGACGCGCATAAGGGTCGCGGAACAGGGCGTCGGCGCGCTCGCTCTCCTGGGTTCGGTACACCGCAACCCAGAGGGCGGTATCCGAAATATTGCGAATTGGTCCCGCCATGCTCACGGCAGCAGAATCATACCTCTGTGCAGTTGGGAATGCACGCGGCATTATGTTCCAACTTCACACCATATGCGGCGCACGTGCCGAAATCACAGGCCGATGCTCCCATTGAGGGCAGTCAAATCGCCCAAAAAACCGATTAGTAATGAAAAACGCACATTGGGACTTCGACCGATTCCCGAGCAGCAGGTCGTCGGATTCCAGTCGCCATGCCGACATTTCAGTACTAATCTCGTTGGCGAGCGATTTGGCGATGATACGTAAATTCAGAAATGCTCAGGGACGCTGGGGCGTTTTTAAGGACCTACCAGATCTGATTCTCTAAGCCCGCTCACTGAGTGGGTTTTGCCCTGACATGCAGCGGGAGTGCCAATTGCATGTCTGGAATAGAGGCGTTGCTCATCGATTGAGTTCGGTGAGCAGCCAGGCCCTGGCCATCTTCCAGTCGCGCATTACGCTTTGGGGAGAGATCTTCAACACTTCCGCGGTTTCCTCAACGCTCAATCCTCCGAAGAATCGGAGCTCGATGACTCTTGCTTTGCGTGGGTCGATATCAGCGAGCTCATTCAGCGCATCGTCAATGGCTACCATCTCGCGGTCTCTCGAGCGTGATGCGATCTCCGGCGCGTCGTCGAAGTTCACATGGACAGCGCCGTGACCCCGTTTGTTCATGTTCTTGGCGCGGGCTCGATCCACCAGGATCCGCCTCATCATGTTTGCCGACACGGCGAAGAAATGCGCGCGATCTTGCCAGGTAACGTTGTCTACTTCCACCAGCCGCAGAAAGACTTCGTGGACAAGGGCAGTCGCCTGCAGGCTGTCGCCTGGCCGCTCCTTGCGCATATATTTTGCTGCCATCCGCCGCAGCTCAAGGTAGACCTTCGGGGTAAGATCTCCCAGAGCTTCCTGATCGCCGCCGCTCCAGGCCTTCAGAAGGTGGGTGACGCTTGTCGTCTCTTCGCCCATGAATGCCGCCAATGCCTCGATCTTACGACTTAATGAAGAAAGCAAAGAATTATTCTCGGTTGTTGTAGTTCTTCGCCATGTTTCTCGCTTACCAGGATGAAGCCGCTCCACGAAGACCACGAACAGCATTCGTTTCAGCCTGGGAAAGCTGGGCGAATGGTCCCCGTTCTCGAACTCAGAATCAACCAGACCATTAGGAGGTCTCTCTTATGAAAGCCCAATCGATGAACACAAATTCTAGCCAGTTCCTGAAACTTTTCGTAGCAGCCTTGACCGTTTTGGCGGCTCTCATCCCATTGGGAGCTCCGGCGGCGGCAACAGCTCAATCCACTGCCCAGTTGAGCGGAAGCCTTCTGCAGGCCCAAGGACCGCAAGGGTCGTGGCTCTACACCGTGACCATCCCGGGATATACCTTCCAGGGAATTGAGACCTACTCCGCCGGGGGAGGCTACATGGAAGCGGACCAGCTTTCCTTTAGCCCTCTTGCGGTGGCGAGCGCCGGTCACGGCGCGTGGCAGATGACCGGCCAAAGGACATTCAACCTAACCTACCTCAATCTCACGTTTGATGGTTTCAGCACTGGCAATCCGACTGGAACGCTGAAGGTGCGCCAGACTACCACACTTAATAAGAGTGGGAACTCTTACACCGGCTCAGGCGATTACACCTACTACGATCTGGATGGCAAGCCCATTCCCACCATCAGCGGAACGTTCACAATCACGGCAATACGGGTTGTTGTGCAGGCTCCACAGTAGCCCTCGCGGGTTCTGACAAATCATTGCGGGCAGCCGATCATGGCTGCCCGTTTTTGCTGCGGTTCTGTGGATGACTTTGCTCGACTGGAGGTTCAAGAGAATTCCTGCCAGCACCGACGAGCTAATCCTGGAGCTGGTGCTCGTCCGTCTCGTTGAGCAGACCTCGTGATCTCGCGATAAGATTGACCCTGATCGCCGGGGGCGCACAAACGAACCCTGAACACTGGCAGAAGATGGAGGAGTTGTACCACGCCGCGCTGGGGAGGTCCGGCGAAGAGCGTGAGGCCCTGTTGGCCAATTCTGATCCCGAGGTGAGACGCGGCGTTGAAGCTTTGCTGGCGCAAGGGACCTCGGGTGAAAGGGTGCTCGACCATCCCGCATGGGAGCAGGCAGCAACTTCCCAGTTGGTTGCCCCGGCCGCGCAGATCGCTCCCGGCACACAGCTCGGACCATATTGCATAGAAGCCAGAATTGGTGCAGGCGGCATGGGCGAAGTGTATCGGGCGCGCGATACGCGGTTGAATCGCCTGGTTGCAGTCAAGGTTTCGGCCGCACAGTTCAGCGAGCGATTTGAACGCGAAGCACGAGCCATTGCCGCGCTCAACCATCCCAACATCTGCCAGATTTATGACATCGGACCGAACTACATCGTGATGGAGTTTGTCGATGGTTGCCCGATCGTCTCGACCGAACAGCATGAAGATGTGCCCATTCCCCCAGCGAAAGCTCTTGCACTCGCCCTGCAAATCGCTGCGGCTCTCGAGGCCGCGCACGCAAAGGGCATCGTTCATCGCGATCTGAAGCCGGCGAACATCCTGTTGACGGGGAGTGGCCAGGTAAAGCTTCTCGATTTCGGACTCGCGAAGCAAAGCCGCGAAGGCGGCTCGGCCCACGACACAGGCGAAACCATGAGTCTTACCCAGGCGGGCACGATCATGGGGAGCCCCGCCTACATGTCTCCGGAGCAAGCTGAGGGGCGGCCTGCGGACGAACGTTCTGACATCTTTTCGTTTGGCGCGGTGTTCTACGAAATTCTTGCCGGAAAGCGTGCCTTTGCGGCGCCTTCCGTCGCTTCTACTCTGGGCGCAATTCTGCACAAAACCCCGGAGTCGTTGCATGCACCACCTGCGCTGAATTCAATTGTTTTCAAGTGCCTCGCCAAGTCCCCCGACGCGCGTTACCAGACCGCAATCGAACTCATGACGGCGTTGACGAAAGCCTCAACGACAGGCAGTTCCAGCCTTGTTGAGCCGAACGGACCTCCCAAGCTCGGGTTGATAATCGGCGGCGCTCTGCTGGTGGTGCTGGGGATTATTGGTGTCGCCGCCGGCGTCTATTGGAAGCGGATCAAGTTCGGCCAGATTGATTCAATCGCCGTTTTACCACTCGATATGCGCAGCTCCGATCCAGAAGCGGACTACATTTCGGACGGCATCGCGGAAAGCATTAACAACAGCCTGGCACAGATGCCGGACGTCAAGGTAATTCCTTTGAGCGTTGCCTCCCATTACAAAGGCAAGGCAGTCGATATCCAAAAGACCGGCGACGCACTTCAGGTGCAGACTTTGCTCACGGGCCATGTCGCGCAACATGGCGACAACCTCAGCATCAGCGTCGAACTCGATGACGTTCGCAATGGCAAACAGCTCTGGGGCCAGCAATACAACGGCAAGGTCGGTGATCTGTTACGGGTTGAAAGCGACATCGCCAGGGAGGTTTCTCAGCGGTTGCGCCCCCAACGATTCACCTCTGACCAGCAAAAGCTTGCCCGAGGCTCTACCGAAAACCCCGAAGCGTATCAGCTCTATCTGAAGGGCGAGCATTACACATCCAAGTTCACTAAAGATGGCTTCGACAAAGGCCTCGCCAATCTCAATCAAGCGATTGCCATCGATCCCAACTATGCCCTGGCGTATAGCGCCCTCGGTTCCAACTACATCAATCAGGACGATTGGTTTATCGCTCCCAAGACTGCCGGCCCAAGGGCCAGACAAGCCGCGGTGAAAGCGCTGGAACTTAACGAAAGCAACGCAGAAGCTCATGTCGTCCTGGCAATCGAATCGCAATGGTACGAGTGGGACTGGGCCAGCTCGGAGCGCGAGTTCAAACGAGCTATTGAACTCAATCCGAACAATGGAGACGCGCGCGGCTACTATTCATGGTTCCTGCCGATAATGGGTCGCGGCGATGAAGCGGTCGCCGAAGCGAAGCGTGGTTTGCAAATTGATCAGATCTCGACCGGCCTCAATGGCAACTTGGGTTCCGTTTTTGTCTACACGCATCAGTGGGACAAGGCAATCGAGCAACTGCGTACATCCATCGATCTCGATCCGAACTATTGGTTCGATCACTACTATCTCGGCAGGGCATATGAGCAAAAGAGGAGATTCCCAGAGGCCATCGCTGCGTTTAAACAGGGATTATCGCTTGGAGGCGTAACTGAGGTATGGTCCAGCCTTGGACATGCCTACGCGGTGGCGGGCAACAGGGCAGAAGCGCAGAAGGTCATTGCCCATCTCAAGGAACTGTCGGTTCACGAATATGTCGCCCCTTACAATTTTGCCGTCATTTATGCAGGTCTGGGAGACAAAGACGAGTCATTCGTCTGGCTCAATGAAGCCTACCAGGAGCGATCCTATTTACTGACGTATCTCACCGTGGATGAGCGTTTGGACAATCTTCATTCCGACCCGCGCTTTGACGATCTCCGGCGTAAGGTTGGACTCCCGAGGCTAAATTGATGCATCGCCAATGCGCCGATAAGCCAATCAGTCCTGATATGTCGGCATCGCGTCAGTTTTCGCGGAGGCAATTCGCTGGTCCGTCATTTGCGGAGCACGAAGCGTCAACGAACAACTACTTCTCCGAGCGCAGGTTCAGCGGAACCGTACCTTTGTCTCCGGCTACAGTTTGATGGCAAGAAGCGCTGAAGAGAGACACTTCCCATGTGCGTCGAGGGCCAAAGACCGCGTCACGCTGTATTGCTGCTTTCGGCGAAGGACAAAGTTTAGCGCGCCGAGCTGTGGAAGCTCATAGCGAGAGACTGGGCCTTCAAGGATTTCGGCTAAGTGTTTCTCCACGCGCCCTGCCGTTACATGTTGCTCGAGCAGCGGATAATCCGCGCTTCTGTATGCAATCAGGGATAGTGTGACCAGATTCCCCTTGTCGCCAGCACGAGCATGGGCAATTTCACTTAGGTGCATATCAAGACTCCTCGTAGTGAACCATATGGGTAATTGCACCGCGTGGGATCAGCGCAGAGTGGATTGCGATGACCTCTCTCGTCGATCCTGCAGCCCCGCCGCCTGCCGGGCCGTTCGTGTACAGTGCTTCAACTTCCCTGGGAACGCGAGTAGCAAACTTCTGCGAAGCCACTCGACCAGTGACACGCAGGCGTACCTCATACGGCGCGGGAACATTTGCCGAGAGAGTCGGACCGTGAATGGAATTCAGGCCGACAAGATCGAAGCGCAACTCGGAGATACCGGCATCGCGGAGGCGCTCCGCGAGCACATCGCGGGCGAGTTCGGCACGAAGCATCGCATTGGGGCCAGCGTAGGAGATTTGCCCCTCGCCGATGAACCCGTCGTGGTAGCCGAGAGATACCTTCAGCGTGCTGGCCTGGAACGAACGCCGCAGCGCGAGGCCGACAGCCGCAATGTACGAGTCCTCGACTTCGAACGCGCGTCGTCGCAGCTCGACCCCACACACAAGCAAATCCTCATCCTCACGTATCGCGCCGGAATCCGACACGCCGAAGCCGCCCACATGCTGGTCATGAGCACCCCGCAACATCTACTATCTGCTCCCCGCAGCCCGCCGTCGACTAACCGACATCCTCGACCGCCTCGATCTGCTGTGATTTCTCGCACATCTTGCGATTCACCAAACTGCCACCATTGTTCTGTGTCCGCACCGCATTCAGGCCTCGACCCGCTTGCTGTCTACTCGATAGGCCTGAAACTGCGCACGCTCCGCGCGGAGAAGAATCTTACCCTTGGTCGCCTCGCAGCGCAGACGGGCCTCTCCACTGCGCTGCTGTCGAAGCTCGAAACAGACCACATGATCCCCACTCTTCACACGCTGGAGAAGATCTGCCGCGCCTACGGAATCGGCCTTGGCTACTTCTTCCGCGACCCGCAGCACCACTCCGTAGCCATCACGCGCAAGGCACACACACACGGCCACAGAGGAGAGAAACTCCAACGGCATACACGCTTGCACGTCGCGACAGCGGAGGGGCACCAGGTCTCGCAAATCATCGATCTCCAGGCAGGCGGCTTCTCGGCTGTGGGTGAGTGCGGAAACATCACCGAACTGACCGCCTACGTCATTGAAGGCACGCTCCACGTCACCGTCGCCGGATCACATGAGACCCTGGAGCAAGGTGACAGCATCGTCGTGACCACCGACCAGCCCATCATGTGGAGCGCCGCCGCAGAATCCCCATGCCAATTCCTCAGCGTCGTCGCGACGCATTTCCCCGCACACCGAGGCGCGGCGGGCGGCGGACAGCACGCCGATTCCGAACCTTAGAAGCGAAATGAGTCGCCAATTAAGGAAGATGTGTGTTCGATGATGCCGCGAGGCTGACGTCCGTGGCGGTTTTCCTGAATGAAACCGGGCTGCTCCCCCACGGCTCAGCCCGTCCCTGCTCGTTAGAATTTTGGTAGCAAATTGGTAGCATTTACCGTCGATTGGGCCGTTTTGGCCGACTGTACCGACTCATAAGTCCTTTACCGTCAGCAAACCGCCTATATCGTCGTTCCATGGCATGGAAGAGGTCATCGGTTCGATCCCGATCAGGTCCACCAACTTAGCTCATCTCCTTGGCGCCAATTGGCGCCATTTTGATTTTTGTGTGTGCTTTTAGAGTGCGGCTCCGAACCTATGGCTTGGAACATCTCCATTTTTGACTGATATCCTTGGCCTCGCATTCGATATTTATCTTCTGATCGGTCTGTCCACTCTTAGGAGCCTCTTCATGTCACTTCTTCGCAGCTTCTTGGTCTTTCTCTGCGTGAGCGCTTCGCTGTGTGTTGCTCAACCGACACCCGAGATTGGCATCAATCAAGATATTGCGACGAGGATTCCAGAGCGAATGCGGCACTTCGTCGATCAAAAGGCAGTTGCCGGCGTGGTGACGCTCGTCGCCCGAGGCAATGAGATCGTCGAGTTCGACGCGCAAGGTATGGCCGACACCGAATCCAATCGGCCGATGCGCAAGGACACCATTTTCCAAATCATGTCGATGACCAAGCCTGTGACGGCAATCGGAATCTTGATGCTGGCCGAAGACGGAAAGCTTTCGCTGCGCGATCCTGTCGATCAGTACCTGCCTGAGTTCAAAAATCTCAAGGTCGCTGCCAACACCGGGCCCAACGCAGCGCGTCTGAGTGAACCCGGACACGCCATTACGATTCGCGACTTGCTTACCCACACTGCTGGAATGACTGACGCCGCCCCGGCTTCAATCAGCGATTATCAGCACGCAATGAATGTTCCGCTCGATGAGGTGGTGCGCCAGCTCGCGAAGGAGCGCCTGCTGTTCCAGCCTGGGACTGCGTGGAGCTATTCCAGCGCTGGAATCGAAATTCTCGGCCGTATCATCGAGGTCTGTTCCGGCCAGAAATACGAGGACTTCATTACCGAGCGGATCCTGCGCCCACTGGCAATGAAGGACTCCTTCTTCTTCCCGCCGCCTGACAAGATCGATCGGATTGCCATGGTCTACGTCGGCAAAGAAAGAAAGCTGGTGCGCGCGCCTGCAACCATACTGGGAGGAGATCCAGCCAAACACCGCGCCGGAGCAGTTTTTCCCGCCCCAGGATGGGGACTCTATTCAACTGCCGAGGACCTTCTGCACCTCTATCGGATGATGCTCAATGGGGGCGTCTACGAAAACCATCGCTATCTTTCGCCATTCTCGATTCACTTGATGACTGAAGCACACACCTCTGATATCCGCCCGGTGGGCTGGATGCGCGGTTCGGATTACGGGCTCGCCTGGGAGGTTGTCACTGATCCGATGGGAGAACTTGCGGGTCACCATATCGGCAGCTATGGACACGGTGGAGCGTTCGGCACCCAGGGCTGGATCGATCCCACGAATCAGCTCATTTCGATCATGTTGATCCAGCGAGCAGATGATGGCGCTGAGACGATGACGCGCGTCTTCCTCAATATGGCGGAGTCGAGCCTGGGCAAATAGACAACCCTCCTCGAACGGCTATGTTTGTGATGCGACGTTCTGGAACAGTTCGGCCCAGTGATGCTTTTTCAGAAATGAATCGCGTAGCGCTGGATCACGAAAAGCTTCTGTCCCACCGGACGCCTGCGTAGAGAGAGCCCCGGTAATGTTGCCAGATCGTGCGCAGGTGACGATGTCTCGTGTCGAGAGATAAGCTCGAAGAAACCCCGCGTCGAAGCTGTCGCCTGCTCCAATCGTGTCTTTAGGCACGACCGTGAGCGGGGCGACATCAGTTGCCTGCCCCCGCTGGTAGACTCGCGCACCCTTGCTTCCACGTTTAACAACGATTGCAGGCGGCTTCACAGGCAGCATGCGCGCAGCATCATCGAGATTGGATGAGTGCGTCATACGGCAAATTTCGTCTTCGTTTGGTAGAAAGACGTCGACGTAGGGCAACACCTCGAGGAGAGGCGCGCCCCAACGATCATCGGGGTCGTCGTTCGTGTCGAGTGAGATCGTGAGGCCTGCTTCCTTGAGCCGCCGCAAGAGATCAGGCAGACCGGCATGCAGGCCGCGTTGCAGGTACAGAGAGGAAAGATGGAAGTGACGGGACTGAAGGAGGAAATCAAAATCAAGATCGCCGACGGTCAGTTCGGGGATGGTTCCAGGGAAGGTCAGGATATGACGTTGATCCCCGTGAGGTAGGAGAAGAGTGATGCCTGTGGCAATTGACTTGTGTTTGCCGGTGTGGGAGACATCAACCCCGGCTGCACGCAACTGATCGAGGGCCAAAAGCCCAAATTCGTCGGGTCCAATGAGCGTTGTAAAGGCCACGCGGGCGCCCAGGGTTGCCGCATTGTGAGCGACGATAGCGGACGAGCTGCCCAGGGTCGCCTTGAAACCAGTAGCAAGCAACTCCCTCTCTGTCGGCATTTCGATCGGCAAACCGTACAAAATCAGATCGAGATTGAGTTCCCCGGCAATGGATATATCGAAATTTTTGGTCATCGAGGCCCCGTGTGATTACTTTAGCCTTCGTTTTATGCTCTCGTCTATGTCGAAACAGCACATCCACATAAAGCACTTAAATAGTATCGTTTAATGAATCGGATGCCGCACGCTTCCGGGCCTTGCATCCCTTCTTAGCCAGCTAACACAGGGCTTTGCAACTCTTTTAGCTTGCCAAATCGTCTTCCGATAGTTTACTTTAGCTTCTTATTCTTTCGTTTTGCAACACCATACGAGGAGCTATCCGGTGAATCCCCTCTCGCAACTGTTGTCTCTTTCGAAACACCAGAAGACCGAACTTGGACTCCTCTATACTCCTGCGGAGATTGCACAGCAGCCCGCAACATGGCAGGTGACACATCGTCTCTTCATTGAAAAGAAAGCAGAGTTGATTGGGTACTTGCAGCAGGCGAAAACCGAAAGATGGACCATTTACCTCGTTGGCGCAGGTTCTTCGGATTACATCGGACACTCGATCGCGCATCTGTTGCGCAAGCGATGGAACTGCGAGGTATGCGTTGTCGCCAGCACAGACCTGCTGACGAATCGCGAAGATCTGGTCATTCCGGACCAGAAGTATCTCTGGATTTCGTTTTCGCGCTCTGGTGACAGCCCTGAAGGGGTTTCTGTGCTGGAGCAGGCGCTCGCGACGAGCCCGAACGTAAAGCATCTGGTGGTCAGCTGCAACCGGAATGGCCGCATGGTGGAACTGGCGCTTCAAAATAAGAGATGTTTTGCAATGGTGCTCGATGATGCTGTGAATGATCGCAGCCTGGCGATGACGAGCTCATTTACGAACATGGTTTTGTTTGGCATGGAACTCGCCCACCTCTGGGACCAGCGTAGCTTTGATGAGACGCTGCAAACCATGACCCAGGCGGCCAACTACATGCTGGAAGATGGAGCTTCTCTCGCGCAGAAGCTTGCAAAGCAGGGCTATCGAAGAGCCTGTTTTGTCGGCTCCGGCGCTCTGGCCGGAACAACGCGCGAATCCGCCCTGAAGATCTTGGAACTCACTGCCGGCAACATCCAGACCATGAACGAAACCACGCTTGGATTACGCCACGGTCCCATGTCATCGCTGAACACCGAAAGCCTTTTCGTGAGTTTCATCTCGAGGGATGACAGAAGGCGCCGATACGACCTCGATCTATTGAATGAGATTCGCGCGAAAGGTGCGGTTCGCACGATTCTGGCTATCGGGCATGCCGATCCAGCGAGCGACTCAAGCCTCTACTGCGAAGCGTTCGGAAGGCTGGATGACGCATACCGTCCCGCGGTGGATGTGATCTTCAGCCAGATGTTCGGGCTCTTCTCTTCAGTCGAACTCGGGCTGCATCCAGACTCGCCCAGTCCGAACGGGCTTATCAGCCGGGTGGTCGAGAAATTTGCGATCTACGCCTGAGGACTAAAACGGCTCAACGATAAGAGGAATTGCTTTGTCCCAGTACCTGAAGGATTTTCTGCGTACATCGAGAGGCCAGCGAGGAATTACCTCTGTGTGTTCCGCGCATCCCTGGGTGATTGAAGCCGCAATAATGCAGGCGCAAGAAGATGGAACGCATGTCTTGCTGGAGGCGACCTGCAATCAGGTAAACCAGGCAGGTGGATATACAGGTTTAACTCCCGAGATGTTTCGCGACTTTGTCTATCGCATTGCCGGAGAACTGGGCTTCGACACAAGGCGCCTGGTTCTGGGTGGAGATCATCTTGGACCGAATCCGTGGAGACATCTGGATGCAAAGACTGCGATGCGGCAGGCCGTGGAAATGGTGCGGTTGTACGTCGAAGCAGGATTTACAAAGATTCATCTGGATGCAAGCATGCGCTGTGCGGACGACCCTGCGATCATTCCGGATGAAGTGATGGCGCTTCGAGCGGTAGCGTTGTGCAAGGCCGCAGAGGAGGCGCAGCGAGAACCTGATTCAGCGCCGATTCTCTATATAGTCGGAACGGAAGTTCCCACGCCGGGGGGAGCTAGTCACTCCCTGGGTGAGCTTGAAGTAACCTCGTGCGACGCAGTGGAGCAGACGGTTGGCGTGCATCGGGCAGCCTTTCATCGTGCGGGACTGGATGCGGCATGGGAGCGCGTGGTCGGAGTAGTGGTGCAGCCGGGTGTGGAGTTCGATCACGATTCCGTTGTGAATTATGATCCCGCAAAGGCTAATCATCTTCAGGGCTTCCTCCGCGCTCATCCGGAACTAGTTCTCGAAGCTCATTCCAGTGACTATCAGGTGCCTCGTGCTTATCAGGAGCTGATCCGGGATGGCTTCAGCATCCTGAAGGTTGGGCCCGCACTGACATTTGCTCTTCGAGAGGCGCTTTACTCGCTTGCGGCTCTTGAACGTGAGTTGGTGCCGGAAGCTGAGCGGTCCAACTTGATGGAGACCATGGAAGCGGTGATGCTGGCTCATCCGGCCGATTGGCAGAAGTACTATCAGGGGAATGCTGAACAGCAGAGGCTGCTTCGCATCTACAGTTACAGCGATCGCATTCGCTATTATTGGAGGCTCCCCGAACCTGAAGCCGCGGTTTCCCGTCTCGTGCAGAACTTGCGGCAGGCAAGCATTCCTGAAACGCTCCTGAGCCAGTATTGTCCTCGTCAATACGAGGAGATTCGCGCCGGAAAATTGCAGAGCGATCCGAAGGCAATCGTGATTGCGAATGTTCGAACCGTGCTAGCTGCCTATAGCCGAGCGTGTCTCGGCGTGCAGCCGGTTGCGAACTGAGGCAAAGCGCACCGGGAAATTGGAAGGACAATTCACTCATGAATTCCACCTCTCGTCCATTGATTTTGCTTGATCCGCACCCTCGTCCCATCGACCTCATCTTTGACCCTCCGACGAAGGTGCGACTTGAAGAGCTGGGTGAGGTTGTCTGGCATGACGGCTCGCCGGCAAGCGACTCGCACATCGATCGCTATCTGCCAGAGACTGTCGCCTTGATTGGGCAGACGGCTTTGCCCAGAGAGCGACTGGACCGTGCTCCAAAGCTGAAGGCAGTTTTCAACGTTGAGAGCAATTTCCTCCCCAATGTCGACTACCTCGAATGCCATCATCGTGGAATTGCTGTGCTCTCGACCGGACCTGTCTTTGCCAAACCAGTTGCGGAGATGGCGCTTGGAATGGCACTATCCTCGGCTCGCCGGATTCATGAAGCAGATGCTGCCATCCGTGCGGGAAAAGAGTCGCTGTATGGGGAAGCGGACAATCATGACTCATTTCTGCTTTCAGGCAAGACGGTCAGTCTGGTCGGCTTTGGCAATCTTGGCCGCGCCTTGCTGCCCCTGGTGAAGCCCTTCGGCGGAGATGTGCTCGTCCACGATCCATGGATCCATCCGGCCGTTCTGCGCGAGGCGGGAGTCACGCCTGCCGCGCTCGACGAATGCTTCCGGCGGTCCTCGGTGGTCTTTCTGCTGGCGTCCACCACTACCGAGAATGCCGGAAAGATCGACCGCTCCTTCTTCAACCAGATGCCAGAGGGCGGCATCGTGGTGTTGGTGAGCCGGGCGGGCATCGTCAATTTTGACGACTTGCTTGACGCGGCCGCATCAGGACGGATTCGTGTTGCGATCGATGTATGGCCCGAGGAACCGATTGCTGCCGGTCATCGTGCGCGCTCAACTCCCAATACACTGTTGCAGGCCCACCGCGCGGGGAACATCCCGGAGGTATGGCCATGGATGGGGCAGATGGTTGTGGATGATTTGGAGCAAGTGCTGAAAGGTTTGCCTCCGCAGCGCTGTCAGCGAGCGCAGTGGGAGACCGTCGCAAAACTCCGAAGCAAACCTATCACGTAAGGTGACGTGCGCGCCGCCGCGGTCACGATTGCAAAGCCGAACTCCTGCTCTTTCGCATGTACCAGGCAAGGATCAGGCCGACGCAGATCCAGAGGACGCCGAGGATCTGAGCGTTGTGGCTCAAGTGGATCCAGATAAATGCGCAGACCAGTATTCCCAACGCCGGAATGAGCAGGGGAAACGCGACCTTTTCCTGCGAACGGAACTTGTAGTGCACCAAAGCGGCGGCGTTGACCCCGATGAACGCGATGAATGCCCCAAAATTCAGCAATTCAGCTCCCTGCTCGTAGGTAAGTAGGAAAGCGCCCGTCAAGGCGATCGCACCAACGATCAGGACGTTGTTCAGCGGTACATGGTGACGAGGATGGATCACGCCGAATGGTTTACGCGGAAGCGAATTGTCTCGCCCCATGCTGTACATGAGCCTGGAGGCACCAAACTGCGCGGCTATGGCCGATCCCATATTTGCAACAAGCAGCGTTGCATTCAGGAACTGAAAGAGGAAGGGCCCGCCGACCCGCGCGGCTACGTGAACGAATGCTGTATCCACGATGGGTGGAGCAAACGGTTGATCGGCCGGCCAGGCCAGCTGCGCCACGTACACCTGCACCATGGAAAGAATACCGATGATCAGGCAGGTAAGGACGGTGGCAAGCAGGATGTTGCGACGTGGATTTTCGACCTCTTCAGCCATCGTTGAGATCCCGTCGAACCCGATGTATGTGAGTACAGCTACAGATGTGCCTTTGAAAACGGCCGTCATCGAGAAGGTCGCGGGATCGTAAAAGGGCCGCAGAAGATCATGCGCAGTGGGATGTACCGCGGAAAGAATGTAGCGGACTCCTTCGCCTAGAAAGAGAATCACCACCAGGCTCATAGCGATGGACAGGACAGCATTCACTCGGCCAGAGGTTTGAATACCACGCGTATTGAGGTATGTAGAGAGCAGAGCAAATGCCACGGCCCAGAATGCAAACGGAACGCCCGGTACGATGTTGCGCGCTGCCTGACTGCACCAGATAACGCAAATGATGGGATTGAGGAGATAATCCATCAGCATCGCCCAGCCGACCACGTAGCCGAGTTTGGGATTGAGTTCCTCGGACACATAACTAAACGCGGAGCCCGCGCGCGGATAGACGCGAGCCATGCGGCCATAGCTGATGGCGGTAAAGAGCATTGCCACCATGGCGATCAGGATGGTGGTAACGACGTGTCCGCGTGCGATGTTGCTGACAACGCCGTAAATGCCCATCGGCGCCGTGGGCTGAATGATGATGATCCCGTAGACGATGAGGTGCCAGAGCTTCAAAGACCGCTGAAGCCTGGGAGTATCTGCAGAACCTGCAATCGTCTCTTCCACTGGACCAATCCTTGGGGGTCTTACCGTTTGTTATCTCTTGTTTCGGTTTTATCTGAAAATGGGCAGACTAGCGACAAAAATCTTAGCGCACATCACAATAAGCTCCAGCGCAAACCCGTTTTCTCCGGGATCTAGCGATCGAAAGAAGCGTCTATATCCTTGAATTTACTTTGCAAACCTCATTTCAGTACTCGTTGCCCTGATCTTTTTAAAAAGAAGAATGAAACGAAATAAAAAGTGCTTATATGCAGAGCGCGCAGTGATAATGTAGGTCATAATGCAGGCGCATCTCAGAGAAATCCCATAGCCTGCATGGTCGACAAACCCTCACAGGAGTCCGCCTCTCGATGAATCGGCGTCAATTATTGCGCACCACGGGATTTGGTTTGGTGGGGGGCGCGGTCGCCCAGGGCATCAGCTCGTCAGCCTCCACCGGAAGCGATCCAAAAAGCCAACCGACGTCATTGAGCCTTGCCGACTACGAGCCGAAGAGCATGCTTCAGCTTCGAGAGAGGCACGTAGATAAAGCACGGTTCCCGGTGATTGACATTCACACGCACATCACCGTATCTGCAAAGGAAGAAAACGGTGTCTCGCTAGTCCCCGAACGGCAGTACCTCGGGACCGCTGAGGAAATGATCTCGGTGATGGATCGGAAGAATATTCGTTCGATGGTCAATCTGACGGGCGGCTATGGGTCGGGACTGGCGGACACTGTCAGGAAATACGATCGTGCCTTTCCGGACCGCTTCTACAGCTTCGCGGAACCCTCCTACTCCGAGTTCCTGAATCCCGATTATCCGAAGTTGCAGGCGCAGGCAATCGAACAGGCTCACAAGGACGGAGCTCGCGGTCTCAAAATCCTGAAGACACTAGGACTCTATTTACGGGACCACATCACTTCAGGAAAGCTCATCAAGGTCGATGACCCCCGATTCGATCCGATGTGGGACGCATGTGGCCAATTCAACATGCCAGTTGCCATCCACGTGTCGGACCCGGTTGCCTTCTTCAAGCCAACGGACCGGTTCAATGAGCGATACGAGGAACTGAGCAATCATCCGGACTGGTCCTTCCATGGAACCGAATTCCCCAGCAATGCGGAGCTCCTTGAGGCGCGGAATCGCGTAATCGCGCGCCATCCGAAAACGCAGTTCATTGTGCTGCACGTGGGGAACTTTGCAGAAAATCTTGCGAATGTTTCCGAGAACCTGGACCGGTATCCAAACATGCACGTCGACATCGCCGCGCGCATTGGCGAATTAGGACGGCAACCTAGGACATCGCGGGCCTTCTTCGAAAAGTATCAGGACAGGATCCTGTTCGGGACTGATGCCACACCGCATGGAGATGAGTTTCCGCAACAGGTTTTCAACGACAAACTCTACGAAATTTATTATCGATTTCTAGAGACTGATGATGAGTACTTCGATTACGCACCCGCAAAGACCCCGCCGCAAGGACGGTGGCAGATTTACGGGATCAATCTCCCGGAGTCGATTTTGCGAAAGGTTTACAACGGTAACGCCGCGCGCGAATTGCACATCACAGTTTGATCTGTTTTCATTGCTCTGGGCAACTGAGGTGAGATTGGTCATTCGATTTGCAGCGACATGCCTGCTACTAGCCGCAGGGTCCGTGCGCGCGCAGAACACGCACGCAGAAACGTTCAAAAGCCTCTACGCAGCGCACGACGCTTCTCTTGATACCAACCCGCAATCCAAATTCTGGCACGATGCAAAGCCGGTCTACATCGGTGTTGATGTCCATGGCAACCCGCAACCGCGCTATCGGACAGCAGTACGTTCTCGGTGGACCGACGAAAGCCTGTACCTGCTTTTTGAATGTCCCTATGAAGAGCTCTATCTGAATCCTGCCCCCCACACGGTCGGGGAGACGAATGAGCTCTGGAAGTGGGATGTTGCGGAGATCTTCATCGGATCAGATTTTCAGAATATCCGGCGATATAAGGAGTTCGAAGTCTCTCCGCAGGGAGAGTGGATCGATCTCGACATCGATTTAGCTCTACCGCATCACGAAGTGGGTTGGACCTGGAATTCGGGATTCAAGGTAGCAGCCCGGATCGATCGCAAGGCAAGAACCTGGTATGGGGCGATGCGAATTCCATTCTCCGCGCTGGATCAGCGTGCGCCGGCAGCAGGAAACATCTTTCGCGTGAATTTGTTTCGCTCGCAGGGACCTCCGGACAGGCAGCACTCCCTTGCCTGGAAGGCTCCCATGACTGAGACATTCCATACGCCGGAAAGATTCGGCGGGCTTGAGTTAGTGAAGGATCGATAGTCTGGAAAAGTCACCGAGACGATCAACATGCAAAGAGAATGCCCGGCTTTTACGCCGGGCATTTTATTGATGTATTTCCAAAACCGATGGACTGTCTTCCACTTTAGAACGTTATCCGACCTCTCAAGCGGATTTCCCGATTACTGGTAATGCCTTCCTGGTCGTAACTGCGGAACAGATGGCCGAAGTCCGGATTCGGAGAGAACTGATCGGGATCAGTCATGTCGACTGGATTCACTTTGGGTGCATTCCCTGGTGTACCCGGCACCGACTGGTCCACGGTGAGATAGAACGTGCCGACATTGGCGAAGCAGCCTTCGCATCCGCCTCCGTCCGATTGATCGGGCAAGAGCATTGGATGGTTGAAGACGTTATTGATATCTGCTCCAATCTGCAGTGCGACACGCTCGCCGAAGTTGAATGATTTGTGCACTCCGAGATTCACACCGTAGGTCGAAGGTCCATAGAGAGCATTGCGGACCGCGACTCCTGGCTGCGTGTAAAGTGATGCGCCCATGCTGGGCAGGGTAAATGCACTCGGATTCCAGAAGAAGCCTGATGGAACGTTGCTCCTGGTACCGCCATTGATAACCGCACGCACTGAGGTGGCGTTGAAGTCACCGACAGCATCCAGAGTGCCTGAGGCCACGTTGCCGGGAGTGACCGGATCGCAATCGCCGCAGTCATAGAAAGGCGTGAAACCGGTGCCGGTCTTAAAGAACAGATTGGTGGTAGCCTGCCAGCCGCCGAATGCTGCGTCAACGACTCTCGGCGACTTTGCCAGGAACTGTCTTCCATGACCGAACGGAAGGTCGTAGATGCCATACGCAACGACGCGGTGACGGGAGACAAAGGAGTCCGGCCCGTAGTCGCTGTCAGGCTGAAATGGGTTGTAGGCGTCGCCGCCGAGACTGGAGTTTCCAACGTCGAGCCCCGATGACTTCTGATCGAGAAACGTATAGGCCACACTGAAGGTCAGGTTCCTGGCCTGGCGTTGAGCCTGTGCCTGGAACGAGTTGGTAAGGCTATGGCCAACGTTGCCGAAGCCGGTGACGTAATCGCCAAGCGCCGGAATCTTGAAGCGGGCATTGTCATCATCCGAGTAAGCGCAGTCCCCATTATTGAGTGGATCGCAGGGAGTGACTCCATCGCCTGTTGTCGTGCCGAAGGGATTATCGCTGGGCTCAATCATGTTGAGATCGTGCCCAACAATCTGACCGGATTCGTGCGCACCGATGTAGGAAAGCCGGACGGAAGACAACCAGGGAAGCTGCCTTTCCACGGTGGCATTCCACTGTTGAACACGTGGATTTTTGAGGTCTATCGGGACATAGTTGGCCGATGGCGTGTTTCCGAAACCGCTGAGTGTTCCACCGCTGAGTGGGCTGGTTCCGGATGATCCGCCCGACGGCCATCCGCTGAGTGGCGTGCCACCAGACACCGTCTTCTTGGTGCGGCCCTGATTGAAGGGATTCGTTGCAATTGGATCGCGTATGCCCTGTGCCGCGGAGGTGGGATAGTAGAGCCCGTAGCCGCCGCGGACCACTGTCCTGTCGTTGATTTGATATGCCAGTCCCAGGCGAGGGCCATAGCCGCTCTTGTCTGTTTTGATCAGGCCTCTACCTACACCGAGACCGGAGTCGCTTGCCAGAACGTAACCGAAAGCGATGATGTTCGGATCGAGATACTGAAGCGTTTTGGTCGATGGGATGATGAAGCGGCCAACCTGGCCAGTCGTACTATCGCGGAAGTTGGGATCCAGGTTCGCCATCAGATCGTGGTTCTCAATGAAGGGAGCGATCAGATCGTAACGCATGCCAAGGTTGAGGGTCAGTCGCGAGTTTACGCGGAAGTCATCCTGGACGAAATATCCCGACTCCCAGTTGTGAACGTCCATCGGCGGCCTGGGCTCGTTCACGAAGCCTACCGAGTCAGCAGGTTCTCCTTGTAAGAATCGCGAAAGTGCGTTTGCGCCAGTTCCTGAATAGGTGACAAGCCCGCGCACATTCCCGCGGTTTACTGCGAATCCGTCGATGGCTTGGTTGCGAACGAAGTCAACACCAGCTTTGAGGCTGTGGCGCCCCAAGGCCCAGCTGAGAGTATCCCCGAAGGTAATGATGTCCTGATCTGCCGGTCGGTCTGTGTTCCTTCCGCCATTGCTGAAAGACTGAAACTTACCAAGCGAAACGGCGAGATGACCGCGCGTATCTAGTTCGTTTGGTCCTACCACTGCACCGAGTGCAGCAACATCCGCATCAGAAAATCCGATGCTCGTCAGAAAGCCGCCCAATGTCGTGTTGCTATGCGTGTAGAGATGCTGCTTATTCAATCCGCCTCGTGCTTCGTTCACGATGTTGCTGGAGAAGAGGTGTGTATAGGAGAGGGAGACCGTATGGTTCTTTCGATCCGTCTGGCTTAGCCCCAGGCCTGTGAAGACATTGACGACAGGATTCAAAGAAATATTCTGGGCCGACCCGTGATAGACGCCATAGACCCGATCGTTGTCAGAGAAATCATGATCGACGCGCAACGTTCCTTCATCCTGGCCACTTCTGCCAGGAACCGATGTCGTGTAATGGGGAGCAACCGTGCCTGTTGTGGGGTTGATGGGAGCAGAGTCTCCCACTTTGGGGAAGTAGAGAGAAATCAGCCTCGTTGTAACCGGATTGAGCAGGCGGTCGGGAATCCTGATGAACTGCTGGCCCAGGCCTCCCACCGTGTCGTTCGCAATCTCACTCGGAGTCAAAACTGAACTTCCGACAGATGGCTTCGAAGCATCGTCCATGAGCGAGAAATCGCCGGCAAGGAGAGTCGGGTGCGGAAGAGTGGTGGAAGAAGCACTGGATGGCTCGACCGTCGAGTTATGCTCGTAAGCCGCGAAAAACCAGGTGTTTTTCACCTTGGCTATCGGCCCTCCGATGGAGCCGCCGACATCATTGATGTTGAAGAAAGGCTTATTGAAGGTGGGCTGAAAAACAGTCGGCGCGAAATTGGCCAGCGTATCTTTGTCTGCCAGCTTCCATGACGACAGGGCCGAATTCTTGTTGTTGTAAAAAATTGACCCATGATAGCTGGAGCCGCCGCGCTTGGTGGTAACACGCACGTTTGCGATGCCCGCATATTCCGCGCTGAACGTACTGGAGAGTACATTGAGATCGCCAACCGCCTCTAGGGAAGGCTGACTGGCCGTCGCCTGTCCAAAGATACCGCCATTGGAACGGAGGCCATCGACAGAGAAGCTGGCGCCGTAACTCTGAGCTCCGATAAATTTGAAGTTGCCCGGCTCATCGCTCTGCGTGATGTTCGGATTGATATAGAGGAATGAGTAGATATCGCGGCTGTCGCGCGGCAGTTCGATGATCGTCCTTGAGTTCAGCGTCTGGCTCAGGGTTTGATCCTGAGTATCGAGAATCGTGGCCTCTGATGAAACTTCGACAGTCGTCGACTCGGCGGCAGGGTGAAGAACGGCATTTGCGGTCGCGATATCTGAGCCATTCACCACGATGCCATTGATAACGGATTTGCCGAAGCCCGGGGCTGTGACTGTCGCCTTATAGTGGCCGCTCGGCATGGCAACCGTCTGGAAATTGCCGTGCTCGTCGGTTGTGATCTTGCGAGATGTATCGGTCGCGAGGTCCGTGATCTCAACCTGAGCGTTGGGGACAAGCGCTCCGGTGGAATCAGTTATCGTTCCTCGAATCGTTCCGAGATCTGTCCCCTGAGCCGATAGAACGGCGGAGCTTGCCCCGATGCAGAGGATCAGGGCTGAAACGAACGAAAGTAGATTCCTTAATGTCATGGGGAATTTCTGGCGCCTCCAAAGTGATTCTATGGAGATACCACAATTAACGAAGGTAAAGCAAACAAAAAACACATATAAACGAATAATACGCAACCTATGGTTGGATCCATGATCCTGAAAACGCATTCACGCTCTGCTCGACCCTCTCCAGACGCAGCTGCAACGCGCTCCCTCCCTCCTAAAAATCGGGTTTCTTCCCCATGAAGAAATGGAGCGAATTTGACGCCTGAGGCAACAAAAGGCTAGAAACGAAGCACGGATCTGGAGCTATGACGAAAACATACATAAGCAAACAATACGTAATCGCAATGACGCTTTTCGCAATCTTCCTGCATGTCCCCGCCAAGGCTCATGCGGTGGACTTCACGGTGATCGGACCGGGCGGCGGCGGCGCGATGTTTCACGCTACGATCAGCCCGCACGACCCCAACGAAGCGATGGTTGCATGCGATATGACCGGCTCGTACATCACGCATGATGGGGGGCGGTCATGGCGCATGTTCAATCTACGCGGAGCTGTCCACTTTTTTGCCTTTGATCCGGTACAACCCCGCACCCTGTATGCCGGGACCCAGGCGCTCTGGCGCAGTACCGATGACGGTACATCCTGGAAGATGGTCTGGCCGGCGCCCCCTTCGGTCCGCAACATCGTGATGAACTCAGATCATGCTGACGAGACCATCGTTTCGGATCGAAATCCGATGGGTGAGGTCCTGGCACTCGCCATTGATCCAATCAATTCCCGAACGCTTGTCGTTGCAAGCGTCAAAGATGGCAAGGCGGCGATTTTCACCTCCGGTGATGCAGGCGAGTCTTGGGAAAAGCAACACGATCTGAGCGCGGTCCCGCAAAAGATATGGATCGATCCAAATTCGAACAAGGACGATCGGGATATTTACGCCGCTGGAAAGACAGGTGTTTCTGTCCGCCTGCACGGGCAATGGAGTGATCGATCTGCTCCTGAACATGCCACATTGAGTGACGTCAGCATCGGCTTCTCTAAATCAAGCGGCGCGATGATTTACGCCACTTCCGAGTCTGGAGTCTTCCTGTCCTCAGATGGCGGCAGTTCGTGGGTTTCCTCTTCCCTTCCTGGAGTTGGGGCGCAGGTTCGCGCTATCGCAACGAGTTTGCGTCATCCAGAGTCCGCATATGTCTCATACAGTCACCTTCAACTCGACGGCGAAACATGGATGGGTGTCGCTCGGACGAAAGACAGCGGTCGGCATTGGTTGCTTGTGTGGAAAGAGAGCAAGGCGCCTGCGGCAAATATCCATGATGACTGGATCGCGAAGCAGATTGGGGTGGAATGGGGGGAGAATCCGCTGGAATTAGGAGTAGCCGAGCAGAATCCGGAACTCTGCTACGGAACCGACTTCGGTCGCACCATGATCACGACAGATGGCGGAGCAACCTGGAACGGAGCTTATTCCAGGAAGTTACCGGGGGGAGAATGGACGAGCACCGGCCTGGATGTGACCACGAATTACGGTTATCTTTTCGACCCGTTCGATAGGAACCGCCGCTTTATTCCGACTACCGACATCGGTCTATTCCGCAGTGAGGACAAGGGGCGCTCGTGGACGCGATCCGTCAACGGTGTTCCTGAACCGTGGAGCAACACGACTTACTGGATTGCGTTTGATCCCGCTGTCCGAGGAAAGCTCTGGGGAGTGATGAGCGGAACTCATGATCTTCCCCGTCCAAAAATGTGGCGAAAGACTCCTGTAACCAGATATCGGGGTGGTGTGTGTGTGAGCGTTGATGGCGGGCGCACCTGGAAGACATCCAACGTTGGCATGCCGGAAACTGCGCCGACACATATTCTGCTCGATCCCAAGAGCCCGGTGGGGCACAGGACCTTGTGGATCGCTGCAATGGGACGCGGCGTTTACAAAAGCACGGATGATGGCGCCACCTGGGTCTTGAAGAACAAAGGCATCGTGCAGAGTGATCCTCTTGCGTGGAGGTTGGCTCGCGCCGGCAACGGCACTCTCTACGTCGTGATTGCGCGGCGGAGTGAGAATGGGAGCATTGGCACCAGCGGTGACGGCGCGGTCTACAAATCTACCGACGGCGCCGACTCCTGGATTCCTGTGAAGTTGCCCGAAGAGCTAAACGGCCCCAATGGATTGACGCTTGATCCGGAGCGTCCAAATCGTCTCTATCTTGCAGCATGGACCAGGGCCACCGGCGTACATGGCAAAGGTGGAGGAATTTTTCTATCTGACGATGGCGGTGAAAACTGGAAGAACGTATTGGATCGCGATCAACATGTTTATGACGTAACTGTCGATCCCCGCGATGCAAACATTCTGTATGCTTCTGGCTTTGAATCCTCGGCGTGGCGTTCCTCCGACCGCGGAGAGCACTGGTCAAGAATTGAGGGATTCAATTTCAAGTGGGGTCATCGCGTGATGCCTGATCTCGAAGATCCCAAAATGATCTACGTCTCGACATTCGGAGGCGGCGTTTGGCATGGCCCGTCTGTCGGTGGAAAGCCCCGGCCCGACATCGCCACACCTGAACTCGAGCCTGGACGTCAGGAATCGTCTCGATCGAATGGCGGCGGGAACGGTCCGGAGTAGTTTTTCTGAACCGCTTCCGCTAGTTGCATGGAACAGGCAGCGTCGGTGAGGGAACACGTTGAAGGGGCGCCTGCATCAAGGAGCCGGAGAAACTCCTCGTACTCGCCCACGATACCGCCGTTTACCAGAGATTCCTCAACGATTGGGTGTTCTTCGATGATCTTCTCTTGAGACCAGTATCGATCTCCCTGAAACGAGAGATCAGAGCCGTAAGGATGGCCAAGCGTTGCCTCCGCCGCGGCTCCGGATGCAGTGAGGAGGTAGGACTCACGGCGCAAACCGGTATTCAGCATGAGCGAGATCTCAGCCGTTGCCGAATTGGCAAACGCCAGCCGTATCCAATAGTCGCAGGCAGGTGAATTGTGGTGCTGGCAGGATCTCACCTCAATGAACTCTGGATCTCCCATCAGAAAGCGAATTGCATCGAGTGCGTGAATTCCTGTTGCGGCGACAAACTCGGGTTCAAGGCGATTGGTGCGAAGCATTTCGGCGCGCGCGAAGAGGAGCGGGTGCTGAGCCGACCATTGCTTCAGACGCACGATTGATGGGATGAATCGGCGATTGAATGCAACGAAGGTGAATGTGCCGGCAGCAATCGATGCAGCAGCCAGGGCCTTTGCCTCCAACACCGAGAGTCCCGGCGGTTTCTCAATGAGTAAGGGAACCCGCAGAGGAAGCAAAGACTGCACCAGTTCGAAAGTATGGGAGGGTTGCACCGTGCATACAATCGCGTCTGGTCGGGCGTCATCCAGCGCAGCGAGGATGTTGTCCGACGCAAGGCGGTAGCCGAAGAGGTCGCGAAAGTGCCGTGCACGCTCTATATCGAGATCGCATATCGCCTCCAGAGAGACACGACCTTGTTGTGCGAGACGTTGCAGGGTGGGCCCATGAGCGTAGCGGCTCCATTCTCCTGCGCCGACATGTGCAATACGGATGGGGTTCATGGCTTGGGTAGAAACGCTACTTGACTCCTTTCGTTAGCCTTCTTTTTATTACGTTCTTCTGTTACCTTACTCTCAACCTGGCACCCTAGAAAGGTCTTCGATGCGACGCAGGGATCTACTGAAGGCCGCCGCCATCCTTCCAACTGCGCGAGGCCTCAGTGCATTTGCCGAAGGCCCAACATTCCGGCAACATCTGTGGCAAGGTCATGACTTTGGCACTTTTTTCCCAGCCAAAGATCGCTTGGACCAAGGGCCCTTCGATATCGACCAGGATCAGGGCTGGCAAACAGTCTTGTACACCACTCCATCAGAGAAGCCGCTGCGAAATCCAGGCCTCGGGCTTGTCGGCTATACGTGGGAGGAAGGTGGTCCGTCCCTCGCTGTCCGGCGGAATCAACAGTCCCTAGAAGAACATGTGGAGAAGATCGCGAGTCTGCCCTTCGTCGATGTGCTCTACATTCGCTGCGATTGGCGAAACGTGCAGAAGCAAGCGGGCCGGCTGGATTTGGATCCAGTGTGGGGGTTAACGCTCGATGCTGCGAAACGCCATGGGCTGCGTGTCGCATTTCGTATTCAGTCGTCGAACACCGTTTTTCAACCCCAGCAGCTTGCGTTACCGGAGTTTCTGCAGTCGCGAATTCCGATGGTGAAGATCGGGCCAATGGGCAGACACGGCGGCAGCGATCTGTCCAGCGGAGCAACCGGTTCATGGATCGAGCCCCGTTACGATCATCCCGAGTACCTGAAAGCGCTGACGGAGTTGAACCATCTGCTTGCGGCGCGCTTCGATGGCGACCCGCAGATCGAGTGGGTTGACATTATGCATGTAGGTTTCTGGGGAGAAGGCCACTTTGGCGGGTATCCAAGCTCATTTCCAGACTCTGCCACGGCTCAGCGCACGTTGAACGCGATGGTCCAGTTACAACTGGACTCCTGGAAAAGAACGCCGCTCGCCATGAACACCCAGCCGGATATCAGCAACACCGGAAATCGCGAAGCGATTGAGATTGCAGTCCGAGGTGGAGCCTGGGTTCGATCCGACAGCATCATCGTGGAGGAGCCCGTTCAGATCGAGGAGTTGGCCAACCGGCCTCCGTGGCTTGCGGCCATTCTCGAAGACGGTTATTTCCGGCAGTATGATGCATCGAAGCTTGCGGTCGACGTTGCGGGAATCAATGAGCTCGAAAACTATATGTTGCACGTCTTGGACCTCCGCGCAAACTACTGGTCTCTCTGGACTGAGTCCGCACACCTCGCCAGTTACAATGAGCGCTATCCGCGCGGCTTCGAACGTCTCCGGCAAAATATCGGTTATCGACTGCGACCATCATGGATATGGCAAAGGAAGCGCTCCGGCACGTCCGAATTGGTGGTCGCTGTTTCTAATCGTGGCGTTGCAAGTGTTCCAGGTGTCGTCTGGCTACAGATCGAGAGCCCGGATGGAAGGTTTAAGTTGAAAGGCTCGCTCGATCCTGGCTATCCACTGGCCGGAGGGCTCAGGCTTGGCTCGTTTCTACTGCCAGCCGGCTATTCCGATCAGGTCAAGCTTTCGGCCGCGGTCGAGTTAAGGCCAGGCGTATTGAAGCCGGTGGCATGGGCCTGCGAGCAGCCTGTAAACCCTGACGGTTCCATCTCAGTTGACGTAAAGCTGATGAACGATCCCAAGTGGCGAAAGTCGGTTTAAAGTCGACATGTTCTATTTACGTTATTCGTTATCTTTCCTTAGTTTTGCTACACTTCGGCTGAGCTCATATCGCGGCGAAGTGGCGGTCAATCGTTGACCCGACTTGGGGTGGAAAGCATCCACTTCTCGCGTGACCGAGTGTGTTCGCCTGGAGCGATGGAAATGAAAAAACTGAAAAAACAATCGCCGATGTTGATCGAAGAGCGGCGGCAGCATATTCTCTCCCTGATTCAGAAAGACGGACGCGTCCTTGTTGACGAACTCTCGAGCACTCTGGACCTTTCCAAGATCACCATCCGCAAAGACCTTGACTATCTGCAATCGAAAGACTTGATTGTCAGGACGCATGGCGGAGCGCTGCCGGCGCACGCCGGCACTCTCTCCGACCCGACCATCCAGGAGAAGAAAGAGCTGCACCACGAGGAGAAGGTTAAGATCGCAAAAGCTGCAGCGGCCATGGTATCTGAAGGACAGTGCATTATCCTTGACTCCGGCACGACGACCACTGAGATTGCACGCGCGATCCTCTCCTTTCGAAATCTTACTGTCATCACCAATGCGCTGAATATCGCGGCGGATCTTGCGCGCAGCGACTTCGAGATCATCCTGATCGGCGGCACGCTGCGCAAGAATTCGCTCTCAGTCGTGGGTCCGCTGGCTGAAGATGTGCTGAAAGAAATGCACGCCGATATCGTGTTCCTGGGTGTCGATGGTTTCGACATCGAGATCGGCCTGACCACGCCTAACGTGCTTGAAGCGCGCGTAAATCGCGCAATGGTGAAGGCTGCCCAGAAGGTGGTCGCGGTCTGCGATTCCAGCAAATTCAATCGTCGCAGTCTTTCCTTGATTGTGGGCACCGCATCAATTCATCACGTAATCACCGATGGCAAGCTCGGCGCCGACGACGTGAAGTCGATTCGGGATGCGGGCATCGAAGTAACCGTCGTTTAGCGCTCGATGCAGCAGCCAGGCGGCACCGGCTAAGGCTAGATGGGACGAACCAAGCCCTTTTGTGTAGCGCTCGTGTTTCGGATCAGCAGGAGTACGAGGACCATCCCGATCATCGGGATGATTCCGCTTGCAATCACGATTGGATCGAACGCATGCCCGCTCTTTGCGACCCGTGCATCTGAGAGATATCCCACAGCCTTCATCGCGATGATGGTTCCAATTCCGGAGCCAGTACCGCTCAGTCCGCTTACCGTCGCCACCGCATCCCTCTTGTAGATGTCAGAGGGTAGAACATTTGCAATCGTGCTGAAGGACGCGTAGGAGAAAGTCGCCAGTGCGAAGAGGGCTGTAATGATCCACAAGTCCTGCGTGAAAACTGTTGGAATCAGAAGCATCGTTCCACAGCCTCCAGCCACTACGACGGCCATGCGTGATGCACGAACTGTCCATCCCCGTCGAATCAAGTAGCCCGAGGCTGCTCCTCCGGCGAAGTTCCCTAGATCGGCGGCGAGGAACGGTACCCATATCGCGATGAGCCCATTCCTCAAGTCAATCCCCTTCGCCACCAGGTAGACAGGAAACCAATCTGTCACGAAATACCACACCGGATCCGTAAAGGCGCGTCCGGCAATGACTCCCCAGGTCTGCGGCAAGCGAAGCAGATCACGCCACCTCGTTTTTATGGTGGAACTCATCGGCTCATTCAATCCACTTTCACTTCGGATCATCGTTAGTTCTTCAGCCGAGATGAGTGGATGCCGGTCCGGTGGATAGTAAAACTTGCGCCATAGCAGCAACCAGATGAAACCCAGTACGCCCGGTACCAGGAATGCGGGCCGCCAGCCCCAATGAAAGTAGATCCACAGGACTAGAAAGGGCGATATGGCTCCTCCTATTGACGAGCCGCTATCGAAGAATGCAGTTGCAAGTGCACGCTCTTTTGCCGGGAACCATTCCGAAACAGCCTTAGTTGCAGCGGGCCAGTTTGCGGACTCGCCGAACCCAAGCATGAGTCGAAATCCCATAAAGGTGAACAATCCGTTTGCCAAGGGCGTCAACACCGAGACCAGGGAGTAAAACGCGACGGAGATCGTGATGCCGAGCCGCGTTCCAACTCGATCCATCCAACGACCGCAAAGTGTCTGACCGATTGCATAGGCAACCCGAAACGCAATGACCAGATTTGCGTAATCGCTGTTCGTCCAGTGGTACGACGTCTTGAGGTATGGAGCAAGAAGCGATAGCGTCTGGCGATCCATATAATTGATCGCCGTGGACGCAAAGAGCATGGCACAAATCCACCAGCGCAGATTCCGCACCTTCGGCTTCGTGTGCTCTGTCACCGCAGCCACTCATCCAGATGTCCGCGCACAAAACTGTCATCGTTAAGGTGTGGATAGGCTTTGTAGACGCGGTCAATCTCTTCGCTCTGCCCAGGCGAGAGTGATTCATTCTCATCAAGACACCAGATGCCTTCGAGCAAACCCTGCCTGCGCAGCACCTCGTGGATGCCCGCGATGCAGCCCGCAAATTTGTGTGCAGGGTCAAAGAAAGCGGAGTTTGCGTCAGTAATCTGCTGTGCGAGCGTAAGTAGCTCTGCGGGAATCTGCGGTCCACTGCTTTTGGCAATTGAGAGATGCTGTGTTGCTTTGCTGGTCCACACAGCCCAATGCCCGAGCAATCCTCCGACAATCCGCAGCGATCGTCCTCCGAAATTCCACCGGGTCAGCAAATCGATCAGGATGCTGTCGTCATTGCCGGTGTACAACGAGATCTCATCGGCACGCCCTGAATCGATGACGCCGCGCAAAACGTCTATTGTTTGATATCGATTGAATGGCGCGAACTTGATTGCAACAACTCCCTCGATCTTTGCGAATTCACGCCAGAACTCGTAAGAGAGCAGCCTTCCTCCCACGGCAGGCTGCAGGTAGAAGCCGATGATCGGGATTACGTCAGCGATCGCTTTCGCATGGTCTACAAGTTCGACATCGCTCAGATCTTGTAGTCCGCCCATGCTGAGCAAAACCGCATCATATCCTAACAGTTTTGCAAGCTCCGCCTCTTTTTCGGCTTGATGGAATGGGCCACAGACGCCGGCAATCTTAACGACATCGGCGTCTCGGGCTTCTTCCATTGCTAACTCAAGCACCGGCCGGTAGAGCCCTATCCTGGCTTCTCGAATCGCAAACTGTGTTGTATGGACCCCGACAGCAACGCCACCCGCTCCCGCGGCAAGATAGTAGCGAGTCAGCGCTCTTTGTCTCCGCTCATCGAGCTTGCGGTCAGATGTGAGCGCCAAAGGGTGTGCGGGAATTACCAGGCCTTCCCTGAGTCTTTCGCGGACATTCATCAGAATTTTCCATCCTGGGTTTGGAAGTGCGTTGGCTTATTGCTCAGCGCACCTCCGTTCGCAATCCACTCTGCAATCCAGTCCATCATCTCGTCCGGAGTCACTGTTGGATAGCCAAACAGACGATGACACTTCGCTGCATTATTCAGAAGCGCGGAGGGCGACCCTTCTCCCGCGAACATGGCTTCATGCCCGAATCGCTGTGCAAACTGCTCTGCAATCCAGCGCGTGCTTAATGTCTCGGGACCGGTAAGGTTGAGAACGAATGGCGGAGAGGCGCAGTGAGCAAACGACCGCATGCACACCGAATTGGCATCGCCTTGCCATATCACGTTGACGAGAGGCATTCGCAAGTTCACAGGCTTGCGCTCAAACACATTGCGAGCGATGTCGACAAGCACCCCGTAACGGAGGTCTATGGCATAGTTGAGCCGCAGTATAGCTACTTTTGTTCCCCAACGATGCGATGCGTGCTCAAAGATTCGCTCGCGTCCCAGTACCGACTGCGCATACTCCCCCTGGGGCCCTACTGACGTCTCTTCGTTTGCGCCACCTTGGGTAGCCGGTAAGAGCGGATAGATATTGCCGCTGGAGAAGCACACGATTCGAGAGTGACGAAAGCGATCCGCCACAAGTGCGGGCAACTGCGTGTTGATGGCCCAACTGAGATGTTCGGCCCCGGTGGTGCCGAACTTCCTCGCAGCCATAAAGATCACGTTGTCTACATCGGGCAGCCGAGCGAGGTCATTTGGCTCCAGCAAATCGCATTCAATTGTTTCAATTCCATGTGCCTGAAGCGCTGCCGGCATGGCTTTGTCGCTGAAGCGCGAAACGCCAATCACGCGAGTGTCCTTCCCCGCTGCGACCGCTGAGCGGCGAATGAGTTGTGCCAGAGTAGGGCCCATCTTTCCGCCAACGCCGAGGATAAGGACATCTCCCTGTAGCTCGCGCATCGCTGCCACATCTGCCCCCGTGGGCCGGGACAGTCGTTCTTCCAGTTGCTGCACATTCTCAATTCTCATATCACCCCAACTCGAATCCAGCAGTGGCGAAGACCATTGCATCGTTGTTTTGAATTTGTTTTCCGCGACGCATGCGCCAAAGAACTCGTCGACGCGTGAAGCCCAACGCTGTGGCGCACTTGACTGCTGCAGTATTCAACGGCAACAGATCCCAGAACCAGCAGACTTCGGAGGTCCCGTTCGCGCCCTTATGTGCGTCAAGATGGGCGGCAATCAACCGCATCGCATCCTCTTCTGAAACGGCGACGCATGGTCCAACAGATCGTGCTACCCTCCCGGATCTTGAAAGAACATAGCCATTGGCTGAGGAACTGCCTCCCAATAAGGAAAGTTCCTTTAGAACCTGCTCCCGAGAAACTCCGAATGCTTCCACATCGAATGCGAGAAGCCGATTCGGGATGGTTCCTTCCCATTGGCATTTTTCCGTTGAGAGCGCGTCTCCGGCGAGTGTGTCTTCATTGCTGACACATCCCACTTGATCTCTTCCCCATCGTTCGACTCCCTCCTCAGCAACAAACCCGAGACCCTCGTACAGTGGGAGGCCTTCTTCTGTGGCGTCCAGCTTCAGAGTACCGATGCCATCGCCTTCTGCACTGGCGACCGCATCTTCCAACAGTCTCCTGGCAAGCCCCTTCCGGCGATAGTCTGGGCGCGTGAGCACCATTCCAATCCAGGCTAAATCCGTTCCGTAGGCAAGCAGAGTCGTAGTGGCAATGACTTTTCCGGCTGCGGATATGCAGCGACAGCCGCGCGGAGAGAGACGAAGAATGCGCCTCCAGTCTTCCGGTGTTTGATTCCACCCCGCGGCGGTCGACAGCTCCATCGCGGATGGGATGTCGTCGAGTGTCAGATTTCGAATGGAGGCAGACATCAATTTGCCTCTCGACTCTTCCACCACTCGATGAAGCCTGGAAGCGCGACTTCAGGGCAAGCAAGCTCAGGATGCCAGTGCTTTTCCCACTCAAAAGATACGAAGCCGTCATAATGGATTCGCGCAAGCGAATCAAACATCGTTTCGAATGGAAATTCCCCTTGACCTGTGAGCACATACTCGGGAGCACCTTTGATGTTTCTCCGAAGATCCTTCAAGTGGACGTGGCGGATTCGAGTAGACATTCCGGGAGCAACAATTGGCTCTTCACCAATCTGCGCAAAAGCATTTGCCGGATCCCAAATCACACCGATCAGTCTGTCACTGATCTGGTCGAGAATCTCGCATACATTTGCCATCGCCGCGAAGTCGCCGTGGGTCTCAAGCCAGACTTCAACGTTTTCAAGCCTTAACCGCTCTGCGAGTTGAACCAGCGAATCTGCAATCCATGCAGCAGTCTCCTGTCGCGAACAGCCGGGTTGAATAGAATCGCCAAAGACTCTGATCGAGCGCGCACCGAGTCCCACAGCAATCTCGGCCATGCGCAGAGCGAGGTCGAGATTGCTTTTTCGTTCCGCCGCCTCAGGCGAGTGAAAGCATGCGCTGGTATCGACACACGAGACGAGAACGTGATGACCCTCAATCTGCTTTCGCGTACGGGAGAGAGCACTTGCCTGAAATTCGGGCAGCTTCCAGAGGTCGACTTCATTGGAAACAACCCGCAACTCCACGCCCTCATACCCATAGTTCACGGCCGCCTGCAGAATCTGCGGAAGGCTCCAATGGGGGCAAGCGAGCGTTGAAAAACTCGTCTTCATCACGTCATCCGACTCAACATTTGCTTTGTTATTCGATTTTGAACTGGCTCTCCGCGAAAGAACCGCTGCAACTCGTCCATAGCGACATCGGCCATCTCGCGCCTGGTACGCCTACCACCACCGCCGATATGCGGCGTGACGATCGCTCCCGATAGCTTCCGCAACGGATGATTCAGCGGCAAAGGCTCATCCGGGTCGCTTACGTCGAGCGCGCATCGCAGCCGGCCTTTTCTTACCTCTCGTGTCAACGCAGCGAGATCGATCAAGCTCCCGCGGGCGATATTGATCACTACAGCTCCGTCCTGAAGCATTGCCAATCGATCGCGGTTGAGGAGGTGCAGCGTTTTCTCGGTTGCAGCGGCCGCCACAACCAGAAGCGAGCTTCGCTTCAGCAATCGCGGCAGGGTATCGAACTGCACGTGGGGCCCCCGCGATGGCATCTTTGATGCGTATGGGTCGTACACTCTCCAGCGAATGTTGAAACCGCGAAGAAGCTGGACGAGAGACTGGCCGATGCGGCCAAACCCGATCATACCTATCTCGCATCCGAACAATGACTCACCCGTTCCCCCGGTTGTGTGAGCTTCTTTGTAGATGCGGTTCGATCCGCTACGCAGCGCGGCACGGTAATGATCGATGTTGCGTGCCTTGTACAACAGAAAAGCTGCACCCAGTTCCGCAGTAGGAATGGACATTGGCGTTGGAGTGTTCACAATAACCAGCTTGCGAAACAATCCAGGGTCAAAGCGTTTTTTTACCTCTCCGCCGCAATGAGCTATCGCTCGAACAGACGGCAACCGCTTCATTGTCTCCAACGATAGAAAAGGGCTGTCCCAGGTTGTGATGAATGCATCCGCCCCCGCCAGACTTGCAATCGCGGCTGGATTGAGTTTCGGGTGCGTCTGAAGTGTCCAACGAGCCAGGCTGCTTAAGCGTTTTCTGCGAGCCTCATCGAAGAAGGAATCGAAGAGCTCTTCCCCGCTCAGCACGGCTATGGTTGGCTTTTTCATCGTTGGATTCAACCTGCGTCGTTCTTTGGGGGAATTCCGTTTACTTTCGCAAACTATTGCTTGACGCTGCATTGCATACTAAACGAAAGTATAGGGCATGCTGGTAGCCAATTCCACCGATTACATCGTCATTTTCTGCTACATCCTTCTTATGATCGGGGTTGGGCTGTTCGTCATGCGTTTCAACCGTTCCGCGTCGGAGTATTTCCGGGGCGGTAGCCGGATTCCATGGCTCGTCGCGGGCCTCAGTACTTTTATGTCCGGCTTCAGCGCCTGGACATTTACCGGTGGCGCCGGAGTCGCTTACAGCTCCGGCGTTGTGGTTATCTGGCTTTATATGGGCGCTTGCCTGAGCTACTTGCTCGGCTATTATGTCTTCGCCTCAAGATGGAGACGGACGCGAATTACGACCGTAATGGAATATCTCTCAGATCGTTTCGGTCCCATGACTCACCAGGTATTCTCATGGGCGACGATCGTTTTCCAGCTCTTTACCAGCGCAGCCATGCTCTATGGACTGAGTCTATTCGTCTCCACTGCCTGCCAATTCTCCGTAACGGCCACGGTTCTCATTACCGGCGGTGTGATCCTCTTCTATAGCGTCATTGGGGGACTTTGGGCGGTCGTTGTCGCCGATTTTCTGCAGGCATCAATTCTGTTGCCATTCTGCATTGTCCTCGCAGCTGCTTCGCTCATCCGAGTGGGCGGCATCCCTGGCCTCATCCATTCTTTGCCGCTCCAGATGAAAACTATCCCGCTTCGGGGAGACTTTGGGTGGATCTACATCGTTTGCTGGGCTGCTATGGTCTCGTTTGGCTACAACACTTCGGCGATGGCGCAGCGCTACTTCAGCGTCGAGAACGAGCGCGCAGCCAAGCGTGTTGCCCTGTTGTGCAGCGGCTTCTTTTTCCTGGGATCATTCATCTGGTTCATCCCTCCCATGGTCGTTCGCATTGTGTATCCGAACCTCCATGCAATCTGGCCTCATCTCTCCAATCCAAATGAGGCCTCCTATGTTGCCGCAAGCCTGACTTTTCTGCCTCATGGACTCATTGGCGTCATGCTCGCTGCCATGTTCAGCGCAACGATGGCCAATCTCTCAGCCAACTTCAATCTGAAGTCCGCAATCTTGTCGAAAGACATCTACCAGACACTCTTCCGCCCGCATGCAGGTGAGCGTGAGTTGCTGATAACAGGCGCGATCATGACCACATTGGTTGGTGGCGTTACCATCGCACTGGCCGCCATCATGGCTTTGCGGGGAGAAAGCATCTTTGCCGTGATGATGACATTCAACACGCTCATCTCGATTTCTTACGGCCCTCCAGCTCTTTTGGGACTGGTGTTTCGGCGAACACCCTGGTGGTCAGGAATCGCCACTTTCTCTACCGGGCTTGCTCTCGGCCTGTTGGGGGACTTTGTATTTCACTGGAGATTCATTCAGCAAATTGTGTTTGTCTTACCGCCGTCATTCGCAACATTTTTCCTGAGCATGTTGTTTGACGGAAAAGAATCGCCCGGACGTGCCAATCTCTTCACAAGACTGAATACTCCCATTCATCCTTCGGAGATCAGCGATGCACCCGACTTCAGCAAGCCGGTCTTTCGCTTTCTTAGTTTCTCTGTAGCCGGAATCGGTCTGGCTTCCCTTCTGCTGCTGATCCCCAATCCTGCATCTGCGCGAATTACGATTCTATCTTTCAGTGGCATCACCCTTGCCGTTGCCGTATCGCTTTGGTTCGTACCGACAAGCACCCTATCTACCCACGCCCATCTCGAGGAAGCTCCAGACAAAATATGAAGTCATCCGATTCCAATTTGCCGGGGTTGAGACAGCAGGTATTGTCGCGCCGCAGTTTCTCTAAGTTGCTGACGGCGACGGCTGCCTTCACCTTTTCCAGGACTGCCTTTGCGCAAGTTGGAAGAGGCCCCTCGATGATGTTGGGGGCAAGAGACGCTTTCAGCGGAGTGGATGTTCTTCGCATGCGCTATGCTGCTGGACGCAGGCCGCCAGACGACACTGCAGGAGATGCATTGTCCTGGCTGCTCACCGGTCGGAAAAACTTCGGCGAGAAGTGCATCGCCACGATGCGGACTTCTACCCTGCCCCAACCCGGTTCTCGTTCGTGGCCGCTCTATGCGAATTCTGCTCTTGCATTTGACTGGCTTTATGAATTTCCAGCATTTGAAGAAGGCCTGAAGGACCGAATCGCAAATCAGCTTCTCGACGGCGCGACGAAGATGGCCTTGACGCCGGATTTAACTCACCCCGAGCAGGCGTCGTATCACAATTACACAACGCGCTTCCTTGGACTGACGGCATTCGCTCTATGCGCCGTTGCAAAGCGTCGTCCTCAGGACGCGAGAGTCAAGGAACTCAGAGAGAAGGCGGCTCAAGCCTTTCAAAACATATTGCAGACCTCTGAGATGGTGTCCCCACTCGGCAGTTATCACGAGTCGATGGATTACATGCGGATCACGCTGTTCCCGATGACGATGCTCGCCGAGTTGCAGCGGACCACGACCGGCGTGGATCCAGCCCGGCGGTTCGGAGTCTATGGCAATATCGCGGATACATATCTGTATAAATTGTTGCCGGATGGCACGCCTACGCGTGAAGGCGACAATGAATATCCGATCCTGGATGATCGCGATACGGCAGCGTTGGGGTACGCCGTCCATCGATTCAAGAACCCATATGCTGCGTGGCTCCTGCGCGATAGCGGCTTCGCTGCGCAGAAGTGGCCATTGCCTGTGCTCGATTTTCTCTGGAATGATCCAGATGTATCCTCGCGCAATCCTGCTTTAAGCGATGCATCAGAGATTCCCCACTCCCGGTATTTTCCTGGTGTCGATCAAGTCGTTTTTCGCAATAAATGGGATTCGAACGCAACCCACATCGAGTTTGACTGCGGACCATACCTGGCCAAGCACCAGCACCTGGATCGCGGTCACTTTTCGATCTACCATCGCGGGTACCTGGCAATCGACAGCGGAGCAGACTACACGGAGTCCGAGAGCCCTCACTACATCAACTACTATCGGCGTACCGTCGCGCACAACACCATGTTGATCTTCGATCCGAAGGAACATTTTTTCTGGTCGGAGAATCTGCTGGAGGCGGCGAACGATGGAGGCCAGCGAATGGACTCCTCGCGCTTCTGGAATACACTGCGCGGGCACGCCGATTGGGAGAAGACTCGCGACCTCTGGGACGTCGGTCAGATGAGAGTCGTCGATAGTGCCGATGGAAATGGCCAAACCGAGTACCACTACTCACTGGGTGATGCGACCCGAGCCTACTCGACGCACAAGCTCCACTCGTTCGTGCGGCAACTGCTCTATCTTCCATCGATGGACGTTCTTCTGGTTTTTGATCGGGTAGTCAGTACCGATCCGTCATACCGCAAAACCTGGCTTCTGCATGGTGTGAATACGCCATGGATTGCGGGAACAGGCACTGGCTCCAGCAATGGAGAAGAAATATTTGCCAATGCGGGCCAATTCCGTTTCCAGGAAGGCGAAGGCGAGATGTTGGTGCACACCCTCCTTCCAAAAGATCACGTGACGTCGCGACGTGGAGGCCCGGGCCACGAGTTCTGGACGCCAGGAAACGCGAGTGGCGGCTCCTGGGGAAGTGGGCGCAATTGGGAGCTTGAGCCAGCGGAAGGTGGTCCCCTGCCGAATGATCCGGTCGAGATCGAAATGTGGAAGAAGTTTTACGGCGACGAGATCAAAAGTATTGAGCGCTCCAATCGCCGCAACGTGGTTCCGGGCGCGTGGAGAATCGAGGTGACTCCAGCCCATCCGCAACTCGAAGATCTCTTCTTGCACGTATTTGAAATTGGCGACCCCGGAAAGACAGGTCGCGTAAGTGTGGAACTGCTGCAGGGGTCCAATGTTGCAGGCGCGGCGTGTGCCATGACAGGAGCGACCGGCATCGCCGCGTTGCTTCCAGCGCAACCTGTACCTTTGGAATTCTTTGAAGTTACTCTGCCGTCATTTCCTTGCCACACGCTTTGGATGGCAGGTCTGATCGCGGATCGACGCTATGACATTGAACTTGCCGGAAGCAATCTTGCCTCAGGAGATGCGGCTGCTCCGGGCGTGCCTCTGCGATCTGAAGTCGTTCGAGCCAACAAGCATGGCATCGCTCAAGTCGACTCGGGCACCAAAGCTTTTCCTGCCGGTTGCCGACTAGGCGTTCGTGTTCTCTGAGGATTAGGTTCGGGTTATTTGCTTGCAGCCAGAGCCGCCATCGCAGCCCTGGACATGTGATGAGACATCATACTGTCCGGAAGCAGCAGCGCATTCTTGAATGCTGTCTCCGCCTCGTCCTTGTGATTCAGCGCAGCCTCCATCGTTCCGATGTTGTACCACCACCACCCGGTATACGAACTGGTGTCCCTGGTCCGTTTCGCGGATGTCAATGAGGCTTGCAGGTTCTTCAATCCCGACTGTGCATCAGAGGCAGGCAGCAGCGTTTCAGCTTTCAACAACCAGGCAGCGTCAGCCCCACTTTTGCTCGAGGCCGCTTTGTGCAGGAACTCCTGCGCTTGCTGGTCGTTTTGGCACGCTTTCGCCACAGCCGCCATTCTCAAATACGGTTGGGAAATCGCACCGTTCACCTCCAGGCCGGGGTGGTCGGTTGCGAGAAATTCATCGGCCTTCGTACATCCTCCGGATGCCGCTTCTGACTCGGCTTGCATGAGCTCAATCTCGAAGAGAACCTGTGCCGCACTCACGCCACCCTCCTCGCTCGGAAAAAAACGATTCTTCAGGAGGTCTAGCGCCTCGCTATATTCCTCCGCTTCGGCCCGCGCGAAAGCAAGTTGATAAACCAGGTTTGCGGGCATCGTCGAGATGGATGGATAGCGTCCGAGCGTCTCTGCGCGCTCTTTTGCCGAAACGCCGGTGAGGGTCATTGCCTCATCGAGTCCAACGTAGATCTCGGAATTGGCTGGATCGTTTGCGACGCCATCGCGAAAGTATTTCAGAGCCTGCATCGGATCGTTTTTGAGGTGTAGCCACGCTTTTCCAAGATCGGCATCGAGCACTGGCAAGCTGGGAGCCAGCCTTTTCGCCTTATTCCAGTGCTCAATGGCCAGGTCGTACTGCGCTTTGGAGAAAAGCAGTGTGCCCATCAGGTAATGAGCGGTGGCATCGCTGGCATTAGTTGCCAGCGCAGCGTTGAGGACAACTTCGTCCAAAGCTGACGCTGGAAACACAAAGTTGGGTGAGAGCTTTTGCGCAGCTCGCCAGTTTTCTATCGAACCCTTTCCCAGTTTTGATTTGCAATAGGCAACGTAGTAAAGCACAAGCGGATGATTTTGCGGAAGCACTGACTCAGGCTCGCTTTGGTCGGAAGGTGTTTGCGGGTATTTCCGGTCTAGAACCCCCAATGCTTGTTGGTAGAGGCCCAGAGTCATGTATTCGGTAGCTACTCGCAGAACGCGATATGGATCGGCAGCAAGGTGAGGTAGGTCCGGTGCGCGGGTCTCTTCTTTAAAGAAATCGCTCGTCGGATCGATCTGCAAACTGCGACGTGCGAGGCTGTCTGCCTGGACTGCATCTCCCCTTGCTCGGGTGACCGCCTCCAGTTCCTCCGCTGCGCGAATGTCCAGAGGAGCAGCTTCTACAGCGTCCTTTAAGAAGGCCTGTGCAGCAGGCCAATCGCCTTGCCGGGCCTTCAGTTCCCCGATACGTAGCGCAGCGCGTGCGCGAAAATCCGCCTGGCGGTACGCAATCTCATATGCGGTCTGCGCCTCGCGTTCATGCTCCAAACCGTCTTCGACGATTCCCAGATAGTAGGCAATTTCGGCATTGGGGGTATCTCTCTTCTGTGCTCCCTGTAAAACGGCCTCGGCTTCCGCATAGTGCTGCAGTGAGACTGCCAGCCTCCCCGCAGCCTTCTGCAGACCCGGGCTCGCTGCAAATTTCTGCAACCCGTCTCTGTAGGTTTCCAGTGCGAGAACCACCTTGCCATTCAGCTCCTGGTTGGTACCCAGTTCGAGCGACCCGCCTTCGCTTTCAGCATCCGCCCCGGGTGTGTGCTGCGGGCCCACTTCGATTGTCGATTCAGGATCCCAGTCATACTTGCCGTCCGTGTGGCTCAACAGCACCTTTCCGTGCTGGTCTCTGACCTCAAACGTAAGTGGGGTGCCAGGATCGTTGCGTATCGTGTGGGACCATGTTTTGTCTGGGCTCAGGTCGACAACTTCAGTCGACAACACCTTCCCATTCCCAAGTAGCCGTAGCTGCGCATGCGGAATGTGCTCATTGACACTCAGAACCGCCGATTCCTCATCACCGTGTGACTGGAGAAAGACAATTCCATTCTTGTTCGCACGCGAGATGCCTCCGGTTTTGCGTACCGGCATCCAGAATTCACTGAACTGTATTGTCTTGCCCGGATCGAGAAATGCGTAGGTCTCCTGGTTGCGGAAAAGGCCTGCCTGCACTTCAACGTAAGCGCTGTTATTGTCTGAGAGCGCTTTGCGCCAGCCAAGTCCCTCGGCATCCGCGCCCCACGACCAAATTTTCTTTGCCGGTAAGTCGCTGTACTCAGCGTAGTGGACAATTCCGGTTTGCGTCTTGGGGTTCCATATGCCCATGAAAGGTTCATGGCTGCCATGCACAAAAAGCGACACGGGTCCATCTTGCTGTTCCTTGATGATGCTCAGATCCTTGCCGTCTGCTCCAATCGGCCAGCGGCGCACCTCGGTGAACCCATGTGAAGCTGCAAACCGCATTGGATACTCGATGTGCGAATCGTCCCAAACCTCGATGCCAGCGTTGTTCCACCAGTAGTAGCGATGACGTACGTCGCTCCTGTTGTAGAGCGTCACGCGCTCTTCCAGTAGCGTCGAGCCGGGGCGAAGAATCATCTCTACGCGCCACTGCATTCCATAGACGCGATCGATATTGCCCACAAAGATTGATGCACTGCCATCCGGATTCGCGGTATAAGCGAAATCCACGGGCGACATCGATACCCAGTTGTGCGAGACAGGAAAATTGAACTCAATTCCGAAGGCCGCCCACGCTCCTCGATAGCCAATCTGAGCTTTTTTGATGGAGGGATTCGCGTAGAACATCGGCTGGCCGCTGATCTTGTCGACACAGGTATACAGGTGGCCGCCGATGTCCGGAAGCACGGTGCACTTCAGATATTCGTTTTCAAGAAATACTGCGCGCCAGGTGTGGTCCTGTTTCTTCCCGGTAAGGTTCTTACGCAATGTGTAGGGATAGCTGAACTGCGTTGTCGAATAGGTGTCGAACGGAGGGTTCGGGTCCGGTTTCCCTTCTTCATACGTCGGTAATGTGAGGGTGCCCTGCCACACCTTCACCTGGGCAAAACCTGTCCCGCAGGTCGCGATCGAGGCCGCCAACAGCATGACGGCGTAAGCGTAGATTGCCCTCATCACTCTTACTCCGTGCCTCAATTTCAGCTGGCGTAGGCCTCAACCTTGGTTTGCGGAAGCAATGCGGAGGACTCCTGATCAAGGTAGATGATCGCATTCGGATGGCGTTGGAGAATCGATGCAGGAGCCAGGGGGCTGACGTCCCCCCCGAAGCATGCCTGAATGGCCTTCGCCTTCCGCGCATCCGGGACAATGCAAAGGATGTGCTCGGCCTTCATCAACTGCCTGATCGTCATGGAAAGCGCCTGCCGCGGTACATCCGCAAGCGTTGGAAACCAGCCTTCGCCAAGTTGCTGTCTGCGGCAATCCTCATCAAGGTTGACCACCATATAGGCTTCGTCGGTTTCGAAATCGGCAGGTGGATCATTGAAAGCGAGGTGACCGTTCTCTCCAACTCCTGCGAACGCCACATCGATCGGCGCCTTGCGAATCTCCTCGCTCACTCGCTTGATCACGGCCGCAGGATCGTCCGTACCGTCCAACAGGTGGTATCGCTTTAATCCGACTTTGTTAATCAGGCGCTCACGCAGATAGCGGCAGAAGCTGGCGGGAGCGCTCTCCGACATGCCCACATACTCGTCGAGGTGAAACATCTCGACCCGGCTCCAATCTATGGCTGGGATTCGGATAAGGGCGTCGAGAAATTCGAACTGCGAGGCACCAGTAGCTGCAATGATGCGCCCATTTCCTCGTCGAGAAATGGCTTCGCGCATGAGGCTGGCGGCATGGCTGGCCGCGGCTTGTGCCAAGCCCTCTTTCGATCGAAAAACCTTTATTTCCATGATCTGCTCCACCGCTTCTTATAGACTTGAAAAGTATTCGTAACAAAACAATGTAAAAAGAAAGTACTATACAAAGTATTCTGTCCGCAAGTCCGCTCCGGGGTGGAGGCACATACGTTCCCGCGCAAACATCTAGAACGCCTCGGGTCTGCCAGTCTTATGTCCTTCCTTCTCTATGCCGCTGGCTCGCGCCCGGCAGATGCACAGGTCGGCATTCAGCCGCAGCCGGTAACCACTCCACCTCCCGTAGCATTCCGTGTCTTGGCGCAGCCCTCCGCGGAAAAACCTGAGATTACTCCCTACTTGCTCTATCAAATTTCCATTGCCTGGCAGCAGGACGAGCTTCGCCAGGCTCGTTGGTCGCAAGTCAAAACCGAAGCGGACCTCCTAAAGCTGCGTTCCGAACTGAAAGCATCCGTGCTCGAAATGATCGGCGGTCTCCCGGCAGAGAAAACCGACCTGAAAGCCACTGTTACCGGTCGGCATCAGGAAAATGGCTTTCACATCGAGAAGCTCATCTACCAGAGTCTGCCTGGGCTGTATGTAACCGCTCTGGTGTATGTACCCGAGAATAGCGAACCGCATCCCGCGGTTCTTGTGCCTGCTGGACACGCAGCCAACGGAAAAATTCACTACCAGGATCTTTGCCAGAGGCTGGTGCGGCGTGGGTACCTCGTTATCAGCTGGGACCCGGTCGGACAAGGTGAGCGGAGCCAATTCTGGGACGCGAAGGAAAAGAGGAGCCGCTACAACCTGATCTGCGCCGAGCATGCCGTCCTGGGAAATCTGGCCTACCTTGCCGGCGCAAATCTGGCGCGTTGGGAGGTGTGGGACGGAATGCGCGCCGTTGACTACTTGCTCACGCGCCCGGATGTAGATCGCGAAAGAATCAGCATTACGGGAACCAGCGGCGGCGGCTTTCAAACCGCCCTGCTTGCTGCACTGGATGACCGCATCAAAGTCGTGATCCCTTCCTGCTACATTACCGCGCTTCCGATGCGCATGGAGAATCGCATCTTTGTCGATCCCGACAGCGATCCGGAACAGGATCTCTTTGGGTTCATTGCAAAAGGAGTCGATCACGCAGGCTTGCTATTGATGATGTATCCGCGTCCGGTTATGGTTGCGACTGCCGCGCTCGACTTCTTTCCTGTCCAAGGTGCGCACAAGTCATACGCCGAGGTGAGGTCGCTCTATGAGCGTTTTGGTCACGCTGATCGGCTCGGATTCGCGGAAAGCTACAATACGCATCAATATTCCCTCAAGAACCAGGAAGCCGCTATGGATTTCCTGGATCGGTTCAACAAGATGCCGATACGCCACGGATTGGCCTCTGTAACAGTTTTAGAAGAAGGCCTTTTGCAGGTTACAAAGAGTGGTCAAGTCTCCGTGGATTATTCCGACGCACAATCGCTTCTAAGCTTTATCGCAAAGTATTCTGACGAACAGAGGCTGCAAAGTCAGAGAACGCTCGCCCAACTTTATCGAAGCGAATTCGATCCTGGGATCTCATCGTGGAAAGTCAGCCGCTACGAGGGAGCCACACCACCACGAGAGGTGCGGTGGGAGTCAATGGGAACCAATACGGTCGACAGCATCCACATCGACCGGTACCTGCTTCATCACAGCACGTCCCTCGAAATGCCGCTGCTCCATTTCTACAAAGACCAAGGTTCGCATCGAGGAAGCCTCCTGTGGCTCAGAGTCGAGCAAAAAGCCACCGAAAAAGACTGGCCTGAAATCCATCGTTTGATCGACGAGGGCTACGAGGTGTTCTCGTTTGATTTTCGAGGGCTGGGTGAAACCCGCATGAACTATCGTGCTGTTTCCCCGGATGACCCAAGCCTTGCGCTGGGCGATTTCGATCAGGCATACGTTAATCCTCTTTCAAGTGTCATGGCGGATTATGTCTACAATTCGCTCCTGACCGGAAGGCCATATTTTCTGCAGATGATGGATGACATCAAAATCGCCGAACTCTTCGCCCGCAGCAAAAGTACGAACTCCTCGAAGCGGCCAGCGATTTTCGCCGTTACCTTCCAGTCATACAGCTTGGCGAACTGGTTCAAGGAAATCGACCCCGGTATAACAGTTCTGCCGGCCACGCCGACAGACGCCCCGATCAATTGGCGCACTTTAGTGGCTCAACAACGTGAGCAGTGGCCAATTGTCTTTCTCATGCCATCCGGAGCATTGCTCAAGTAAGAAGCCAATCCCGACAAATACGGCTCTGCAGATTGTCGATGGAAACTTCATGCATTCCAGTCTGTAATCAATCCAGACTGTGATCTCGCCAACTCTTACTTCGTTCTTCTGGACCCTGCCTGACTCGCTCTGCGAACGACCTCCACCACTGCGGACATATCTTTCTCTCCGAGTCCTTGTTCTTCGGCTTGCTCAAAAAGTTTCAGCACCGAAGATGCCATGGATGCATCAACGCCCATCTGCGAGGCAGCAGCATGAGCATAGCGTTGATCCTTTGCCATCAGGCGGAGCAGGAAGTTCACCTCATAGGTGCGTTGCGTCATTCGTTCGGACATCGCAGAAAGTATCCCGCTACCCGGCGCGCCCCGCTTCAGGAAATCCAGGGCGGTCTCAAGCCGAAGACCTGTCTGTTCCATCCACACCAGTGCCTCGGCAAATGACGCCACCTGCACCGCGCAAAGAAAATTGTTGATGAGCTTCAGTTGCCCCCCACTGCCGACCGGGCCCAGGTGCAGGATCTCTTTACTCATGCATTGAAGCACCGGCGAAATGCTGGCCATCGTATCCTCATCGGTGCCGACGAGGAAAATCAGCTGCCCCGATTCGGCCTGCATACGACTGCCAGTCACCGGAGCCTCTGCCATGCGCAGATCGCGATGAGTCGCTGCATCATGCAACTCTCCAATCCAGTCGGGACTGAGCGTACTGCACTCGACGACAATGCTTCCGGAAGGCATCGCTGCCAGAGCGCCATGTTCTCCGAGCCACGCGGCACGGGAGGCCGCATCGTCTGCCAGCATCGCCACAACAACTCCGGCGTCCTTCGCAGCCTCTGCGGGGCTTGCGGCTACCGTTGCTCCCATACGCGCCAGGGGCTCAGCTTTGGCACGGTTTCGATTCCAGACTGTCAGCGGCAACCCCGCCTTCATGAGGTTGGCCGCCATTCCGCGGCCCATCGTACCCAGACCTAAAAAGGCGACAGAAGCTTTTATCTTTGTGGTTCCTTCGGTCATTGCATCACCTGCACACGCAGCGGAGTTGTCAGCGGTTCGTCGATGGCTATGGTATTTCGCAGGGGCCGGCCAAAATCTGCAAATTGAATCTCGGTAAGATCTCCGGATTGAAGGTGAATACCTTCGCCGAAGGATAGGCAGTCAGCCCCCAAAAAGTGAATATGCACGGTGCCAGGTTGGCGATGCGCAGCGAATTTGAAATGGTGGTGCTCGAGATTCGCGAGGCTGTGGCACATGTTCGATTCGCCGCTGCGAATCTGTTTCTCCCATATCGACTGCCCGTTGCGAACAATCCGCACACTGCCGTGCACGTCGTCGAACCTTGCACCGACAACCAATTCGGGGCCGATGCTGCAGCTTCGTAGTTTCGAGCCCGCGAGATTCAAATAGTTCCGGCGCTCGAAAACGTGATCGGAGAATTCGTTGCCCGCAGCCATCCCGATGCGCCCTGGAGTTCCATCGGGTGCAATCAAATAGATCGCAGCGATCTCCGCCTCTTCCCCACCGTCTTCGGCATATCCGGGAATGGTCAGAGATCCGAAGGGCGCCTGAAGAATGGAACCATCGCCTTTATGAAACCATTCCGGTGCGATCCCGATCTCACCCTCGCGCGGTCGGCCCTGTTTCCGTCCCCACTCGAACATGCGCATGCTGTCCGTCATCTGCTCCTGTGCGTCCGCGACAACATGCATCGCCTGCCGCTCCCTTGCACTTCCCAGGTGGGTCAACCCTGTCCCCGAGACATGAACGCGGCGGGGTTCACCCGGGCCGTCGATCGGTGGCAGCAATTTCCAATCGGACCGGCCCTCATAAATGGCGTCGTAGCTCAAGGCGTCTTCCGTCGTGAGTTCCCCGATGAGCTCGGAGAGACCGCGCCCCGCTGAAAGCGCTCGATCCGCCAGCGCAATCACCGAATCGACCTCGCGCAAAATCAGGAGATTCGGCTCGTTAACAACGGCTACACGCCGCTGGGTCCCATCGTGGATTTGAACCAGACGCACGTATCCTCTTTCCCTACTCGATAATCTTGAAGCGTTTGAGCGACTCCTCATTCACGGTGAGACCGAGGCCGGGAGTGTTGTCGTCGAGATTGATGTAACCGCGTTCGGGCACAGGCTCGCCATCGAAGATATACCAGAAAAGTTCGTTGCCGACTTCCACGTCCACCTTGGGGAAAAACTCGGCGATCGGAGAATTCAGGCTTGCCATGACGACGTGATAGTTATGCATCTGTCCTGCATGCGGCACCACGGGCACCTGGAACGATTCAGCAAGCGCCGAGATTTTGCGAGCCTGGCTGATACCCCCCACTCTGTTGGTATCGAACTGAATCGTATCCAATGCATCCTCTTCAAGCAGTGACCGAAACCCGAATATGGTGTGCTCGTGCTCGCCGCCCGCAATCGGAACGCGGCCGTATTTCTTCAACTCCCGATATCCGCGTGTATCGTCGGGAATCACGGGCTCCTCAAGCCAGCGAATTCCAAACGGCTCGAGCAGCGGCAGCATACGTCTCGCGTAATCGAGGGTCCAGCCCATGTAGGCATCCGTCATCAGATCGATGCCCTCGCCGATCACCTCGCGCACATTGCGCACGAGTTCCACGTTTTTCATCATGCCTTCTCGTCCATCCATCGGCCCCCAACCGAAACGAAGTTTCATCGCCGTATAGCCCTCGTCCTTATAGCGCTGAGCTTCGGCGCGGAGCTCGTCAATCGGCATCGCGTAGAGCCGGCTCGCATAGACGGGAATGCGTTCCTTGGTTCGCCCGCCGAGCAGACGATACACAGGTTGCTTCGCGTCCTTTCCAAGGATGTCCCAGAGAGCGATGTCAACCGCTGAAATGGCAGCCATCGCGACGCCTTTGCGACCGAATGCCATCGTGCGGCGATACATCTGCTGCCACAGAAATTCGGTATCCCACGGATCGCTGCCCAGCAGGACTGGCTTGAGATAGGTGTCGATCAGAGTCTTCGTTACCAAGGGCGAAAGCGCGGCATTTCCCACCCCAACAAGGCTGCTATCCGTGACGATTTCAACCAGCAACCATCCGTGAAAGGAGAAATTCCCCATCGAGGCCTGGCGATAGCTCACCAGGTCCATTGGATTTGTACAGAAATGTGGCGGGAGAGGCACCGTCTTGCCCTCCCACTGAACTACGCGTGTCCGAACTTCCGTGATCTTCATATTCAGGCCTCTAGTTTCTTGAGGTCATTGCTGTCGAATGGCCGAATTCTGCCGCCAAGGAAAACAATAGCGAGGAAGCCAATTAAATGAAAGCTGCCGACGAGAATGAACAGCGTCTGGTATCCGAAACCATGCTGGAGCAGGTAGCCGGCGACGAACCCAAAAATGGCTCCGCCGAGCGCTCCCCCAAAACCCACAAAGCCCGAGACGGTCCCAACTGCGGAAAGAGGAAGTATGTCTGCAGGCACGGTCATCACCAGGCCTGACCACGATTGCTGACAACAGAACGCGATGCTGAACAATGCCAGGGCAAAGTGAACAGGGACCAACGGCACAAGCATCACTAAAGGCATCAGCGCAGCACTCAAACCGAGAGCCGTTTTTCGCGCCCCATCAATACTCCATCCCCTGCGCAGGAGTCTGCTGGAGAAATATCCGCCCAGAAAACTCCCGACTCCCGATGCGGCATACGGAATCCATCCATAGTAGCTGACCTGCTTGATATTGAAGTGCCGTGCGTCGTAAAGGTACTTGGGTAGCCAGAAGAGCAGAAAATACCAGGCTGAATCACTCATGAACTTGGCAAAGACGAGCGTCTGCACGCTGCGAATGGAAATAAGCTTGCTCCGCTTCAATTGGTGGGAAGGGACGCGAGTGTCCAACGCACTTACAGGAGTAAGCGCGGATTCACCGTTGTACGAGGCCGTCCACCATAGAACCCAGCCCATGCCCACAGCTCCGGAGAGGAAGAAGACCATTCTCCAATCGCTATGCAGCAATACAAGGCCGATCAGCGGCGGAGCCAGCACGGAACCCACCGCGGTGCCGGCATTGATGATGCCCACTGCGGTTGAACGATCCTGGGGAGCAATCCATTCCGACACAACGCGTATCGCAGCTGGAAACCCTCCGCCCTCGCCCAGGCCCAGCAGGAAGCGGGCGAACAGGAGCAGGCCGAAGCCTGCAGCAAATCCATGCAGAGCGCAGGCAATCGACCACCACAGCATGATTAGAATGAATCCACGCCGTGTGCCGAGCATATCGAGCAAAAGTCCGCCTCCGATATATGCCGCAGCATAGGAGAGCAAAAACGCAGACTGCAGATACGAGAACTGCTGATCTGTGATGGAAATAGTGTGCTGAATCGCGGTGATCGCGACGGGCAGCGTCTGGCGATCGAAATAACTTATCGCAATCGCAACCATCACGAGCACGACAGGCAGCCACCGAGTCTCGCTGCTCGAACTTGTGTTAATTGCTGTTCGCGTCATCGATAGGCTAGTGTTGTGCAAACGCTTGATGCTGGAAACAAGCCAGGCTTCGGCACACTCCGAAGCCTCTGATGCAGGCTGATTTATATCACGGTTGATTCCAAATCGTCATGGGAGATATGCACCATTCCGCAAAGGCAAACAACTATGTTGACTTCTTAAGATCAGACAGGAGCGGTTGCGGGCGGCAAGATGCCGGTGGAGGATGTTGCACCCGGGGAGAGATTTGATAACGTCAACCGTCGAGGAGTGCGATTCAGTGAATCAGCGCAAAGGTGGCTCTGAACTGGCGAAGGAGCGAAAAGCTTCCCCGGGCGTACAACCGAATCGCAGGTCTGTGCTCAGCGGCCTGGGAGCCGGCCTTGCCCATACGATCTTTTACACGCAACTGAATGCTGCGCGATCACTCGCCGAACCGACGGGCACGCCAGGGAGGCTGGACTTTCGCATAGCAGCGGTCTCGTCGACGATTCTGCACATCAGTATTGCCCCAGTACACGCAGAGCCTCCTGAACGGGAGTTTGCCGTTCTCGAGAGCCTCCACGAGGTTCCTCTCAAAATCAAGGGAGACCTTCCCGCATCCGTCCCCTGGAACAGAAGCACGATATCGATCAACCCTGAGCCGCTCAGAGTCACCGTGACCGACGACGCAGGACGGGTGCGCCAGGAGATACAGTTCGACACCGATAGCACTTCCGTGCGCTTTCGATTAGGCAGCCGCCCCCTGTTTGGGCTCGGAGAAGGATTGATTGGAGACCGGCGAGGTAGCAAAGATGCGATGCGCAACGGTCAGAGTTCTCCGGAACTGCGCACTATTGGATCTCGTGTGCCGATTCCATGGCTTATCAGTCCCGAGGGATGGGGCATTTTCATCGGCTTGCCTTTTGGAACTTTCGATCTCAGCGGAGAAACGGGGGTCGTGAACTCACCCGTTGCAACGTCGACACGCAATGTTTACCTCATCCTCGGTCAATCGCCAGCTGAAGTGCTTAAGGGATACGCAGAACTGACCGGATTCCCTCACCTTCCGCCACTTTGGTCTCTCGGATACCTGCAGTCCCATCGCACTCTGGCAGACCGGGAAGAGATATTAAGCGTTGCCAGGACATTTCGAGAAAAGAAGCTGCCCTGTGACGGTCTGATCTACCTGGGCACTGGATTCTGCCCCTCCGGTTGGAATACCGGTCACGGGTCCTTCACATTCAATGCCGATGTATTCCCTGACCCGCAGGAGATGCTGCGCGAACTTCACCGCGATCACTTCAACGTAATGCTTCATGTCGTCCCTCCCCACGATTTTCATGGGAAGATCACCGATACAGGCTCGGCTGTTCACACTCCCGGCGATGCTTCTCCATACTGGGCCGAGCATCTCCCTCTGGAGACGTTGGGCATCGACGGTTGGTGGCCTGACGAAGGAGACCTTCTTCCCGTAGAAGCGCGTCTCGAACGCAATCAGATGTATTGGGACGGCCAGATCAAGACGCATCCCGATCGCAGGCCATTTGCACTGCATCGCAATGGATACGCGGGATTGCAGAGATTCGGCTGGCTATGGTCAGGGGATGTCGACTCGACCTGGAAGACGCTCCAGGCGCAGGTCGCAAACGCCATCAACGTCGGTCTCTGCGGCATCCCTTACTGGGGAACCGATACGGGTGGATTTGTTCCCACTCGAGAATTGACTCCGGAGCTCTACGTGCGATGGTTCCAGTTCAGCGCGTTTTGCCCGCTCTTCCGATCGCATGGCCGAACCTGGAAACTGCGTTTGCCCTGGGGTTGGAATCTCGGGACTCCCGGTCCTCTTGAAGGTGCCGAAGCAATTGGCGATTGGCCCGCTCCGCAGGACCTGCATAATTCCGATGTCGAACGAATCTGTCGAAAATATCTCGAACTTCGCTATCAACTCCTGCCGTATACCTACTCATCGTTCGAACAGGCGCATCGATCCGGTCTGCCGCCGATTCGCGCCCTCTGGCTTGTGCACCCGGGCGACGAGAAGGCGCTTCGGATCGCAGATCAGTACATGTGGGGAGATCACATGATGGTTGCACCGGTGGTCGAGGCCGGTGCCACACGCCGCACGATATACCTCCCTCCGGGCGAGTGGTGGGATCTTTGGACACATCAGCGCATCACGAGCGACCAGGGCACCGAAATCACGCGCGAGTTGGATCTTGCTACCCTTCCGCTACACGTCCGCGCAGGAGCTATCGTCCCGTTGGGACCGGTGCGGCAATATGCGACAGAACCGAGCGATGAGCCGGTCACGCTTCAAATTTACCCCGGTGCAGACGGACGGTTCAGCTGGTATCAAGACGACGGGATAAGCTTCGCGTACCAGCATGGACAGTTTTCGAGGATTGATTGCTCCTGGCAAGACTCAACCAGAAGGCTCACGCTGACTCGATCCGGTGGTAGTCTCGCATCCGCCGCGAAGAGTGTTATTGTGCGCGCCATGGACAAGCAAGAGTCGAAGCCGATTTCTATTGCGAAACCGCTGACTGTGATCGACCTGTAGCCTTGTTTGCGTTGGCCCCGGGAAATTAAAGAGGGTCAGATCTTCTCGATCGGATCGGGCCCTGGAGCTATTGCTGCTCCATCGCGTCTATCACTCACCATCAGAATCAGCCCAGCATTGAGAAGGGTCAGTCCGGCGAGAAGATACAGCCCTGCGCTTTCAGATCCGAAGAATCGATCTGCCCACACCTTGAGGTTCGGCGCAATGAATCCTCCGAGGTTACCCATTGTGATCACAGCGATCCCGCCCGCCGCAGCACGATCCGCTAAATAGCTTGTCGGAAAGGTCCAGAACAGCGGCTGCACCCCGACGAACGCCGAAACTGCAATTGAAAGAGCGAGGATCCCTACGACTGGCCCCGCAGTGGGAAAGGCAAGACTCGCGAGACCGCCAACGAACATCGTGAGCGCTGCATAGCTGCGATGACGTTGGGATATGCCTGCTGCGCGCGGGAGCCAGAATACCGCGAAAAGAGCAAAAAGCCATGGAATCGCAGATACAAATCCGACCTCGATGCCTGCGGGTTTGTGAAGCAGTGCCGACACTTCGGTTGGCAGATAAAACACCACGCCGTACACGCTGATTTGGATCAGCGAGTAGATGGCCAGAAAGAGAAGAACCCGGGGATCGCGGATCATCGCCCGAAGATTCGCAGGGCTGGACGAGCGGCGCTGCTGTTGCTCTGCAGATAGCAGCTCAGTCAGGGCAGCTTTTTCCTCCGCCGGAATCCACGAGGCCTGAATCGGCCGGTCATCGAGATACCAATATGCCCCGATTCCCACCAGCACAGCAATCAGGCCCTCGATGAAGAACATCCATTGCCAGCCCTGCAATCCTGCCAAGGTTCGCATTTGCAGGAGAAAACCGGAGAGTGGATTTCCGAAGATCATCGCAATCGGCACCCCGATATAGAAGAGGCCCATGATCTCTCCACGCGTTCGGCTCGGAAACCAATACGTGAGGTAGAGAATCACCCCCGGGAAAAACCCTGCCTCGGTGACGCCCAGCAAGAGACGCACCGTGTAGAGCGATACATCCCCAGTTACGAACATGGTTGCCATCGACGCCAGACCCCATGCCGTCATGATGCAAGTCATCCAGACCTTTGCACCGACCCGATGCAATATCAAATTGCTGGGAAATCCGCAAAAGGAATAGCTGATGAAGAACAGGCCCGCTGCGAGTGCATAGCTCGCGGGGGAAATCCCGACCGAAGTTTGGAGTGCCTGTTTCGCAAACCCGATGTTCGATCGGTCGAGAAACGAGATCACGTACATCAGCATGAGAAAAGGGACGAGTCGCGAGCGAATACGCTTCACAGCCGCGGTCACTGCATTGTTCGAAGCAGGTAAACATGCTTCGTTCTGCATCGGCGCCGCAGCGGGCTGCAGTGGGTTCACCACCGGCATCACTGTTCCGTCCTGGTCTGATACCCTGGCGCTCAAGCCTTCGCCTCAGCCACGAGGTCCGCCGGAAAGGTGATGCCGAGTCTGGCTGCAACCTTGCTGTTCAGCACCAGCTTCTTTTCGGCAACTTCCTGGAAGGGAATCGTGGAAGGGTCTTCCCCTCGCAGCAGCCGCGCGGCCAGCAGCCCGCCTGCCTTTCCCGCGGGATACCAGCCAAGCCCCACGCATGCCAGCGCTCCACGATCCGTGAACTCCGGATCGTTGATGAACAGCGGCAGCTTGGCATCGGTCGTGGTCTTGACTATCGCATCGAAACTCTGCAGCGCCGTGTTGTCCCCCGTCACCCACATGGCCTGAACGTTCCGGTGACATGCCACCTGCGCAGACTGGAAAACTTCACTCGTGTTCACCGCCGTCACTTCCTGAAGAGCGATCCCCCGCTTTTTGAAGGCATCGCGAGCCACGCTGATTACTTTCACGGAGTTGGCTTCAGAACTGCTGTAGACAGTGCCTACAGACTTCACGCCCGGCACAAGTTTCTGAATCAGATCCACCGTCGCCTCAACGGGCGGGAATGATCCTACTCCGGTGACATTGGGGAGATGGTCGGTGGATGACTTCCCCGCACCCGCAGCCACTGGATCGTAGCAATAGGTGAACGCGATATGAGTGTTGCGCGCGGCAGTACACGCTGCGGTAAGGCACGGCGTTGTAAGGGTGATGATCAAGTCAACGTTCTGCGTCGTGAAGTTCTGCACAAGCATGGGGATGTTCGATATCTCTCCCTGCGCGTGAGAGCTGATGACTTCAAGATTGGCGTCTTTGGTAAACCCGGCCTGGGCAAGCCCGTCGAAGAGGCCTTTCATGCAGAGTTCGGCGCCCGCTTCCGGAGCGAAGTAAAGCAGCCCCACGCGCGCCTTGCCGGATGAGCGTGAAGAACCGCGGCATCCTGCGAGCGCCAATGCGGCGCCTGCAGACTGGATCATCATGCGGCGGCGAGTGAGAAACGATACAGGCATGTTGGTCTCCTCTGGAAACTGGCTAAACGTAATTTGCAGCGAGCATTTCAGCTACCTCGCCATCCAACTGCTCACGACGGCGCACATCCTCAAAACGGCGCAGCAGATCCTCGGGCCTGACGCGAGCACGTGCACTTCCCTGCAGATCATGCAGAATGCGACCCTTGTGCATCATCACAATCCGCTCGCCCAGGTGAACCGCCTGCTGCATCGAATGCGTAACCATCAGCGTCGTCAGTTTGTCGCGAGCAATGATGTCGTGAGTCAGCCGGATCACCTGGTCGGCGGTCTTTGGATCAAGAGCGGCGGTATGCTCATCGAGCAGCAGCAATTCCGGTTTCAGCCACGATGCCATGAGCAGCGTGAGTGCCTGCCGCTGCCCTCCGGAGAGGCTTCCGATTGGATTCTGCAGTCGATCTTCAAGCCCCATGTTCAGCGGCCGAATTCGGTCGCGCAGCTCGCTGAGCGACCGGCGATTGACAGCAAGCGCCAGGCCGCGCCGGCGTCCGCGCTGCGAAGCCAGCACAAGGTTTTCGGCAATGGACATCGTGGGAGCGGTTCCACGGAACGGATCCTGAAAGACACGTCCGATGAGCCGGGCACGCCGATGCTCCGGCCACTTCGTAATCTCCTGTCCTGCTACCGAGATCTTTCCCGAATCAACTTTGAACGTGCCTGCAATTGCGTTGAGCAGTGTCGATTTGCCGGAACCATTGGTGCCAAGCACGATGAGGAATGTTCCCCCCGGCATGGACAACGACACATTCCGCAGTGCCCGCACTTCATTCTGCGTACCGGCGTTGAACGTCTTCGATATTTGATCAATCTGCAGCATAGGACTCGGCAGTCTCAGTGTTTGTGGGGCGGCGGAACTTGATCCGCCGGGCAAAGCCCGGTGTCACAAGCGCGGCGAATACGAAAATCGCGGTAATCAACTTGAGATCGTTAGGATTCAGACCCCATCTCAACGCAATAGCGACCAGGAGCCGGAACAATACCGATCCCATCACTGTCCCTACGATCAATAAACCAACAGAATTTGTTCCCACCAGAGATTCGCCAATGATGACGCTGGCGATGCCGAGCACCACCATGCCAACGCCCATCTGCACGTCGGCGAATCCTTGATATTGCGCGATCAGCGCACCGCACAACCCGACCAGGCCGTTCGACAGTGCGAGGCCGAAGATTGTGGCGTTATCGACACTCACTCCAAGAGCACAGATCATATGCGGGTTGTCGCCCGTGGCCCGCATCGCAGTGCCTAAATCCGTACGGAAGAAGAAGTACAGCAGCAGGCAAATTAGGCTAGTGAACAGCGCGATTCCAATGAGAATCGACCCGTCTCGAACGCTCACGGCCCATCCGGCTACATTCAGATTCGCCGCGGTTCCAAAGTTGCGTGTCCCAAAATGCTCGGCGTAAGTTGAAAGCGTTGTCGCTTCAAGCAGAGGAACGTTGCTCTTACCCATGACATGGAGATTGACGCTGTACAGCCCGGTCATCACCAGGATTCCACTGAGCAGCGCGTTGATCCTGCACTTCGTGGCGAGGATCCCAGTGATTGCTCCTGCTGCGGTTCCGGCGAGAGCAGCGACAAGAGTGGCGACAATCGGGTTGTAGTGATTCACCATCATCACGGCAGCTACTGAAGCGCCAAACGTGACAGTGCCCTCTACCGTCATGTCGGGGATATTGAAGATCCTGAAGCTCAGGTAAACACCGAGCGCAAGAATGGCAAGTATGAATCCCATCGTCATTGCGCCAATTAAGAGAGTCATTTGGGTTTCATCCTTGGTTGAACGACTTGATGGAGCCCATCCAGCATGCGCCGCGAGCCAGGTCCGTCTCGCCGATTCCTTCATAGGGCCGCGCATCGGCCATCAGGTGAAGCAGCGCATTGGGATTGGAGGACGAGATGATTTTGGACACGATGCCCGCAAACGGCAGCTCACCCCTTTGCACCGGTTGATAGTTGAAAACCGCAGCGTGAAGATGGCCTCGGATCGGGGACTCCGGACAAAGCGGCCTGAGAAAAGGCCCGACCTCATCCGGAAATTGCCGGCCAGCAATCCCCATCATCAATGTCAAGCTCTTCTTGCTCGCGCGTTCGGTTGTGAACGAAAGCCAGTCGCGCATCGCGGGCACCTGGCTCGGTAGAGGGCCAATCGCAGGAGACTTGAGAAGGCTTGTCCCTATGACGCAAGTGCTCTCAACCAGCGCCGCGAAAGCGATGGCAGGAGCCGAAGAAAGATCGACCAGAGAGGTGACCAACTCCGAGACACCGATTTTTCCCGGCCCGTCCGCGAGCGAGTCGAAGCGCACCATGGTAGAAAAATCGCCTGCACCAGTAATTGCGTAGAGCGTCTCGATCTGCGGGATGAGCTTTCCTGTCTGGATCACAAAGTCCGGAACGGCATCAGATCCGCTGGTGGGTAGCGCTAGAGCACAACCGCCAAGCGCGAGAAACTCGCCGAACCTGTCCTTGCAATCATCAAATCCGCCACCGAATGCGCCGAGACCGAGGCCGAATGTCCCGGAAGGAAATTCGACCGTGCGGCAGTCCGACTCAGCGAAACCCGTCGAAGCAAGCTTGCCTGGCTCCCCGATCAATGTGCATGAGATCGGTTGAGAGATGGGCTGCCTGTAAACCTCATAGGTGGCACCGCCTCGCGTCTCCTTGAGAGTGGGTGCCGGACCAGAAGGCGCTCCGCTCTTTCCCCCTTCAAGAAGAATTCCAGCCAGACCGACCGTCGTCAGTATCTCCCGCACAAACTTGCTCGGCTTGGTCACGAGCAGGCTGCCATTCACCGACTGCAGCAGCTTGTACTGCGTAACAATCACTCCGATGCCTAGCGAACTGATGTAATCGACTGCACTGCAATTCAGTGCGACTCGATGGGACCCTGCGCGAACCGCTTCTTCGATCGTCGTGCTTAAGTGTTCGCCCCATGTTGCATCGATCCGGCCCGCGAGCCGAAGTTCAAGCAGTTCATCGTCCCTGTGCTGCGTTATCTGCATCAGCGCTTCTCTTCCTCGCGGAACCTCATCTATGTCAACGTTGCGTCAATCAGTGCGTCACAGCGGTCACTGGCTTTTGATGAATGCCGCTCTCATCTACGACAACAGCTGCCTTTTCAGTCATGTCGTCTGAGAGCTTCCAATTCTCGCGAAGGCCCTTCAGTGCTTTTTTGTTGATCTTTAGAGAAACCGGCACCACATTCTCAACTGGAATTGCACGAGGGTCCCGGCCATCCAGCACATCCGCGGCAAGGTCTCCGGCAACTCGGCCGATCGCCAGGTAGTCGGCTCCAAGTTCGAAGAGCGCTCCCGAAACACCGCTCGCCGGTATCGACGAAAAGACCGGGATATGGGCCCCCTTCGCTTTGCTGACGATCAGCTGGGTTCCATGCGATGCAACCAGATCGGGGCTGATCCATATCGCCTGGACTCCGCGGCTTATGAGCGAGGCCGTTGCATCGCCAATCGCCGTAGAGTTTTCCGCATTCGCTTCGACCAGCTCGATGCCCATCGTGCTGCAAACTTTGCGGGCTAGAGCGGTCGAGACAACTGAATTCGCTTCCGACGGATCCCAGACCAGGCCCACTCGCTTCAGCGACGGCAACATCCGGCGGGCAAGCTCAAATATCTCCTGCACCGGAGGCAGGCTTCCAACGCCGGTCATATATGCCGGGTGAATCGAATGATTCTCCCGGCTCACTCCAACACCCACTGCATAAGGATCGCTGACCAAACCAAAAACATGATGGCGCGGCGGAGTCGCAAAACGGTTCGCGTTGGCGATTGTTTGCAGGCTGACCGTGGAGACGGAAACGATGAGATCGAAATTGCTGCTGGTGACCTCTTTTGCAATGGCGTTCCCGGTACTGATATCTCCCTGGGCGTTGTACCTGCTCAGAACCATGCGGCCACCATCTACATAGCCGCGGTCTTTCAAAGCGGCCATAGCGCCGGTCAGGCCATCATCCAATGCGGGAATCGAAATCTGCTGCACCATTGCCACGCGCAGCACGCGTCCCTGGCTGTGCACCTCGACGCGTCTTGAATCGAGATCGGAGTAGAGTAAAACCGCGGCTGCGCCAGCGATCAGACAAAGACCGAGGGCCAACTTCTTCAAAGCTGCAATCATCCGGGAAACCCAATCAGACCAGAGGGAAGCTTGATTGCCTACGATATATGCAGTTTTCGACTAAGGCAAGAACTTACTTGACCGGCGCGACCAGCGACGAACCGGGACAAACGACGCGCGCGCTACAGACTCGGATAGCCCTTATTGCTTGTTAACGTCCACATAGAAGTGATCCAGATCCACCTCCAGCTGATCTTTCGTGAGCGGCGTCTTCATCGTCTGCCACCTGGCTGTCGGATGAATCATCTGCCACTTCGCTTCGGTACCCACGCGCACCGGCATAGCGAATCCCTGCTCGTCCGCATTCCACTTGTACATCACCGTTCCCGGCGTCTCGCCAAACAGCAGTTCCAGACGTGGGATCGCCGCACGGCGCAGGTACTGGTTAAGAATCGGCGTAAGGTTCATGCCCGCATGCAGATTGAAATACGCGATCACGTCTTCCGTGAAGATGTTCTGATATTTGAACCGCCCGTAGAACCCGCGCAGAAGCGCCCACCACTTCGCGTCATCGTTCACCACGCTGCGCAACGTGTTGAGCATCAGCGCGCCCTTGAAATACTGGTCCTCCGTCGGATCGGCATTCACTTCCCTCTCCGCTACGATCGGTCGCAGGTTATGCACTTTCGATCGATAGCCGCTCAGGTACTTGAGCGCATCTTCCTTGCCCCAGCGATACTCCACGTACAGGCTCTCGAGATACGTCGTCCATCCTTCATGGATCCACATGTCCGCGTGATCAGCGGCGCTGACTGCATTGCCAAACCACTCGTGCCCGCTCTCGTGGATGATGATGAAATCGAACCGCGGACTGATCCCCACCCCGGTCCAGTCGCGACCCATGTATCCATTCTTGAAGAGATTCCCGTAGGTGACGGCGCTCTGGTGCTCCATCCCCGAGTAAGGCGCTTCAATCAGCTTGTATCCATCTTTGGCAAATGGATACGGCCCGAAATAATGCTGGTACGCCTCGATCATGCCCTTCGCCTGCGCAAACTGCGGCTTCGAGCGCTCCAGATCTTCCGGCAGCACGTAGAAGTCGAGCGCCAGTTCGCCTAGCTTGTCGGAATAGTGCACGTAATTGCCGATGTTCAGCGAGACGTCATAGTTGTTGATGGGATAGCTCACGTGCCAGTCCCATCGGGTGTAGTCAGCGCCCAGATCGGTCTTGCCGACGAGATGTCCATTGGAGACATCGGTCAGGCCGTTGGGGACAGCGACACTGATGTCCATCGATTGAACCTCATCGCGCCACTGATCTTTGTTCGGCCACCAAAAGCTAGCGCCAGTCTCCTCGCAGGCAGTGTTGATCCAAGTGCGCCCCGCCGGATCTTTCTTGAAGGTGATCCCGCCGAAACGGCCAGTCTCCTTCGGGCGACCGGAGTAGTAGAAATCGATCGAATACACCTGCCCCGCTCGCAATTTGTGCGGAAAATCAATAAACACGGCGCCTGAATCGCGCTCGAATTTCAACGTCTCCTTTCCCAGAAGAATGCTGTCGATGTACAAGGCCTCATTCAGATCGATCTGGATGCGCGCGCCATCCTGCAGCATTCGAAACCGAATCGTATTCTTGCCGCGAATGGACCTCTGCTCAGGGTCGACGCGTATGTCCAGGTGGTAGTACAGCAGGTCGTTGTTGGCGCGATACGGCCCATACGCACCTCGAAGCATGTCGAAGCGCGTCGGGATAGCTGCCCCGGCATCGTTCGGGCGGATATGCGCCTTCGGCTTTTCTTCGGCTTTTTGAGCAGTCGAGGGTTGCTGTCCGAGCAACATTTGAGAGCACACCAGGGCGTATACGAAGCCAATAATCACAGTAAAAGGCGAGGCAAAGCGCATGCGGGTATCCTAGCGCACGTCGGTGATGAGCCTGGGCACTCGGCAAGTACAAGCAGCTTCCCGCAGCCAGCGCCAAAGCTCGTTATCGAACTAAACTGTAGCTGGCTGGTTTCGCTCTGGAGATTCACTTTGCCTGACTCTGATCGCCTCTACTATTCGGATCCGTTTCTCAAAACGTTCACCGCAACCATCCACGATGCTCGCAAAGCTCCTGGCCCGGAGCCCACTTCCGTATGGCAGCTGGCTCTGGACCGTTCCGCGTTTTACCCAACCAGTGGCGGGCAGCCCTTCGACACCGGTCACCTAAAAACGACGTCAACAGCGGGAGCGAATATTGAGATTCCAGTCGAGCAGGTCGAAGAAGACGAATCTGGAACCGTCTGGCATTTCGTGCAGCAGCCACTCTCCAAAGGAACCCAGGTTGAAGGGCAAATCGATTGGTCGCGCCGCTTCGATCACATGCAGCAGCACACCGGGCAGCACCTGCTCTCCGCAGTTTTCGTTCGGGAACTTCAGGCGCCTACGGTTTCGTTTCACCTGGGCGAGCAGGCCTCGACGATCGATTTGGCCACCTCAATGATTGCGCATCACTCTCTCGAGCGAGTCGAGAGAATTGCAAACGAAATCATCGCCGAAGACCGCTCGGTCACCATCTCCTACGCCTCCCGAGCAGAGGCCGAAGCAATGCTAGCGGCGGGCGAACTGCGCAAGCTGCCTGACCGGGAAGGAACGATTCGCGTCATCGACATCGCGGACCTGGATCGCAATGCCTGCGGCGGAACGCATCTCCGCGCCACCGGCCAGATCGGCGGCTTACTCATTCGCAGACTCGAAAAAGTCAGCCGCGGAGTCCGCATCGAATTCGTATGTGGTCTGCGTGCAGTTCGCTCTGCCCGTACTGATGCTGCAATTTTGACAGACACCGCCGGTCTGCTCTCCACGGGAGCTCCCGAATTGCCCGGTCTGATCAAGCAGATGCTGGCCGATAGCAAAACAGCCGCAAAGGAACGGCAGAAGCTTCGCGAGGAACTCGCAACATACCAGGCTTCCGAACTCGTGAAAGAAGCACCGCCCGAAAACGGCTTGCGTCTTATTGTTCGTGGATGGAAAGATCGAGACCGCGATTTTGTGAAGCTGCTTGCCTCTCGTGCGGCAGCCGCGGCTCCGTCGACTGTGGCATTCTTCTCTGCCACGGATTCCGACCCCGCATGCATTTTCCTCGCGCGCAGCACGGACCTCAAATTCAACTGCGGTCAGATACTGAAAGAAGCCCTGGCGACCCTGGGCCTCCGCGGCGGAGGCTCACCTGATCTCGCGCAAGGCGAGGTTCCCGCCAAGGACGAACCTACCCTGCGTGCAGCTGTGACTGATGCAGTCCATCGAGCCATGGCCGGAATCGAATAGAGCCTGAGGGATAAACGCGGGGATCAATCGATAGGAAAACGCATCTCAATCGTCAATCCGCCGCCCGCGCGATTGAAGGCTCTCACGTCCCCCTTGTGGAGCTTCACCGAACGCTCGGCAATGGCCAGCCCCACCCCGAACCCGCCCTTCTGCGGGCTACGTGCCTGGTCGACTTTATAAAACGGTCTGAAGATTGACTCGATCTCCTTCTCGGGAATGCCCGGGCCATGGTCGCTCACCTGGATACTCGCCACCGTCCGCGATCCTTCCTGAACAGAGGCTGTCCGGATCTCAACGGCGGTCCCCTCATCTGTGAATCGAATCGCGTTGCGAACGACGTTTTCGACCGCGCGGTAGATCAGTTCTCTGCGCCCCACAATTTCCAGCTGTTCACCCGGCTCAAAGGTGACCGAGCAGTTCCTCTGATGCGCCTCATAGTTGGCATCGGAAACGATCTCCTCCAGCAGATCGTTCAGCACAACGCGCCCGAATCCGACCTCCTCTTCGTTCGCCTCCATCGACGACAGCGCCAACAGCTGCCCGATCAGCTGATTCAGCCGCTCCGTCTCTCGCTGGATGCGATCGAGATGCGTAGTCATGGTCAAATCGGCGTCGTCACGCGCAAGTTCGAGTGCCACACTGGCGCGCGCTAATGGCGACCGTAGCTCATGCGACACATCGCGGAGCAACATCTTCTGAGCATTCACAAGCGATTCAAGCCGTTCAGCCATGTGATTGAAGTCGTGCACCAGCGCGTCGAATTCATCCCCATACAGCACCGATGGCTTGCGGCTTTCCTTCACGCGAGCATGCAGACGTCCCATAGCAAGCTGTCGTGCAGCTTCGCGGAGATTGATCACAGGGCGCGTGAAAATCATCACCAGCACAAACGTGGTCAGCCCCCCCACTGCCACAGCTACCAGCAGCTGCGGAAATGCGAAGTGCATCAGGTCGCCATACCACGTATGGCGCTCGCGATGAACCGAAACAAGGAATCGGAATTGTTGCCCCTTCGCGGAGGTGACCGGAAGCGTCCAGACGGTCTCCTGGCCAAGTTGTCTTCCATAAATCTCGGTAGTCGAAGGAACGTGGTCCTGGGCCGAAAGCGCCTCGTTCCCGCATTCGGTCTTGCCGTTCTCGCCAACCAGCGCAAAGGAACCGTTATGCTGTTGTGCAAATGAGTCGAATCCTGCGCATCCGTTCGCGTCGAAGGATTGCAGCGCTTCTGCCGCTTCCGCACGCAGGCTCGAGAACGCAGGATCAAGCATCGAGGCCGGACGTGGAAAACGACGCGCAAGAATCAGCGCCGTCGAGATCAGAAAGATGAGCGTCTGCGCAATCCAGAAGATGATAAAGATTTTGAAGAACAAGCTGCGCATGTGTCAGTCACCCGTCTCCACTGCATCGCGATCGAGGACAAGCTGGTACCCAACGCCGCGAATGGTTTTCACCAGGCTCTCCTCGGCTCCGGTACTGCTGAGTTTTCTGCGCAGCCGGCTTACATGCATATCGAGGCTGCGATCGAATGGATCAAAGGCCCGCCCCAGAACCGCCTGCGACAGATCCTCGCGGCTCACTACCTTTCCTGGCGATTGCATCAGTGCCTCAAGCAGGCTGAACTCTACATCCGTCAGGTCGATCCGCGACCCAGCCTTCAGCACTTTGCGAGCCGCCGTATCCAGTTCAAGATCACCAACGCGAAGCACCGCCGGCGTTGCCGTAGCATTCGGTGTGTTCCGGCGCAGAACAGCGCGCATGCGGGCCAGCAGTTCACGCGGATTGAAAGGCTTCGGCAGGTAGTCGTCCGCGCCAATCTCCAACCCCACAATGCGATCCACGTCTTCCCCCCGCGCGGTGAGCAGAAGAACATTAACGGCGGACTCGGCTCGAATCCGCTTCAGCACTTCGAAACCGTCCATGCCCGGCAGCATTACATCGAGCAGGATCATCGCCCAGGGCCGCTGCTGCGCAGCTCTCAATCCAAGATCGCCGCGGTGTGCGGTTTTTACACGATAGCCGTTCTTGCCCAGATACTCGGTAAGCATCGAGCAAAGCTCTACATCGTCATCGATAAGAAGTATGTCTTCCACTGAAACCTATCCTGCTCAACAGGCTACGCTGATCTCCGCTCGAAAACACGACAGAAATGTAACAAATCGTCACCTGCTCGTTACAAATCTTTACAGCGCTTTACGCACTGTGACGGCACCGCATTCGAGCTTGAGTTGTTCTGGTATCAGCCCATTTGGAGTGAACCATCATGCTCAAGCGAATCGCTCTTTCCCTAGCCGCTACGTTTCTCTTCGCGTTGTCAGCCGTATTGCCGGCCATCGCCCAAAACCCAACTGGCGAAATCCGCGGCGTCGTGGCTGACCCAAGCGGAGCCGTGATCGCCTCCGCCAATGTGGTTCTCGCATCCAGCGATGGCGCAACTACTACAACGACAAGCGGCCGCGATGGCGCGTTTCATTTCGCTACCGTAAAGCCCGGTACCTACACGCTTGTCATCGAGGCAAAGGGATTCGCCACCACGACACTCGACGCCATCGAAGTCGAAGCGGGCAAGCTCATCCAGAAATCGGTCAATATGGAGTTGCCTGTCGAACAGCAACAGGTCGAAGTCAAAGAGGACTCAATCGGAGTCAGCACCAGCGCCGACAACAATGCGAGCGCGATGGTCATTAAGGGCAAGGACCTCGATGCTCTCTCTGATGATCCAGATGAGCTTCAGAATGAACTCACCGCGCTTGCCGGACCCGCTGCCGGCCCCAACGGAGCACAGATCTACATCGATGGGTTCACCGGAGGGCAGCTTCCGCCAAAGTCTTCGATTCGCGAAATTCGCATTAATCAGAATCCATTCTCCGCGCAATATGACAAGCTCGGCTACGGCCGCATCGAGATCCTCACCAAGCCCGGCACTGACAAGCTGCACGGCAACCTGATGATCATGGGCAACGATTCGGCATTCAACTCGCTCAACCCCTTCGTCAGTGAGGAACCGTCGTACTACACCACCTTCATGAACGGCAGTATCGGTGGCGCGCTCGGCAAGAAGGCCTCATGGTTTGGCAGCGTCTTTAACCGCAACAACGCGTCAAACTCCATCATCAATGCCGAGATACTCGATGCGAATTCAAACGTCACCAACTACAGCGCTGCGGTCGCAAACCCGCAATCGCGTCTCGACATCAGCCCGCGCTTCGACTTTCAGCTCAGCGACAAGAACACTCTGACCATTCGCTACATGTTCGACCGGCAGAAGCAGACCAACAGTGGAGCATCCCTTTTTGCGCTGCAGTCGCAGGCCTACGATGTTTCGAATTACGAAAACAGCCTGCAAGTCAGCGACACGCAGGTGCTCAGCCCGAATGCAGTGAACGAGACCCGGTTCCAGTACATTCGCGCCCATAATAACCAGACACCGCGCAGCACCGATCCAACGGTCACAGTCGCGGGCGCATTCACAGGCGGCGGCAGCAACGCCGGCGTGGTTCGCGACAACCAGGACCGATTCGAGTTGGAGAACTACACCACAGTTGCGAAGGGACCGCATGCGATCGAATTCGGCGGCCGCTTCCGCCTCACGCGCGATGCCAACTCAACCACCTCCGGCTTCAACGGAAACTACATCTACTCATCGCTCGCCAACTACGCGGCCCACACCCCGTCCGAGTACGATGTGACTGTCGGAAACGCCAACACCTCCGTTTCGGTCTTCGACGCAGGCCTCTTTTTCCAGGATGACTACAAGCTTCATCCCAACCTGACCTTGAGCTACGGGCTTCGTTATGAGGCGCAGAACGCAATCGGTGACCACAACGACTGGGCTCCGCGTATCGGCCTGGCATGGGCTCCGAAGCGCGGTTCAGGTCCGGCAAAGACGGTCATTCGCGCCGGATATGGCTGGTTCTTCGATCGCTTCACCTCTGCTTACGTGCTGGATGCGACGCGCCAGAACGGCATCAACCAGCAGCAATACGTGGTCAAGAATCCAAGCTTTTACCAGAACGCTCCGTCAGCCGGCGATCTTGCCTCGCTCAGCACCGTGGCTCCCACCATCTATCAGCTCTCGCCGAACCTTCGGTCCGGTCTGAACATGCAGGCCGCTATCGGCGTCGAGCATCAGTTCGGCAAAATTGCCACCACGTCCGTTACGTACATCAATTCGCGAGGCGTTCACCAGTTCCTCACCGACAACGTG